>Ga0214917_10006461_pt1 | contig 12145 bp, 14 predicted proteins | sample LL_1208_BB_MetaG_FD_177983 | JGI IMG/M metagenome (GOLD analysis project Ga0214917, IMG submission 177983) | Freshwater microbial communities from Lake Lanier, Atlanta, Georgia, United States - LL_1208_BB | ecosystem: Environmental > Aquatic > Freshwater > Lake | place: USA: Georgia | collected...
CGCTTTTACTGATCGTGGATCAAAAAGACGGAATCGCTTGCCATACCGGTAGACACAGTTGCTTTTTTAATGAGTGGGACTCGGTGGCTAGCAATTGGGTCGATACAATAAAGCCATGAGTAGCTCGAATCAGTCGAACCAAAAACCCAACCTCGATTCCATCTTGGCGCATCTCGCCGATGTGGTTGATAGCCGTCGTGCTGATTTAGCAAGTGGCAAGATCGATGCCGGAAGTTCATACATTGCCCAGCTATTTACGAAGGGCGACGATGCGATTTTGAAGAAGATTGGGGAGGAGGCCACCGAGACCGTGATGGCGGCCAAGGACTCGCGCCAGAATCAGCTCGACCCCAAATACCAACAGTTATTGGTCGGTGAGATGGCTGACCTGTGGTTTCATTGCCTGGTGGCGCTCTCCCGTTTTAACTTACGACCAGAGGATGTGTTGGCTGAACTCAAGCGTCGCGAGGGTACTTCGGGGATTACCGAGAAGGTCAGTCGCAAAACGTAGTGCTTACCCCCAGTTCGCTGGTTTTTGGGGTTAATTCAGGTAAGATGCCAGCCTATGAAACATCCAAGCTACGACCCAAACTGCATTTTTTGCAAAATTGTTGCCGGGGAAATTCCTTGCCAGAAGGTCTATGAGGATGATGAAATTCTGACATTTAGGGACATTAATCCTGCCGCCCCAGTGCATTTATTACTGATTCCTAAAAAGCACATACCGATGCTAGAGTCAGCGACTGCCCACGATGCGCCATTGCTGGGTAGAATGTTGGAATTAGCCCCGCGTTTAGCTTCCCAAGAAGGATGTCGCCCCGGTAAAGAGGGGGGATTTCGGGTGATGGTGAACAATGGCGCGGATGGGGGTCAGGAGGTTTATCACTTGCATTTGCATGTGATGGGCGGACCGCGCCCCTGGAAAAAATAATCCGAGGAGAAATTGAGATGGGCTCATTTAGCATTTGGCACTGGTTAATTGTACTGGTCATTATTTTGTTGGTTTTTGGTACCAAGAAACTTCGAAATATTGGCTCTGACCTTGGCGGTGCCGTAAAGGGTTTCAAAGATGGTATGAAGACCAATGAAGAAGCCAAGACGGAACAGATTCAGTCGCAAACCCCTGCCCCAGCCGATAAGACCGTTGATGTGCAAGCCAAGGATGTGAACAAGTCGTAAGACCTGATCAAACCAGACATAAAAACTAAAAACTAGCGATGCATCGATGATTGATCTTGGTGTATCAAAGCTCGCCCTGATTGCGGTGGTGGCTTTGATTGTGGTGGGTCCTGAACGTTTACCCAAAGTGGCTCGCATGGCAGGTAACTTATTTGGTCGTGCCCAGCGTTATATGGCGGAAGTGCGCTCTGAGGTCAACCGCCAGATTGAACTGGACGAGTTCAAGAAACTGCGCGAGGCAAGTGCGGATGCCATGAAGGAGATGGAGAGTTCCCTCAATGCCACCGTGCAAGAAGCGAGCGTGAATCTGAGCGATCAGGCTGAACCCAAGGATGATTACGCGAGCGCCATTCTAGAGTCTTCCCCGGATGTGACGAAGGTGTATCGAGATGCACTTCGTCAAGGCCGTGATAGTTGGGGTGTCAAGCGAACAGCCAGACCCCTTTGGTATAAACATTCGGCAGGTATGCGTACTCGAGTTCAATCGGGCGCTGCCCGGGTGAAGCGCTTTAAGCGCCCAGCGCTTACTAAGTAAATCGACCCAAACAAGTCAAGAATAGATAACGATGTCCGATACCAAGCCAGGTCAGAGCGAAGAGACTGCAAAAGGGGGCGAGGGTTTTCAAGAAACCTTCATGTCGCACCTCTTTGAGCTGCGCGATCGGGTGGTCAAATCCGCGATTGCGGTGATTGTGGTCTTTGTTTCACTGGTCTATTGGGCCCCCGATATTTTTCATCTTTTTGCTAAGCCACTATTGGATGCCCTCCCGGCCGGGGGCAAGATGATTGTGACCGATGTAACCGGGTCTTTTTTTGTGCCGATGAAGGTCACGATGCTCGTGGCATTTTTGATTGCCCTCCCCATTGTTCTTTATCAAATGTGGGCCTTTATTGCCCCGGGGCTATACACCCATGAGAGAAAATTAGTATTACCACTGGTAGTAAGTAGTTACTCACTATTTTTAGTGGGTATGTCGTTTGCTTATTTCCTGGTCTTCCCAACGGTCTTTCAGTTTATGGCAAGCTATAACGCTCCGTTGGGTGCCGATATGTCGACTGACATTGATAAGTACTTAAGTTTTGCCATGTCGACCTTTTTAGCCTTTGGGATTACCTTTGAAGTCCCAGTGGTTGTGGTGGTTCTCGTCAAAATGGGGATTGTGAGTATTGAAAAACTGAGAGAAATTCGGCCTTATGTGATTGTAGGGGCGTTTGTGATCGCTGCCATTGTGACTCCCCCAGATGTTCTATCCCAGCTTTTATTGGCAATCCCCATGTGCCTACTCTATGAACTCGGGCTTTTAATTGCTCGTTTCTACCTACCCAAAACCCAATCCCAAGAAGAAAAATCAGAATAATTTCATAAATTATTGATTTATATGGATTAAATTAGGTAAAAATCTCTGTTGCACCAATACAACGAATAGTCTTAAAGAGGGCCCAAAGGGCTGTAATTACATACAAAAACCGGATAATTCAATAGTCCTGAAGAAATTCAGGCATTTCTTAATTTATGGAGATTTAAACAATGAAAAAATCACTATTTGCACTCGCCGCTGTAGGTGCGTTTGCTGGTGCAGCGCAAGCTCAGTCCAGCGTGACTGTTTACGGTATTTTGGACGTGGGTTATGCAGGCGCCAATCAGCGCATACAAACGCCTGCTGGAGTTACTTCCAAGGGTACTGCCAGCCAATTTCAATCAGGTGGATCTGAATCCACAAACCGTATTGGTTTTCGTGGTACAGAAGATTTAGGTGGTGGCACAACAGCTAGCTTCGTATTTGAGAGCAGCCTAAATACATCAACCGAAAACTGGTCTCCACAGATTCGTCAAGGTTGGGCAGGCTTAGCTCAAAAAGGCTTGGGCGCAGTCAGAATTGGTACACAAAATTCTCTGATTTGGCAGTTAGCTGCCCCAATGACCGTTGGTCAATTAAACAATATTACTGGTTCGGTAATTAATGCCACCAACGTTGGTGCACCACTTGCAACTGATATCGTTAATGCAAACAGCGGAGTTGCATTTACAAATCGTACGCAACGTACGCTGCAAATAGATACTGAGCGTATGGCTGGTTTCCAAGCCAAAGCAATGTATGTGCTGAACAATGCCAACACAACACAGACATCTAACGTAGCCCCAACTCAGGGATACACTGGTGGAACGAATAACTTTAATGGTTGGGGTGTAAGCTTAGATTACACGGGCATCCCCAAGTTCCGTATTGCTGGTGCCTATCAAGCGTTGAATGCTGATAACCCTTACACAGCAACTGCAGCACAAGTAGCCTCTGGAGCTGGTTATACAGTTGGCACTCCTGTCCCAACTGGCGGTAATGGATTTGCAGCTGCTGGTACAAACGTGCGCGATAATCAAGGCTATGCAGCAGCTATGTACGATTTTGGTATCTTAACTGCTTATGTTAACTATGTAACACGTCATGTTACTTCCCAGCAAACCTCCAATGTTTTCCTTAAGCGTAATGCGCAAGAGATTGGTGTTCGCGGATATGTAACCAAAACTATTGAAGGATGGGCAAGCGTTGGTAATGGACGCTATAACGCATTTGGCGCTAGTTCACCAACAGCTAATATTGCTGGTTTCCAAGTTGGTTCCAATTACTGGATGAGCAAGCGTACTAACTTGTATGCAATTTATGGTCAGACAGGGACAACTAGCACAACTGCTAACTCTGCAATGAATACCAACAACTACGCTGTTGGTGTCCGTCACACTTTCTAATCTAACGCTAGCATCTGCTAGTTAAGATTAGTTTGGTAGCAAATCAGCCCACTGTGCGAGCACAGTGGGTTTTTTCTTTATTACTTTTGGTTTAGCTTGAGGCGTTGTTGGTTGATGCGTGCCTGTTGTTGATTGAGCCGCGTTTGTTTAGCTACTCGCCGCGCAGCATCTAGTTGAGTCTTTAGTTGGTCTACACGCTGCTGTTGGGGTGAGGTGGGCTTGGTGACTTCGCAGATTTGCATACTAGTACTTATGGTGCGGTGTTGGTCACATCACGTCATGCCACGCTGCGTTCAAACACTCGTCGTGCGTGCTCACTTGCAGCATTGATTTGCGCATCCAGTTCACCCACCTCCACCGTACGTTTCACAGTTTCTAGCGCCGTAATCAATGCCTCCTCATCAGCAACTTCAATGCTGTATTTTCCTTTAGCAAGCTCAATCACTTGTGTGCCATCTGTGTGCAATTAATCACACAGATGGATACATCATACAAAGCGCTTTTCATCTTATTGCGATAGCAAAGTAACCCGCATCATTTTTTTAGGCTATCTCGAATTTCTCTTAATAGAACAATATCCTCGGGTGTGGGTGGTGCTGGCTTAGGCTCTTGATCTCGAATTCGGTTGATGATCTTTACCATTTGGAAGATTACAAATGCCAGTAGGATGAAGTTAATCGAGATGGTGATGAAATTGCCATAGGCAAAGATTGGGATGCCGGCCTTTTTGAGGGCATCAAAGGTTCTTGGTACGTTATCAGGGACTGTACCGAGCACAATGAAGAGGTTAGTGAAGTCAATTCTGCCCCCCAGAAGGGTGGAAATTAGGGGCATCACAATGTCATTAACCAAGGAATCAACGATTTTTCCAAAGGCGCCCCCAATAATGACTCCGACTGCAAGGTCAACCACGTTACCCCGGACTGCAAAGGCTCTAAATTCATTCATCATTTTGGATGCCACGGTCTTCTCCTGGTATTTCTGTGGGTTAGGTCGTTTTTGACCGAAATTAAGCGGGTATTTGGCTTTTTACCTTAAAATAAAAGGTTAATGCAATTCGCCCTTTGGAACTGTTATTTGATTTAGGCACAAGGATAGATCGTACATGAGTGATACCCCAAAAATGGATAAAGACCGCCGGACATGGCTAATAGCAACCTCCGCTGTAGGTGGTTGCGGTGCTGCTGCAGTTGCCTACCCATTTCTAGATAGTTTTCAGCCGTCAGAACGGGCCAAAGCTGCTGGAGCTCCTGTTGAGGTTGATATCTCTGGTATGAAGCCCGATGAGATTCGTACGGTTGAGTGGCGCGGTAAGCCGGTTTGGGTTCTGCGTCGCACCCCAGAGCAAGTGGCTCAGCTCCCGAAGCTGGATGGTGAGCTGGCTGACCCCAAATCCTTGAGAGACCCTGCTGCTCTGACACCTCCTTATGCCCGTAACGACCATCGCTCAATTAAACCAGAGTATTTAGTCGCAGTTGGTATTTGTTCGCATTTGGGTTGCTCGCCGACGGCAAAGTTGCAAGCCGGCCCCCAGCCATCCTTACCGAATGATTGGCCAGGCGGCTTTTTGTGCCCGTGCCATGGCTCCACCTTTGATTTGGCTGGCCGCGTCTACAAGAACAAGCCTGCTCCCGATAATCTCGAGGTACCGCCCCATATGTATTTGAGTGATACCAAGATTTTGATTGGTGAGGATAAGAAGTCGTAATTTGTTTATTCAATTATTAGTTACTGATTTAGGAAACTAACCATGGCATTTCAAGAAATTAAAGTCCCTGATAACGCCTCTGTTGCCCAAAAAGGCCTGGCGTGGGTGGATTCGCGCTTTCCATTGAGTAAGCTCTTTAAAGAGCATATGAGCGAGTACTATGCTCCAAAGAACTTTAACTTCTGGTACTTTTTTGGCTCCTTAGCCATTGTGGTGTTGGTGATTCAGATTGTGACCGGTATTTTCCTCGTCATGAACTACAAACCGGATGCCATAAAAGCATTTGACTCGGTGGAGTACATCATGCGCGAGGTTCCTTGGGGTTGGCTCATTCGCTATATGCATTCGACTGGCGCCTCGATGTTCTTCGTGGTCGTTTACCTGCATATGTTCCGTGGCTTGATCTATGGTTCTTATCAAAAACCGCGTGAACTCATTTGGATCTTTGGTTGCACCATATTCTTATTATTAATGGCTGAGGCATTCTTGGGTTATCTCTTACCTTGGGGCCAAATGTCCTACTGGGGTGCTCAGGTGATTATTAATCTCTTTGCTGCCATTCCCTTAATTGGCCCAGACCTAGCCTTATGGCTACGCGGTGATTATGTGGTGGGTGATGCAACTCTGAATCGCTTCTTCTCTTTGCACGTGATCGCCTTGCCATTGGTCTTGGTCGGTTTAGTCGCGGCACATATCATTGCTTTGCATGAAGTAGGATCAAATAACCCTGACGGCATTGATATTAAGAATAATTTAGATGCTACAGGTAAGCCAGTCGACGGTATTCCGTTCCACCCATACTATTCGGTGCATGACATCATGGGTCTTGGAGTATTCCTCATGATCTTTGCTGCCATTGTGTTTTTTGCACCTGAGATGGGTGGCTACTTCTTAGAGGCGAACAACTTTATTCCAGCTGACCCTCTGCAAACGCCATCGCACATAGCGCCGGTGTGGTACTTCACGCCGTTTTATTCAATGTTGCGTGCTACAACAACTCCATTCCTAATTCCTCTGTGGATTTTGTGCGCAGTCATTTTGGGAATGGTGATTAAGACTAACAAAGACATTCGGGTGAAAGCAGTGTGTGCTGGCATTTTGGCTGCTCTTGCGGTTGGCTTTTACATCTTTGATGCCAAGTTCTGGGGTGTTGTCATCATGGGCGGTACGGTCGTGATTTTGTTTTTCTTGCCTTGGCTCGATAAATCACCAGTGCGCTCGATTCGGTATCGCCCTGATTTTCATAAATACATTTACGGCACCTTCATTGTTAGTTTTGTGATCTTGGGTTATCTCGGTATCAAACCGCCTTCACCACTCTTTGAGAAGATCTCACAGATCTGCACGATTTACTACCTGGCATTCTTCTTTGCTATGCCCTGGTGGAGCAAGATGGGTACCTTTAAGCCTGTCCCTGATCGTGTGACCTTTGAGGCGCACTAATCCATAAGAATAATAGAAGATATTAGGAATCCAGATGAACCATTCTCTTTACATGATCGGTGCGCTTAAGAAGCTTGTTGTGGCTAGCTTGGGTAGTTTTATGCTTAGCGCTGCATTTGCTGCTGGAGGCGATTTTCCACTTGATAGCGCACCTAACCGTGTTAACAACAATGCTTCCTTACAAAATGGCGCCAAGATTTTTGTGAACTACTGCTTAGGTTGCCACTCTGCAGTGAACTTACGCTATAACCGTCTGCGTGATATTGGCTTGAGTGATCAACAGATTAAAGATAATTTGATCTTAGGCGATCAAAAAGTCGGCGATCTAATGACGATTGCCATGTCGCCCAAAGATGCTAAAGCGTGGTTTGGTAAAGTTCCTCCTGATTTATCGGTGGAGGCACGTGCCCGAGGTACTGATTGGCTGTACACCTACTTCCGTACTTACTACAAGGACGAAGAGAGCCCAACAGGCTGGAATAATCTCGTCTATCCTAATGTCGGCATGCCCCATGTATTGTGGGAGCTCCAAGGTGAGCGCATCGCTAAATTTGAGAATGTCAAAGATATTAAAGATCCAAGTAAGGGCACAAAGGTTTTCAAAGGTTTTGAACAGACCAGCTTTGGATTAATGAAGCCCCAAGAATATGATGATAATATTGCAGACCTTGTTTCATTTATGTCTTGGATGGCTGAGCCTACCCAGTTACAACGTAAGCGAATTGGTGTCGTAGTCCTTCTCTTCCTCGCGATCTTTACCTTGATTGCATGGCGTCTGAATAAGGCATATTGGAAAGACATTCGCTAAGCGATAGTTTGGCGTATTTTGATTATTTGATTTGAAGGATATTTGCTTATGATGGTGTTGTACTCGGGTACCAATTGCCCATTCTCACAACGCTGCCGCCTAGTTCTCTTTGAGAAGGGCATGGACTTTGAGATTCGTGACGTGGATCTCTTTAATAAACCTGAGGATATTTCGGTAATGAATCCTTATGGTCAAGTTCCGATTTTGGTAGAACGTGATCTGATTTTGTATGAGTCCAACATCATCAACGAGTATATTGACGAGCGTTTTCCTCATCCTCAGTTAATGCCCCCCGATCCTGTGGCGCGCGCTCGCGCTCGGTTATTTCTCTTTAACTTCGAGAAAGAACTCTTTGTTCACGTCAGTGCACTTGAGAACGAGAAGGGTAAAAGTGCTGAGAAACTCCATGAGAAAGCTCGCATTGCTATTCGCGATCGCTTGACTCAATTGGCTCCCGTGTTTGTGAAGAATAAGTATATGTTGGGTGATGAGTTTTCAATGTTGGATGTGGCAATTGCTCCTCTGTTATGGCGCTTAGAGCACTATGGCATTGATCTTTCTAGAAATGCTGCTCCACTTCTGAAATATGCTGAGCGTATCTTCAGTCGCCCTGCTTATATTGAGGCCTTGACCCCTTCTGAAAAGGTTATGCGTCGTTAATCGAAGCATCTTTGTCGCTACCTTAAAATAGAGTTATGGCTAGCGAAACCCCAAGTACCAAACCGTATCTGATCCGTGCTCTGCATCAATGGTGTACGGATTTTGGTTTTACGCCGTTCTTAGCTGTTTTTGTTGATGAACGGGTTGAAGTGCCTATGGAGTTTGTAAAGAACAATGAAATTGTGCTTAATATCTCCTCAGAGGCATGTCATCAGTTACACATTGAAAACGATTGGATTAGATTTCAGGCAAGGTTTGGTGGTGTGCCGAAGAAGGTGCTAGTGCCGGTTACGCATGTATTAGCAATCTACGCCCGAGAGAATGGTCAAGGGATGTCATTCCCCTTTGATCCCGAGACTAGGGGTCCGGTGGATGGGGGACTTAGTAGCCAGGAAGCCTCCAAGACCAAGAACGAGCGCCCGGCTTTGAAGGTTGTAAAGTAAGTTAAAATCTTGGTTTAAAAGGTTAATGCCCCATTAGCTCATCTGGTAGAGCAACTGATTTGTAATCAGTAGGTAGTCTGTTCGAGTCGGACATGGGGCACCAATTTTTTTGCTGCCCCTTCTTCATTGATTAAGATCCACTTTCCTTGTCTCTGGCAGATACAGCATTGCCAAAGTCGCCGCAATTGCTAGGAAAAGAGTTGGATACCAAAGCCCCGCAAGCTGACTCGCAAACTCTTTATTGAGCCAGGTCACAATTAACGGTAGCAATCCCCCGATCCATCCAGCCGCTAGGTTGTGTGGCAAGGTTGCTGCACTATTGCGTGTTCTTGCTGGAAATAGCTCCGCTAGTAGGGCCGTTTGGGGCCCGACGACCAATGCAAGTGGTATTGCAAGTCCAATTAAGGTTGTGCTCATCAGAAAATAATCAGGGGCGCTTTGCATCGACAAAGTTTGTAGTAACTGATAGGCAGGTTGAATTAGGATTGTTCCTAATAATAGTCCGCTAATCACGACTGGACGCCGTCCAATTTTGTCAGAGAGTGCTCCTGCAATAATCACCATTGGAAAGAGAACGAGCGTTGCGGTGATGGTCAGGGTATCCACAATTTGCGAACTCATTTGTAAGGCGGATTTCATGAAGATGCCGGTATAGACCTGCACACAGAAAAAGAGTACCGACCCACCAGCCGAGATACAGAAAAACAATAGAAACATTTGTTTACGAGTTTCTTTATCTTTAAAGTTATCGCGCAGGGGCGATTTAGCAAGTTCGCCTTTAGCTAACATCGATTTAAAGATTGGGGTTTCTTCAAGGGTCATCCGAACCTTTAGGGCCACCAAGAGAAGAACAATCGAGAACCAGAAAGGCACACGCCAGCCCCATTCTTTAAAACTCTCTGGATCTAAATAGTGATTGAGTAACACCAATTGGAGGATCGAGGCTAGCATGCCAAGTGGTCCCATCAGCTGTAAGACACTTGTTTTAAGCCCCCGGTTGCTACAGCCCGCATGCTCTGTTAGGTAGACCGCACTTCCACCAATTTCTCCACCCGCAGATAGGCCTTGAAGAAGTCGCAGGCTTACCAAGCAAATGGGTGCCCAAATTCCAATTTGTTCATAGGTGGGTAAAAATCCCACAGCAAAGGTGGCGCCACCCATTAATGTGATGGTTATCAGAAAGACTGGCCGACGCCCAATACGATCACCGAGCGAGCCAAAGAATGCTGCTCCTAGGGGTCTAACCACCATCCCCGCCCCAAAGGTTGCAAGACTTGCTAAAAGACCTGTCACTGGGTCTGAGCTTGGAAAAAAGAGTGGGGCAAAGGCAACTGCCAGGGTGGCAAAGGTGAGGAAGTCGTACCACTCTAGAAAAGTGCCAAAACAGGCAGCGGTAGCAATTTTGGGGTAAGAATGGTTGGTTTGTGGGCGATTTGGCACAGGAGATTTATTATAAATAATTGATTTAATTGAGTATTTTATTTAATACCCGAGTATTTTGTTGCATTGCACACATATTTATTGCAAAGCAGCAAATAATTGGGTATAGTTTCATGGTGCAGTGCAATATTAAACAAATTAACTAATTGGAGAGTACACCATGAATCAAGATCAAGTCGCAGCAAAATTGTCGCAAATCCAGAGCAAGAACCTCGAGACTGTATTTTCATTGAGCGAAGCTGCTCTTGAGAATGCTCAGAAACTCGTTGAACTGAACTACGACGCTTCTAAAGCTGTGTTGTCAAATGCTCAAGAGAACATTCAGCAAGTATTGAGTGCAAAAGATCCCAAGCAAGTTACTGAACTTTTGCAAGCCGATGCTTTGCAAGACGTTGGTAACCAAGCCATTGCTCATCAGCGCAAAGTAACCAAAGTATTGCGTGAGAGCGGTAAAGAGTTTGCTAATGTGGTTGAGGCTAGCATTGAGCAAGCTCAAGCCGGTATGCAAGACTGGGTAAATACCTTGGCTGCAAATGCACCTGCTGGTTCCGATGTGTTTGTATCTGCATTCAAAACCTCGATGAACTCAGTCATGCAAGGTATTGAGCAGTTCCGTGAAGCCAGCAAAGATGCATTGTCAACCGTTGAGAAATCAGCCGACCAAGCATTTGAAGCATTCCAAGGTCAATTGGCTCAAGTAAAAAAAGCCGCTGCTCCTGCAAAGGCACGTAAAGCTGCTTAATTCGTAATTCGTTGTTGATGAAGACCCGCTCCGAGTGAGCGGGTTTTTATTTATGCAGACTCATCATCTTGCGTGAGTAGATTGCTCGCAATCATTTTGTTAGGCTTCACACCTAATTCTTTTACTTTCTCAGCAGCTTTAATCAGATTCCCCTTACCCGTTTTGAGTTTATTGAATGCATCGTGATAACTCGATTGCGCTTGGTCCAGGCGCTTACCGATTTGTTCAAGGTCTTCCACAAAGCCTACAAACTTGTCATAAAGGTTGGCACACTGACGGGCAATTTCCATGGAATTTTTGTTCTGTTGATCCTGCCGCCACAAATGGGCGACAGTTCGCAAAGTGGCCATGAGGGTGCTGGGACACACCAAGACAATATTTTTACTAAGCGCCTCTTGATAAAGATTAGGCGCTGATTTAAGAGCGCTTAAAAATGCCGGCTCGATGGGAATAAACATCAATACAAAATCTACACTGGAGATATCCGCAATCCCGGCATAGTTCTTACCAGATAGACCTTGAATGTGTTGCCGAATCGATTGAATGTGAGCCAGCAGTTCTTTATCGGCTTCATCCGTACTGGCTGCCTCAGTATGTTTGGCATAGGCTGTGATGGATACTTTACTGTCGATCACAAGGTGGCGACCTTCGGGCAACTTAATAATCACATCAGGCTGTAAGCGACTCCCATCGGCTTGTGTATGGCTATCTTGAACCAGATACTCTTCGCCTTTACGTAAGCCCGAGGACTCTAGGATGGATTCCAGAACCAGTTCCCCCCAGTTTCCTTGGATCTTGGAGTCACCCTTTAGTGCATTGGTAAGCGATCGCGCCTCATCCGACATCTTAAGATTCAGATTGGCTAGACGTTCAATCTCATGCTTGAGTGCAAAGCGTTCCCTGGATTCTTTTTCGTAAGAGTTACTCACTTGTTCCTTGAACTCAGTGAGCTTGGTTTGCAGGGGCTTTAGCAAAATAT
>Ga0214917_10006462_pt1 | contig 12145 bp, 9 predicted proteins | sample LL_1208_BB_MetaG_FD_177983 | JGI IMG/M metagenome (GOLD analysis project Ga0214917, IMG submission 177983) | Freshwater microbial communities from Lake Lanier, Atlanta, Georgia, United States - LL_1208_BB | ecosystem: Environmental > Aquatic > Freshwater > Lake | place: USA: Georgia | collected...
TATGCGGGGGCAGGTGGTACAGATGCTCAGGACTGGGCCCAGATGTTATACCGCATGTATCTCCGCTGGTTTGAAAAAAAGGGATTTACAGCCGAGTTAATCGACGAAACCATGGGAGAAGAAGCGGGCATTAAATCCGCCACCCTCGTCGTCCGTGGCGAATTTGCCTATGGACTAGCTAAAACCGAAATAGGTATCCATCGCCTTGTGCGGTTATCCCCATTTAATGCCAATGACAAACGCCAAACATCCTTTGCAGCCGTAGATATTATCCCCGAAATCACCACCGACTTTTCAGACATGGACATCGACGCCAAAGACCTCCGCATCGACACATACCGTGCATCTGGGGCAGGGGGGCAGCATATCAATAAAACCGACTCAGCCATCCGTATTACCCACATCCCAACCGGCATTGTCGCCCAATCCCAAAATAGTCGGTCCCAAGGGGCCAACAAGGACATGGCCATGATGATTTTAAAATCCAGGCTTGCCAAGCGAATGGAAGAGGAGCATCAAAGCCAAGTCAACGAATTGCGCGGTCCAAGCAAGGAAAATGGCTGGGGCAATCAAATCAGGTCCTATGTATTTCACCCCTACAAAATGGTCAAAGATTTACGCACATCTATTGAAACAAGTGATGTCCAAGGCGTCATGGACGGTGACCTAGATGCCTTTATAGAAGCTGCCCTTCGTATCCCAGCTTAAGTCCTTAATGATGTATCAGTGTTGCATCCAACAAGAAAATGCAACAAAACCGTCATAAATTCCAAGTTAAAACCCACCTCGCCCTCGGGGCATTCCTCCAAAACAACTAACTAGGCACAAAAATTGCAATTTAAAAAAACACCACACACCATACACCGCAGGGAGATAAAAATGACAAAGATAAACTACATCGCAAAACCAGATTCTGGCATTCGAGATGTCGACATGCTACCTCTAATCAAGGCGTTTTTTTCATCTCAATATTACATTTATATGACACCAAAATTCCCTAAAGTCACAATAAATGGAGTGTTAAATATCCATCTGTCATTAAATTAGGAAATGTCGCAACATTGGGCTTAAGATTGACTATCCCCAATTCCCAAAATAGACTTATAAGGTGCTAACTCTTTCAAAAAAAATCACAACATATATTACTTGGTTTATTTTAGCTGCTGCATTATTGTCCAGCTTAACTGTTGTGTATCGCCGTATCCAGCTCGAGCGGCAAGATCATCGTGTCGAAACTGTTGTTGCCTATTCTGATATTCAGGAATTGGCCCAATTAAGTGGTGTTACCGAAGTCGACATGCTGAGCCGCATCAAACAATCAGGTACTGTGATTTCTGTACTATTGCAAGAGGAAACCCTCGCAGATTTTGAAAATAGCGGCCAAGTCAGCGTCCTAAAAGGCTCGGATATCTCCAATTTATATCGAGTAGGAAATATCAATAGTTTTATACTTAATTATATTTATAAGCAGGTCAATGTTAACCCCAATAACTTTTATATAGTCATCGAAAAAAACTCTGATTTTGATCGGGTTAAGGGCGCTTTAACCGCAGAGTTAGGCGAAGCAGCCGTAACCCCAATAGGAGATCAAAATGTCCTCGAAGTCATCGATACCAAAGATGATTTATACACCATCGGTATAGGTGTCGACCGTGACAAAGTCGCCATGTTAGAAAATATGGGCTTTAGTATTGTCATCGGTATGAAAGGTATTTCTAAAAATGTCGAAAAATCCATCCGATATAAATTCCAATTTATAAACTCACTCCCCTCAGTGCGTAGCATTATTTTAAATGGCGATTCGGTGCCAGGGTATCCTAATCATGTCAATTTATTAGAGACCCAAGTGACGCATCAAAATCGGTATATTGGTAAAATCGAATTTGCACAGCAATTTGGTGAAAAAAAACTTGGACTCAATATCCCCGAGCGAATTATCCAAGTCCACGCGATTGGAAAAGACGAATTACAAAATATGCATCCCGATCAAGCCTTACGTCGTTATCTTAGGGCAGTGAAAGAACGTCGGGTAAATATGGTTCTTATTCGTCCATTTACTCAGTACAAACAGCATCAAGGTAATCCGCAAGAGTTTAATATTAAGTTTTTAAAGGTACTGACATCGTATTTAAATGAGTATGGCTACACTATTGGTCAAGTAAATCGGCTAAATATTCATACCTACAGCCCTGCAAATATTGTCGAAATTTTCTTTATGGCATTAGGTGTAGGGTGGGGGCTTATGGCCTTAATTGGCAGATATGCCCAGCTTAATAAAGCCAGAAATAGTACCTTGTGGGGGTTTTATTTGATTAGTCTAATTGCAGTAAGTTATTGGTTTGGTAAAGATGGGGTCTGCCAATTTATGGCATTATTAACATCGATCATGGTACCGACTTATGCAATTATTTCGCAATTTCCAGTGGCGATAAATCCCCAAAAATCCTCAAAACAACGTATAACAGATGCAATAATCTTTTTATTAAAAGTGGTGGGCTTGTGCCTTTTAGGAGGCCTAATAATTACTGGTTTGTTATCTGATTTACCCTATTTGTTTAAAATCAGACAATTTCAAGGTGTTAAATTAGCCTTTGTCATCCCGATGATACTAATTGGGTTATACTTTTTTATTAAACCGCATCGCATCACTTCAATGAAGTATGTCTTTAAGCGAATTTTACATGCGCCAATTCGCACCTCTACCTTTTTAGCTGTTATTTTTTGTGCGGTATTTATAGGCATTTATCTAATCAGAAGCGGTAATTATCTCCCTGTAAACTTACCAGGAACCGAAATCTTTTTTAGAGAAGTGCTAGAGGATTATCTCTACCTTCGCCCGCGCACAAAAGAGTTTTTAATTGGATATCCAATCCTCTTTTTAGCTTATATTTATATAGATCGTCGCATTTCCAGAGATTGGCTATGGTTTTTTCTGACCATTGGATCTGTCAGTATGATTTCTGTTATTAATTCATTTTGTCACTTACATACGCCATTCGTAGTATCTGTGTATCGTACTTGTCTGGGATTAGTCATGGGTATGATTGTATCGATGGGGGCTTGGGTGCTAGTCTCATTTATTAAATGGGCCATTAAAAGGACAAATGAATGAGTGATTTAGACCAATTTCAAACCCAATTTTCTCTTCACTTTACAAACCCACAGTTATTACAGTCTGCCCTCACTCACAGCTCATATGCCAAACTTAGTACAGTCCCTTTATCCAGCGATAACGAACGTCTCGAATTTTTTGGTGATGCCGTATTAAAGCTCATCGTCTCCGAACATATTTATCATCAATTCCCAGGCTTTGATGAAGGCGTATTAACTCAAATGAGGTCTAATATTATTGCGGATAAAACCTTGGCCAAAATGGCAAAAAAAATAAATTTGGGCGACTATATCCGATTTTCGCATGGCGAAAGCAATGCCGGTGGCCAGGATAGAGAATCTAATCTTGCCAATGCCCTAGAGGCCGTCCTTGGGGCGATTTACCTAGATATGGGGTATGATAAGGCCAAAACATTTTTTTTGCCCCTAGTGCATGACTATGACCCGATGCTGTTATCAGAAAATGTCAAAAAGGATTACAAAAGTATTTTGCAGGAGTGGGCTCAAAAACAAAAAAGCGCACTGCCTAATTATACGGTTTTAAGCGAAAGTGGCCCCGATCACGATAAGGTATTTGAAATCCAGGTTTCTGTTGATATTAATTCTGCTAGTCACACCGCAATTGGCAAAGGGCAAAGTAAAAAACTGGCCCAACAAGATGCCGCTCACAATTTAGTCAAACTCTTAAAAATTTCCTAATGAAACTGCTTTTTTGTATTCAATGCCAACAAGGGGTGTATGACATCCAGTCATTAACCAATGATCAAGGATTATTTTTTTGTCCCTCATGTCAAAAGCCACTCTATTACTTGGGCAGAGAAGTAGCCACTCTATCCCCTGTATCTGCATTTGAAGAATACGACAGTAAACATTGGCTTACCGATAAGCTCTCTCAATTTAAAGGTAAAGTATCAAACTATACGTCTTTTCCAGTAGATCATGACATTATGGAATGCGAAGAGTTATTGCGACATAACCCTCACAATACCGAGGCCTTATTTCACCTTGGTATGCTTTACAAAAGCAGGACGAAGCTAGAACTGGCTACGCACTATTTTAAAAAAATAATCACAGCAGACCCCACTCACAGCGATGCATACCGGCAGCTTGCCCATATCGCCATGATCCAACGAAAATACACCCTTGCCGTAGACTATCTCAATACCATTCAAACTCATCCAAATTCTCAGGATGTGGACCAATTTCATCTGGCAGTAGCCTATTATTTCTCAGGTCAAAAGTCTCATGCAATTACACAGTTAACTAGTCTTAAAAAAATATTGCCTGACGGTGATATGAAAGCAAAAGTATCAACATTACTTAGCCAAATTGTTGATTGACAGATATTAATCCTGTTACTTATACTCAGTCTCAATAATAAAAAAAGGGATTGATGATGGCTAAAACAAGTACGACTAAAAACTACTATTTTTTATTGGCTTTAGGGCTAATGGCATCGGTGCAAAATCTATACGCCGACCTTACTCTTCCAACCTCTAATGTCACAAGATTAGGCGCTATTGAAGTCGTTGGAGATCCAGAGGTATTTAGCCATATTGCAGGCTCAGGCTCTGTCATTAAGCAGGAAGTCTTGGCACTGACCAATCCAATTAGCGTGGGAGAGGCATTGCGAAAAGTATCTGGTGTCTATATTCGAGATGAAGATGGTCAAGGCTTAAGGCCCAATATCAGCATTAGAGGGATAGATGGTAATAGAAGTATAAAATTATTATTGTTAGAGGATGGCCTACCCATTTCATTGGCGCCTTATGGAGAAAACTCTGCCTATTATGCTCCGGCAATCGATAATATGGAGCGGTTGGAAGTCCTAAAAGGTAGCGGAAGTATTTTATATGGACCGCAAACAGTGGGCGGCGTCATTAATTATATTACTCAATCGCCTCCGCTGACTCCAACAACACGGTTTAAAGCGATTCATGGTACAAATCGATACACCAATTTACAGCTCGATTATGGGACTACTTATGGCAATACAGGCATATTGCTTCAATCCATGTACAAGGGTGGGGATGGATTAAGACAAGGGACGCCATTTGGTATCTATGATTTTCGTGCAAAAATGGTGACATCACTTAATCATAATCAAGATTTAACCCTCAAAGCACAATATTTTAATGAAGATTCAACCATTAGTTATGTTGGATTAACCCAAACAATGTATGACCAAAATCCCAATCAAAACCCCGCTATTCATGATCAATTACTTGTTGAGCGTATGGGATTATCGGCAACACATACCCATCATGATTTTTTAAGTGGTAAATTAGACACATCTTTATATGCATACACCACTCGCAGAGACTTTTGGCGCCAAACTTATGACCGTGTGAGAAATAATGCAACCACTTATGAGCGTGTATCAGGAACAGGAAATGACAATGAAAGCATTTTTTGGAAAAATGGAAATAATGGCAATAATAGAACATACGAAGTGGTAGGGATTGAGCCAAGATACCAACGAGGCAATTTCCAAACTGGGCTAAAAGTCCATTATGAAACCGAAATCAATCAAAGGGTAGCCGGCTCAAAAGGGGATGCTCGTACAGGGGTATTGTCTGTAGATGAAAGACGATCCACATTTGCTACAGCAGGGTATGTTCAAAATCGTTTTGAATTGACAAATAAATGGGATGTCACCACAGGATTACGCCTAGAGTCGTACCGACAAATCCGTAATGTATTAAAGGCTAATACAGACGATGTGATGGGAAGAACGGGTATGATTACAGAGTGGATTCCGGGTATCGGCACGACATATCAGGTATCAGATGATACAACGCTATTTGCAGGGGTACACCGTGGATTTGCAACACCAAGATTTGCAGATGCACTGTCATCAACCGGTGTGGATCAACAATTAGAAGCAGAGCGCAGTTGGAATTATGAATTAGGGACAAAAACCCTAATTGCAGGTGCACAAGTCAATATGACAGGGTTTGTATATGACTATCAAAACCAAATCATTAATGCTGCACAATCCAGTGGTTTTGACAAAGCAAATGCCGGAAAAAGCTTAAACTATGGTGCAGAGTTAGAAGTTGGAAAAGAGTGGACCTTAAGCAAAGAGACAGCAGTTTTTAGCTCACTCGCTGCAACATATGTCAGGGCAACGCAAGAGCAGGGTGAATTTAAAGGCAATGATCTACCCTATGCGCCAAGATATTATGGAAGTGCAACAACAGGTATTCGTCACAATGCATTCGAAACTGCCTTAGAATGGGTTTATATGGGGTCAATGTATGTAGATAACCAAAACTCAGAGGCAGAAATCGCAAATGGATTAGAAGGTAAAATTGAGTCAGTTTCACTATTCAATTTATCCAGCCAATACAGCTTTAAACACTTTAACGTATTTGCGTCGGTAAAAAACCTTTTTGATACAACTTACATCGCATCCAGACGCCCAGAAGGGATATTCCCAGGTGCACCTCGCCAAATTCAAGTAGGCGTTCAAGTTAAGATTTAGGCTAGACAGCCCTCCTCGCCGTAATGGTGAGGAGGGGATTACCCCCACTTCTCTTCCATTCGTCGTTGAAAATCCAACAAAATTATGCGATATAACTCATCTTTTAACACCACATCTTCCACGCCATAGTCGATATTAGGGTTATCATTAATTTCTACAATCAAGTACCCGGTATCCGTTTGCTTAATATCAATACCAAATAAGCCATTTCCAATACATTTCGCAGCATTTTCGGCTAATGAAATTAAGGTGGGGTCACAGTCTGCCACTGCAAAACAATCAGCATCACCCGAGTCTACCTTGCCCTTAGTGTCGGACTTATAAATTTGCCAATGGTTTTTTACCATAAAATAGCGACACACAAAAATGGCCTTACCGCCTAATACCCCCACACGCCAATCAAATTCTGTAGGGACAAACGGTTGCACCACTAATAAGTCCGAATGCTCAAATAAAGTAGTACACAATGCCTTTAACTCATCACCAGTGTGAGCTTTGTGAACCCCTTTTGAAAAATTACTATCCGGTATTTTAACGACTACTGGAAACTGAGATGTCGAACAGAGATGGTCTAAATTAGCGTCAGATACAATCGTGGTAGGAATCGTCGGAATACCATTGTTACCTAATAATTCATGAATATAAATTTTATTAGTACATCTCAAAATCGAGCTAGACTCATCCAATACGGGCATGCCTTCATATTCGGCCTTTAAGGCAAAGCGATAGGTGTGATTGGTTAAAAGCGTGGTTTCTCGGATAAATAGGGCGTCATATTCACTAAGCCGGTGATAATCCTTGCGGGTAATAAAATCCACTTCAATATTGAGTTTTTCGGCCATGCTTTCAAATTTTTTAAGCGCACGAGCATTAGACGGTGGGTTAGAGTCATTTTCCTTAATTAAAATCGCCAAGCTAAATTTAGGGATGCGGTCCTCAGTCGACTGTCGCCATGGCTTTTTAGTGTAATTAAAAAATGCTTTAGATAAAAACAATTTTTCAGATGCTGAAAGTGTGCGGACATTAACCGGTGAAATTTTATGAACATGAAACTCAGTGTCTTTGCGGATTTCGACCAGCAGGGCAGGGCACCGAAACATATCAAAGACATCTTCGGCAAAGTCACTTAATAAGTCACTGTCACTTTGACCAAAAAAAATAAGTACCTCAAATGTAGTGCTTGGTAATGTATCAAATCGTTTAAGACATTTATTTAAAGTATCATCCAAGTCACTTAATTGGCTTAAATACCTTTGTTGGGCCAAGTCCATCACTGTTTTTGCAGTTGGTATTACCTTATAGTGTCTGGACTCTGCCAATAAAGAGCAATAATAGCCTGTCGACAAATACTTAAGGCTACGGCAACAATTAATCACTTTGACACGATGTGGCGACTTCACAACGGGGCCACTTAAAAACTCCTTGGCTGTCATCACAACAAGCCGTTCGGAGTTTTCAATTGTAAAGCCAATATCTGTCAATTTATCGACAACGACGATTGTTTTCATACGAATATCCTTTTAAAAAGCTCAATTGCATCAGTTCCATCTGTATAAAATTCGGGTACCACATGTCCAGTCATCCACCCAGATTTTTTAAATAAAGAGAGCATGGCGTGATTATCCACTTTTGTATGGGCCTTCATCATCATATATCCTCTTTCTCTCACATTTTTTTCAAATGCATTTAATAAAATAGTACCCAGTCCATGTCCCCGAGAGTGAGGATGTACAGCAAGCGAATACAAATACACCGACTGAGACCGCGCCCGAAACAACCCCAAAATATATGCCGTAATCTCTGAGTCTTGTCGGTAAACTAAAAAAATAGACTTGGCCTTGGTTAAAAAATACGAAAATTGACGTTGGCTGATTTGATCATAATCAAAGCATTCAGATTCAAGTTTAAAAAGTAATTTACTATCACTATAAAGTGGCGTTTCAACCGCCATAACTGCCTCGTTTAATCAAAAAATATAATAAAATTGAGTATAACAGCTTTTGGGGGACTGTCATAAAATTGTTTGCTACAATAAAAACCTCATGTTAGACACAATGATGTCCATTACTAATAGCTTTTTTTCAATGACAGTGATGGCATTGCCGTTTTTTATTATTGCCATTTTGGCATCATCATATATCGAAACCAAATTTACGTTTGCATCAGTAGCCAAATACCTCAATTCAGGCAAATTATCCTTACTGTATGCTGCGGTGATCGGGGGGCTTTTACCTGGGTGTGCTTGTGCCACTGTCCCCATCGCCAAAACCCTTAAAGCCAAAGGTCTACGCCTGCCCGCCTTATCCACATTTATGATGGTATCCCCCTTGTTGGGCCCCCATACAATTATTTTGACCTATGGATTATTGGGGCTAAAGTTTACAATTGGCCGCATTTTGGCAGCGATGATTGGTGGGTTAGGCCTTGGCATGATCATGCATGTCTTGGACAAAAAAAATATTGTTCAAATGCCACAAGACCTTACTCCAGTCAAAAGCTGTTGTAAAACACCTCAAGACACCAATCTTCATGCGCATACGCACTCATTTTTAAAAAATGCCTGGGAAACCAGCATTTCTTTAGGAAAATACTTTTTAATCGGTATTTTTATTGCTGCATCCATTTCAACGTTAGTCCCTCCATATTGGATGACCATTGCTAAAAATAACCCGATATTGGCTTATGCCATGGTTATTGTAATGGGTATCCCCATCTATGTATGCGAGGGTGAAGAAGTGCCTATTGTAAAAGCCTTTTTGGACATTCAATTTCCGGTAGGACCTGCCTTTTCGTTAATGATGGCCGCTGTTGGCACCTGTATCCCCACATTAATGATGGCACAAAAGGTGCTAGGCAAAAAAACAATAGCCATCTATTTAGCCTACTGGGTAGTTATAACCCCAATCTTTGGCCTCATTTTTTCACTTTTTACACAATAAAAAAATGTCAGTCGAGTTAATTAATCGCATCAAAAAGCGTTTTAAGCACTTGTCAAAATGGGCAAATCGAAATTCCATTACGTGTTTTCGGATTTATGACAGAGACCTGACTAATTTCCCACTCATCATCGATTGGTATGACGGACATGCCATTGTATGGGTTTTAAAAGAGATCGACACCCATTCTGTCCAAATGTCTATAGCTGAAGCGCTTCAAGTACCCCTCAAAAATGTCATGATAAAACAACGCTTTTCTCAATCTGGCTTAACGACACAGCATCAAAAAGTGGAGACTAAATCAGTCATTAAATCCATCATCGAAGAAGGTCTCAAATTTGAAATTAACCTTACCAATTACCTGGATACAGGTCTCTTTTTAGACCATCGAAAATCCCGAAAAATGATTCAACAGCAGTCCCAAAGCAAGCGCGTCTTAAATTTATTTGCGTATACAGGCTCTTTTACATGCCATGCCATTAAAGGGGGTGCATTAAAGACCGTCAGTGTAGACATGAACCCTAATTACACAGCCTGGATTAAACGAAATTTTGATCTCAACATGATTACGGATCTCAGAAGACATTCGATTATTACCCAAGATTGTTTTGCATATTTAAAAACAACATCAGAAATATTTGATATCATTATTTGTGATCCCCCAACATTTAGTAATTCTAAACGTATGGAGATGTCATCATTTAGCATTGATCGCGACTATCCAGTATTATTATCGCTTTGCATAAAGCATTTAGCAAAAGACGGTTTTATTTTTTTTAGCAATAATTCCCGTCAATTTAAAATGGACGACAGTTTATTGCCGAATATACTCATTAAAGAAATTACCTCTCATACGATTTCAGAGGATTTTAAAGACCAAAAAAGCCATCGCGCATGGCACATCACTCAAGGGGGATAGTATGACAAGCTCATTCGATAAAGCACAACATATACGAGAAGAACATGGGATATCCATGGTATCTAGCCATTTAAAAGAAGTGGTGTATGCGGGTACAGATGGCATTGTCACGACATTTGCTGTGGTTGCAGGGTTTGCCGGCGTCAATATCAATCCAACGTCAACACTGCCCATAATGACTGTTTTATTATTTGGTCTGGCCAATTTATTTGCAGATGGACTATCAATGGGGTTGGGCGATTTTTTATCTCAACGAGCAGAAAATGAAATGTTTAATTACCACAAAGGCATCGAATTAAACGAAATTAAAACAAATCCAGACCATGAAGCAAAAGAGACAATCGAATTATTAATTGAAAAAGGGTTTTCCAAAACAGATGCCATTGATATTACTAAGATTTATCAAAAAAACCCCGAATATTGGGCCGAATTTATGATGAAATACGAATTAGACATGCATAATGCCGAAACATCTAGCCCAGCCAAAAGTGGCCTGATTACTTTTTTTTCATTTGCAAGTTTTGGCTTTTTGCCGATTATGCCATATCTTATTTTTGCAACTCCAAAAACAGCCTTTTTCTCAGCATGCACCATGTCCATCATTGCACTGGCCATTTTGGGCGCATTTAGGGCCAAAGTTGCCAATCAAAAACTAATAAGATCCATTGCCGAAACATTATTAGTAGGCAGCCTCGCAGGCACTACTGCATATTTAGTGGGAATTTTGTTTGGGTAAAAAAAGGTACCTGTAAATCTCCTCCATAGGAGGAGTGCCCAGAGGGCGAGGAGGGTATCTTACCCTTTCAGTTCGCAGTATCTTCCAACAACGAATAAATAAAAAAGCTTCTTAAAACCCGTTTGGCATATGCATTGGTTTCAGCATACGGAATCCTCTCTAAAATCACTTCATCCGAAGCTGTAGGCCAGCGGTCTTTCCAGCGTTGTGCAGCATTAGGGCCGGCATTATATCCCGCAGCCATCCACAATGGGTTAGCCCCAAATTTACGAGATAAAAACCCTAAATAATGGCTGCCAAATTCAATATTGGTTTTAGGGGTATATAAATCTTTTGTTTTAAATTTTGCAATTTTTAATGTCTTGGCAATCCCTTCTCCTGTTTTGGGCATAATTTGCATTAAGCCCAATGCCCCGGTAGCCGATGTTGCATTAGGGTTAAATGTACTTTCTTCACGCATAATGGCTAATGAAAAATTAGGGTTAATTGCATTTTCCTCAGCCTTTAATTGGATATATGTCCAATAGGGTCGGGGGTAAAAATACTCAGTTAAACTTCTAAAAAAGCCCTTTTCCTTAGTATACAAAGGCAATCCATTGGCCAATAAAAATCGCATAGATGCCCCCCATTGCCCAATTTTTTGCAAAATCCAAGCGCCAGACAAAATATCCCGTTCAGTCGAAGCGTTAAGTGGCGATTGAATCCGGGCCTTAAATTCATCTAACAAGTATGTGCCAAGCCCAGAGTTTAAAAGCACCATAACATCCGGAGGAGGGCTTAAGTCCATGTCATACCCAGACTTGAATAAGTCCTCGATGCTAAACTCCCCTTGATTAGCAAGCATCGCCGCATACACGGTATCAGGGTATGTATAAAAACACTCCGCCCCATATCCCGTTACTGGCGATTTAGCCATATTTACTTCACACCGATGTAAAAAATAAAGAGGCTTGGCT
>Ga0214917_10006463_pt1 | contig 12144 bp, 13 predicted proteins | sample LL_1208_BB_MetaG_FD_177983 | JGI IMG/M metagenome (GOLD analysis project Ga0214917, IMG submission 177983) | Freshwater microbial communities from Lake Lanier, Atlanta, Georgia, United States - LL_1208_BB | ecosystem: Environmental > Aquatic > Freshwater > Lake | place: USA: Georgia | collected...
CAAGAATGGTGGGTTCAGCGGAGGAAAAGGTTGCCCCTATATTGAAAGAACTGGAACAGCTTCGCATATTAGAAATTGATAAGAAAACAGGTGCATATTTCCATATTTCGGTGAAGTCTGGATTGCAGAAAATGAATCAGCGAAAGGATGCTTATAGTCAACGCTTTAAAAAGAAGCACGATGATCGATTATTGATCGATACGCCATCGATGCCCGATACATGCACGCATAATAATAGTAATAATAATACTAATATAAGTAAGAATAGACCCACTCGTATAGATTGGATTGCTTATAGTAAAGAAATTGGATGGCCAGTTTCAGATGCAGAAACAGCCTTTGACTATTATGAGTCAAATGGTTGGAAAGTTGGCGGTAAAACCCCTGTGAAAGATTGGAAGGCGTGTGCCAGATATTGCTTTCGACGGGGAAACTCAAATAAGAAAGGACAAATAACCATGAAACCAAAACCAATAACCAAATCCTCATGTGATTCACCACCCCTTTATAGGGTAATGGGTTACAAATCCTATGGCGAGTGGCAAGATGCGGGGTGCCCCTCATGAAGCACCTTATAAATGCTGAAATGGCTTTACCTGCCACAATCTATAGAGTATCAGCGGCTGAAAAAACTATAGCAGAATTAAGGGCTGAGGTTAACGCTTTGCGAATAAGCCTTACGACTGCGGTTGAACAGATAAAATGTTCAAATATTCAGATCAAAACGCCCGAAACTGAAATCATAGTTCCCAAAGAATTGGTGCACTCAAAGGGTAAAAGGTATATGCGTTACGGGAAAATGGTTTATGGAAGGCGAAACCGCAATGCAGAACAAGTTGCCAAAAGATGGAGTATGTGGAAAACTCAACTCGAGTTGGGAATTTCTATGTCGGCAATCGCAAGGGCTTGGAATTGCGATCACTCCTCAATTCTGCACGCAAAAAAGAAAGGATTTAAGGCTTATGCAAAAAGCACTAACTGACACGGAAGACCTTTTTCAAGGTTATCGAAACAGCGACCCAGCCACAAGCAAAAGGGCTTATCTTAACACAAAGATTACTCATGGTTCGCACAGGCATCTGCTCTTAAGCGAGTACTATAAAACTTCGCTCGAGCAGGAGTTCCCAACACGGGGCCTTACTGATGAGGAGGCAGGTGAAAGGTCTGCCTTAATCAAGAAAACCAAATGCCCTTGGAAGCGATGTAGTGAATTAAGGAAGCTTGGGTATATAGTTCCCAACGGGCAGGAAAGAAAATCGAGTACAAACCAATACCAAATGGTCTGCATCATAACCATGGAAGGCATTCGGGCATTGGAAAGAATCGAGTTGACACGGAGATAAAAACCTGTAACTGCCAATCCAATGATCCTCATCGATGGGCAAGATCCAGCCGACTCAATAGCCGCAAGTTATTCAGTCAATATAGCCGATCAGATAGATACTTTAGAGGACATAGTGAAGGAAAGGCTTATTAGCCTTAAAAGTCAGAATCCTTCACTTAATCTTGATGAGTTAGCCAAGGTCACGGCTCAAATCATAGAGGAAACCATTCGAGTTGAAGGACAATCTTCATTCATAAAAACTAAGCGTAGCGATACTTTGGATGAGGCTTTGCTTGCCTTGGCAACCAATCGATCACCAGATAGTCTCACTACAATCGCAAAAAGGTACATTAACCCGCACACGGGAAAACCTTACACAAGAGCCGCACTTTCAGCCAGATTGACTGAACTTACCCAAAGGACAGGACTTGTTTTGCGAGTGCAGAGGAGTGAGCGAGTGCGTGAGATCTACAAGCAAAGAGCTTTGAAAGTTCATGAGCGACGACGGAGGGAATGTCCAAAGTGGGACAAAGAAGCGTGGATGAAAGGACTCAAAAAAAGGACTTGTCACAAGTGACTCGAGGCTCAAAAGTTGTCTGTGTGGATGATAAGTTTCCTACGGAGATACTTACTTTTTATAAGGGCTTGCCAATTAAAGATAAGGTCTATACAATCCGCGACATGGGAATAGGCGTGACTTTGCAAGGCGAACACGGGGAAGTTGTTGTGTACTTACAAGAACTGCACAACCCAAAGTCCTCAACGCCACCTTATCCAGAAAGAGGCTTTGCCCAATGGCGTTTTCGTGAGATCCAACCCGCTGAAGATTCAGAGCAGGTCGAAGAACTTGCAGAATCTTTCGCATAACCTACGGAGAAATCCCCTATGAGTATGGCCATAACACAAAGTGAAAAAAGCATCGGCATGGAACTTAAAAAGACCATTCGGACGCTGAATGAGAGCAGGGAACAGGCAGTTCGCAATATGGCAGAAACTATAAGCCTCGCCGCTGATGCAGGTGACATAATCTTGTCAGCAAAGACGGAAGGCCTCGATGTGGAAGGCATTCTTAAAGTTGCGGACGTAACTCAGGAACAGGCAAGAAGGCTTGAAAGGGTAGCAAAGGCAAGGCCGTCCTTGACTAACCCCGAACCAACTCACCTCAAACAGCTTGCCTTATGGTCAGGAATCTTGCCAGACCCCATTCAGAACGCAACGCCAACACGGAAGGAAACCCATTGGCTATCCTACATCTTTAAAGCCCAGCAGTGGTTGAGTCGCAAGAATCCAACCAATTGGTCTGAACAGCAAAAGAAGGACTTTGTGCGTGAGGTAAAGCCGTTGGTCGAGGCATGGGTAGAAGTGGGGGGTCGGTTAGACTAATAGGACAGGCCAGACCCCCTCCCCCTACTTTAAGCCCTGCACCAATGCGAAATCCTCAACATATAGATAGGAAGCCTTACCCGCACCCATCAGGCTATATGTCCCTAGTAAAGCCCCAAAGTGGTGCCCAAATAGGGCGAGGTGGTACTATGGGAGGGGGTGGGGGGGGCATATGGTTCCATAGAGCCTTACTACAGAAGCAATCTTACCTACAGGTAGGAAAGTTATCTGATAAGCAAGAAACTTTTAAGGACTTTAAAGAACTTTTGAGCCTGCAGAATAAAGTGCCTCACTTGCTTAAAAGTAAGTCTGAAGTTACTTATCCTGCAGTTCAAAGGCCTAAATGTCTGATAAAGAAGTCCTTGGCAAGTAAAAGTAAGGCTTGCTTCAAGAAACTTTTCTTACTTTCAGAAATCTTTTTCTCGACCCAAAAAAGAAAAAAGTGCTTTGAAGAAGTAAGGCAGGGCCCAATTACTTTTAACAGGTTTCCATGCCCAGACTGGCATAGAAACAGGTTCCGCGCGATGGATTTGTTCGCGAGTTAACTGAAAATCTGATAGGTTAACTTCAAGTGAATACGCAAAAAGCAGTCTTATTCTGGAGCAACTATCCCGAAAAGGGAGAATCTTTAGAAAACTGGAAAAATAAGCCTCTTCAATGGTCGCAACTTCATAAGCTCTCAATTTCAAGTTACGCAAAATTCTGTTCCGAAGCCACAATCTATACTTATCAAAAAGCAAGGCAACTTCCCTTTGAAAATGTGAAGGTTTGCGATGCATCAGAATTTTATCCAGTTGAAAAAGCCTTTAAAGCCTTATCGAGTGGACACAGTTTGGCTCATGTATCCGATATAGTTCGACTTCGAGCGGCTTCCGAAATTGAAGGAATTGTTTTGGATATGGATGCGGTTTTACTAAAGCCCCTTCCCGATATTCCGCTTTTCTTTTCAAGCATGCCAGCAAAGCTAACAGGCGGTTTTGCTCCAAAATGGGGAAAATCTCATCCTCCAATGTTTGTTCCAGATAAAAGCTGGGACGGCAAAGCACTTTCTGCTTTTCCAGTTAAAGTAGGGAAAGCAATTAAAGGCTCAATTGCAGTTCTTGTTTCTCGAATTGAAAAGAATTTAGATGCTCCACCGCAATCAGGAACTAAGGCGTGGAATTACATAATGTGGGAACTTAAGAGAATTGCAAGTTTTCATCCAACCTGCAAAGTATTTCCTCCAATAGCTTTTTGCCCAATTCCAGCTTGGTTAGGTTCTGGAAAATGCTACTCCCTACAAGTTCCAACTAAATTTGATGGGAAACAGGCTTTATTTGGATATGTCTTTCCCTCAACCGAGCAGATATTTTCTGAAAGTTACGCAATTCAGCACTTTTTTGAATCAAGTTTCAAGGAAAGTGCTAAAGCTGGAGAAAATTTTTGGCATCAGCTTCCAGATAATTGTTTGCTAGGAATGACTGCAACTCATGTCCTTGGAAGTAACTGGAAAAACTTTTTTTCGCTTCTGTTACACAAAGAAAATCCACCCGAAACACCTAAACCAAAGATAAAGGAACAACCAATGAAAGAAACAGCCAACTTCAAAAGCGAGCAGGTTAATATAAACACATTAAAGCCTCACCCCCGCAATTACAGGGCACACCCAGACGATCAGTTGAACCATATTATTGAAAGCATTAAAACAAATGGATTTTATCGGAATATTGTCGTTTCATCGGATGATATTATTTTAGCAGGTCACGGAGTAGTTTTAGCCGCTCGAAAAATGGGAATTGAGGAAATTCCAATTGTACGAGTCAAGTTTTCTTCAACAGATCCTAAAGCCTTAAAATTGCTTACTGGCGATAATGAAATTAGCAAATTGGGCGAAGTGGATGATCGCCTATTAACTGAACTCTTAAAGGAAATTAAAGATGCAGATGCCGAAGGGCTTCTCGGAACAGGATATGATGAAAAAATGTTGGCCAATCTTTTATTTATCACGAGGCCTGAAGGCGAGATCAAAAATTTTAGCGAAGCCGCTGAGTGGGTCGGAATGCCTGAGTATCAAGCGGAAAACGAGAATTATACAATTCACGTACAACTTGAAGATGAAAAGGCAAGAGATGACTTCTTAAAGTTTGTTGGAGTAAAGACAATTACCAAAACCTTGAGAAATGGTAAATATCTTTCCTTTTGGTGGCCCGACAAAGAACGCAACGATAGATCATCACTTCGATTTACAGATGAAGTATGAGCGAACTTCTAAATCCAAAATATCCAGTTTATGTGATCTCAAAAGGAAGATCATCCTGTTGCCTAACTGCTGATATTTTAGTAAAAGACGTAACTCCTTTTCGACTTGTGGTTGAGCCACAAGAAAAGCACCTTTATGCTGAAAAATATGGAGAGGAAAGGTTACTTGTCCTTCCTTTCAGCAATCTTGGACTAGGTTCAATTCCAGCCAGAAACTGGGTATGGGAACACTCGATAAGCGAAGGATTTGAAAAACATTGGATTCTTGACGATAATATGCGGAGATTTTACCGCAGGTATCAGGCAAAGAAAATTCCATGTAGGGCTGGTCTTGCTTTGCGAATGTGCGAGGACTTTTTTGACCGATACGAGAATGTTGGAATTGCAGGTCTAAATTATGAGTTTTTCTGTATCGAAAACAAGAAAATGCCTCCCTTCTTTCTAAACGCCCATGTTTATTCTTGTATCTGTATTCTGAATAAACTTCCTTTCAGATGGAGAGGGCGATATAATGAAGATACAGATTTATGCTTACAGGCACTTTCGCAAGATTGGTGCACAATGCTAGTAAATGCGTTCTCGGTAGCAAAAATGCAAACGATGGCGATGAAGGGAGGAAATACAGACGAACTTTATAAGGGTGATGGAAGATTAAAAATGGCAAGGTCTTTGGAGCGAATGTGGCCCGGTATTGTGAAAGTAGTAAGGCGATTTAAACGCCCTCAACATTTTGTGAATTGGAATATCTTCACTACAATGCCTATTCGAAAAAAGGAATTTCAATCAATTGACGAAAATATTGGTAAAATTAAGTTGAAACAATTGAAGGAAATTAAAAGCCATCAAATTAAGAAACTTGCAGACCAATATAACGAGAAACCGCAAAAATGATTCCGCAAAAAGTTCTTGCAGAAAAATGGGGAATATCACCAGCCGCAATCAGCAAAATGGTAAAGGCTGGAATGCCATTAACAAGTGAGGCTGAGGCAGAAACTTGGAAGATCATAAATACTAAAAAGCCAAGCAGGGCACCAAATATTCTGCGAAATGATCCGCATGTAGAAGATCCTAAAAGTCCAGATATTGTAGCCGCTTTATCTGGAGAGGATGCACAGGCAAGACTTAATCGGGCAAGAGCCGCTGAAAAAAGTGCTTTTTATCTTGTTGGTAAAGCCAGCCAAACCAAAAAGGATTCGGAAGGCAAAGAAATAAAAGACAATAATGGGAACGCAATTATTGACTTGAATATGCTTCGAGTTGCCCTTGCTGGGTGGAGGGAAGCCAAGGCTTGTGTTGACGAAGCCGAAGTTGCCTACGAAAAGCACTTGGAAAGAAGCAGGCAGGTTATTCGAGTAAATGAAGTAAGGGAAATGTGGGTAAAATATCTTGGAGGAATTTATGCTTTAATGAAGAATATGCCAGCTAGTACTGCTTCAAGGGCAAACCCATCTGATCCCGAATGTGCGAAAATTGCAATTCAAGAATCAGTAGATAGGATTTTTACAAGTATCAAGAAAGCGGAAGGAGTATTCTCGTGAAGTATAAATCCAGCTTTATGATAAGAAAACCGCTGAAACGCAAAACAAGACTTCGCCAAGTATCTAAAAAACGAGCAATACAGAATTCAGTATATCGGGTTTTGCGTGAAAGTTATTTGGTTGAAAATCCATTCTGTCATATTTGCGGTAAAAATTCTTGTGAAATTCACCACAAGAGGGGAAGGTTTGGTGAAAGGCTAAACGACACAAATTATTTTATGGCAGTATGCAGGGGTTGTCATCAATGGATTCACGCGAATCCTAAAGAAGCGTATGCCAAGGATTATCTTATAAAGCGATGACAATTAAAGAAATTCTTGATTTCAATAAAACTATAGTTCCTTCATTCGAGTCAATAGGAGTTCAAGAATGGGCTGAACATAACTTAATCTTATCGCCTCGAATCACAAATGTACCGGGTCCTTATAGCACGAGCCTTACTCCCTATGTTCGTGAACCACTTGAATGTTTTGCAAATGATAAAATAAGAAGGATTACTTTGGTTTGGGGTGCTCAAACCTCAAAGACAACTGCAATTCTTGTTGGATTGGCTTACAGGCTGGCACAATCGCCATGTCCAGCTTTATGGGTTATGCCTACTGAAAGCCTCGCAAGGTCTTTCAGCGAAACTCGCTGGCTTCCCATGATTGATGATTGTCCAGAGCTTGCCAAAGAAAAGCCCGATAATTCAGATAAAATTAAACTAATGGAACAGCATTTTAGGCGAATGAGTCTTTGGTTTGTAGGTTCCAATAGTCCCGCAAATCTTGCCAGTAGGTCTGTTTCCCTGCTTTGTTTGGATGAAGTGGATAAATATCCCGACCACGGCTTAAATAAAGAGGCTGGTGCCCTGCAATTAGCCGAAGCTCGAGTCGCTACTTATCCAAATCACTTTATTATTTCTACAAGCACTCCCACAAATGCAGATTCTACAATTTGGGCAGAATGGCTTAAAGGAGATATGCGGTTTTTCTTTGTGCCCTGCCCTTATTGTCTACATAAACAGAAACTTTTATTCGAGAATATCAAATGGAATGAATCTGCAAGGGTAGATGAGAACACTTGGGACTATCAGGAAGTTAAAAAATCTGCATACTATAAATGCATAAACTGCGGTGGAGAAATTCGGGATGGTCAAAAAACCTTAATGCTTCGAGGCGGTGAATGGATACCTACAAACCTTAAAGGCGAACCAGACAGGCGTTCATATCATCTAAATGGAATCTACGCACCATGGACTACTTTTGGCCAGATTGCAGTTAAGTTTCTGCAAGATAAAAATAGTATTTTAGGGCTACAGGACTTTGTGAATCGAATTCTTGCAGAACCATGGCTAGAACACGAGGTCAAGCAAGTAGAACTTCGATTGGGATCATACAAACTTGGAGACCTTCGAAACGACGAAATGCTTGTTATGAGCGTGGACGTACAGGAAGCGGGAGGATTCCATGTTTGGGCAGTTATTCGAGGATGGACAAAATCTGGGGAAACAAGGTTAATTTGGTGCGGAAGGCTTGAATCGTGGGGCGATGTGGCTGAACGAGTTTTTCATTTTAATATAAATCCTCGTGCAGTCTTTATTGATGCAGGAGATCAAACTAGGGACGTTTATAGGGTGTGTTGCGAAAATGGTTATATAGCCCTTATTGGAAGTGACCGCCCATCATTTAGTGAAATTGAGAATCATCAAAAAATTGAAAGGCCTTATGTAAGGAGTGCAAGCGGAGATCCATTTTCTGGAAAGGCTATCGGTTCAAGGGCTGGATGGAAATGGAAACTTTGTCCTGTTTGGAGATGGTCAAATCCAGCCATTAAAGAAATTTTACACAATTTTCTTAAAACAGATAACTTTATAGCCGTGGATACTCCGAATGTGTATAAAGATCATATTTCAGCCGAAGTTAAGGTAGCAATTAAGAATCCTACAACTGGAAAAAATAAATATGTCTGGAAGCAGGTTGGCAAACATAATCACTTGATGGATTGCGAATGCATGAATATTGTAGGAGCCGCTTTGCATGGCAGACTTAATCTGCAACCAGCCAAGTTGACAGATGAAGAAGACTATGGCTAGGGGAACTTTTGTTGGATTACCTCTTGCTACTTTAAATTCGCTTCAAACAAAATATATTGAGTGTCTTGAGGCAATTGCAGTAGCTGGTGTTTCGTATTCAATTTCTGGAAGATCTTTTACCAGAGCAAGCATGGCAGAAGTTAAGGATACTATTGAAGAACTTACCTATGCGATTAAACTTGCAAACGGCACCCGAACAATTACAACTTATGCCAAGTTTGGTCCATGAATAAAAAGGCAAAATTAAACCTTATAGATAGGGCGGTTGCGTTTATAAATCCGCAAGGTGCGGTAGAACGCTTGGTTGCTAGGCAGAAGCTTCATAATTTTTCTTATGATGCTGTAAAATATAGTCGTGAACGCAAAGGCCCGAGCAGTCTTTCGGGTGCAGAGGATTATAAGTCAAATTATGACCGAATAGAATTAATGAAGAGGGCTAGAGATCTAGCCGAAAATGTAGGTCTTATTCGGGCAATTCTAATGAAATTTGCAACCCATGTAGCTGGGTCAATTAGTTATCAGGCAAGATGTGCTAATCCAGCAGTAAATACTGCCGTTGAAGAATACTGGAATGAATGGTGGGACAATTGCGATATTAGCACTCGGCATACAGGCGGTATGTTAATGCAAATAGCGGTTATGTCGATGCTTCGGGATGGAGATTTTCTATTTGTCTTAGTTCGTGATGGAAATGGGAATCTTAAATTACAGGGAATTGAATCAGATCGGGTTGGAGATCCTTATAAGGTTTATATGGATAAAAGCCTGATTGGTGGAATCCATATTGATCAAAGCACGGGAGCACCTACGGCTTATGATATTTATTCAAGAAGCCTTGGGGATTTCTATACATATCAAATAACCGCAAATGCCTCCCAATGCTTCCATCTGTTTGATCCTCTTCGGGTAGATCAATATCGAGGAGTTTCTGCATTCCATACTGCAATTAACGATGCATTGGATATTCACGAGATTATCTCATTCGAGAAAATGGCTACAAAATATGCCAGTTCTCAGGCGGGAGTAATTAAAAGAAATAATAATAACGCATCTGACCTTTCCTCGTTATCCGTTGATTCAGATTTAAGCGGGAATACAATTAAACTTGAAACAATTGAGTCGGGCAAGATTTCTTATCTAGAACCGGGCGAGGACATAATTTTCCCAAATGGTCCAAGCAGACCAAGCGGTGCGTTTGCAGAATTCCACAAAGTGCTTTTAAGGAATATCTGCTTGGGTCTTGGAATTCCCTATTCTTTTGCTGTTGATCCTTCCTCAATGTCGGGGCCTACTGCTAGATTGGAAATGCAACAGGCTGGAAGAACTTTTAAGCGCTATCAAACAATCTTGAATGATAAAGTTCTTAAACCAATTAAAAATATTGTAATTGCTGATGCGGTATCAAGAGGCCTTATTTCACCTAGCGAGGGAACTAAAACCACTAAAGGAATTTTTAATTTTGGCGCGAATGTATCCATTGACCTTGGCAGGGAATCTTCATCGGCTATTGCAGAATTTAAGGCTGGCTTAAGAACTGCACATGATATTTATGCAGAGCGTGGCGGTGATGCTGAAAGTGCTATGCGTATTCGGGCACAGGAAGCAAAATTGATTCAAGACCTTGCCAAAGAATACGGAGTACAACCAAATACAATTTCAGAAATTGCAATTATTCCAGCTGGTGCAGATACAATTACCGAAGCAAATAAAATGGGTGAAACACCTCAAAATAAATTGCCCATGCCGTCCGAAGATGAGGCAAAAGAGGAAAGTGAATCCGAGAGTGAAAATGAAGAATCATCCACTAATGAACCATCGGAAACAGAGGATTCAGAGGATCTTAAAAAAAAACAAGCTGAAACTGCTTTAGCGTCATTGGATAAAGCATCTATCAAGATGCTAATTGCTGGGATGATGGGTGGAATTGAGTTAGCTAAATATGATGGAATTAATTTTACACCCCCACAGGGTGCTAGAGAAGCGGCTCGTAGAGCTTTAGAGGTAAGAAAAACTAAGCCAGCCTCACAACGGGGAATGACTCCTGTTGGAATTGCAAGAGCTAGAGATTTAATTAATGGAGTAAAATTATCTCCAGATACTGTTCGCAGAATGAAGGCATTTTTTGATCGCCATGAAATTGATAAACAAGGAAAAGGCTGGGGTGAACAAGGAAAGGGCTGGCAAGCGTGGAATGGATGGGGTGGAGATGCTGGATATTCATGGGCTAAGAAAATAGTTCGCCAAATGGAGGCAAAAGATAAAAAGGAACTTGCCGAACCAGATATTTGCCCAAAACCTACACAAGATATTAAATTAAATTTAGCAAATCGGCAAACTGCAGTAAATGATGCTAATTATGGACCAGCAAATCCAAATGAGCCAAATAATGATTATTGGAAAGCAAAGGCGAATGAGTTTCAAGGCGATGTGGAAACTGCTAAAAAGATGCTTTGCGGAAATTGTGCCGCTTTTAATCAGAAAAAGAAAATATTAGACTGCATTAAGGGAGGAATTGGCGAGGATGCAAATGAAGTAGCAATTGGAGGCAATCTAGGATATTGCGAAATTTTTGACTTTAAATGTGCGGCCAAAAGGACTTGCGATGCGTGGATTGTAGGCGGTCCAATTACTGATAAAAAATAGAATCCTTGACACTTTTATTTTGATATGCCACTTCCCGTTCCTAGTGCATCCGAATCGGAGGCAGATTTTGTGTCCAGATTTATGGGCGATGAACAAGCTATAGCAGATTTTCCAGATGAAAAGCAAAGAGCCGCAGTGGCTTACAAACAATATCAAGACGAGGAGATGGAAGAAATGCAATTACCTTCAGTTTCAATTCTAGAGGAAGGCGAGGCCAAGGGGCATGACCTTTTTGTAGATAAAACTAGCCTTGAGCGTGCCCTTGAAATTATGAGCGAAGCCAAAAATGGCGTTAAAGTAAAAATGAATCACGGGTCAGGACTTGATGCCGTTGTCGGATTTGCTCGGAACCCACGAATTGAGGGAAATAGGCTTATTGCAGATTTGAAACTTTTAAGAAATTCACCCCACTATGGGTTAATCAAGGAAATGGCTTCCGAAGCCCCTGACCAATTCGGAATCTCATTAGCTTTTGTAAATGAATCAGAAACTATCAACGGGAAAGATTATATTCGCCCACAAAGTATTGCATCAGCTGATTTGGTATCTAGCCCAGCGGCTACAAATGGACTCTTCGAGGAAATGCTTGCATTCATGGAAAAAGTTAAACGCTTTGATTGCGGGACTGGAGCAGGTGGTTTTAAGCCTGGAAATTCCTGTGCTTCGGGAGGTGGTGGAGGAGGAGGGGAAAGCGGAGCGGTATCGAAAGCGGGTGATGAAGAAAATAAGAGTGTATATTCAAGAGAACGAACAGAAGGAAGATCAGAATCAGATAATGCGCCTAAATCCAAAATGCCAAAAATAGTTCAAGATGCTGGGCCTAGTGATAAAGCACGAGATCAAAAACTTCCAGAAAATATTAAAACAAATACTGCAAGTCTCTTCAAAAAAATTAAAAGGGAAGGTCAAGCGGTAGATAAAATCGAGGTATCTCCAAAAGATGC
>Ga0214917_10006464_pt1 | contig 12143 bp, 11 predicted proteins | sample LL_1208_BB_MetaG_FD_177983 | JGI IMG/M metagenome (GOLD analysis project Ga0214917, IMG submission 177983) | Freshwater microbial communities from Lake Lanier, Atlanta, Georgia, United States - LL_1208_BB | ecosystem: Environmental > Aquatic > Freshwater > Lake | place: USA: Georgia | collected...
GAAAGCCTACGATGACTTTGATCGCTGCGAACGAATTGCTCTCGGTGTCGAAAAGGCAGAAGACAAAAAAGTTAATTACGAGAAAAGGATCTTTGAATTTTCCCGTATTGAAACGACCCCAATCCCTGAAAAGATGCCAAACCAGTTTCCTTTCAGACATTTGTGCAACATCCTTCAAATCCAAGAAGGCGATATCGAAAAAACAAAGGCTTTCTACAAAGCGCAGATCCAAACTCCGTTGGAAGAACAAAGATTTCATTCCCGGGCTGCCCGGGCCTGGAAATGGATTACGGAATACGCACCCATTGAATTCAAATTCACTTTGCAATCAAATCCCTCCGTGAAAACCCAGTTTCCCAAAGCAATGGCTGAATTGATTCAAGTTCTCAAAGAAGGGACTCATGCGGGAAGTGAGGAAGTCTTGGCAAATAAAACTTGGGAGATCATGAAAGCTCACGGCATTGAGGGGAAAGCTTTCTTCAAGGACATTTACCAAATCTTGGTGGCGAAACCGAATGGGCCTAAATTGGCTGCATTTCTTTTAGCGATTGGTCGGGAGAGAGCGGCGGGGATTCTGGAGAAAGCCCTCTAGTTTTACCAATAAGCCGCACTGACTGAACAGTCTCCCAAAACTCGAACCATGCAACTGATCCGCTGATTTGAATCCCTTTTGTCCCGGACAAGTATTTTTTGTTCATGCTCAGAGAGGGGGCTCAAATTCTGAGATCCAGAATGGACTTTCATGACGCACTTTCCACAAACCGCTTCTGCACTGCAAGAAGATGCGACCGGCAGACCCGCCCGGCACGCGGCATCAAACAACAAAGTGCCCTGCGGAACTTCCACAATCTGATTGCTGGGTAAGAGACTTACAATGGGCATATCGAAAACTTTATAAATTAGTTAAACTAAAAGAATCTTACCTTAAACACAGAGAGTTCCACATGCAAACTTTGCCCGAATCCCAACAGACAGATATTTCTCAAGATGCCTTGGCTCTGAACCAGATTTTGAATGAAGTGGGCAAAGTCATCGTGGGTCAGGAGCACATGACTCGCTGTTTGCTTCTGGGGCTTCTTACGGAAGGCCATGTTCTTTTGGAGGGCTTGCCCGGACTGGCCAAAACTCTGGCAGTGAAAAGTTTAGCGTCTGCGGTGGAGGCCGATTTTCAAAGAATCCAATTTACTCCAGATCTTTTACCCAGTGACCTTATTGGGACCGTCATTTACCGACATGAAACACACGAGTTTACCCCGAAGAAGGGCCCTATTTTTTCCAATCTGATCTTGGCTGACGAAATCAATCGAGCTCCGGCAAAAGTTCAAAGTGCCCTGCTGGAAGCCATGGCGGAAAAGCAAGTTACGATTGGTGAAACAACTTATCCTTTGGAAGAGCCTTTCCTGGTTTTGGCCACTCAAAACCCGATCGAACAAGAAGGGACCTATCCCTTGCCGGAAGCCCAGTTGGACCGATTCATGTTCAAAGTAAAAGTGGGTTATCCGACCAGAGAAGATGAAAAAAAAATTATCGAACGCATGGGGCAGCCAAAAGTTCCCAGCGTGAATCCTGTTATAAAAAAATCTGAAATTCTGAAGATGAAAAAGAAAATGCACTCCATTTATTCCGACTCCCGAATTGAGGAATATATTCTTCGTCTGGTTCTGTGTACCCGAAAAGACATCACTATAGATTCAAAAGAAGCGGAGCTTTCAAAACTGAAAGACATCCGCAGTTTCATCCGGATTGGAGCGTCTCCCCGTGCTTCTTTGTTTTTGCACCGGGCGAGCCGGGCAAATGCTCTTCTGGATGGAAGAAGTTTTGTTACTCCAGATGATGTAAAAAAAGTGGCTCCGGAAGTGCTTCGCCACCGTCTCATATTGAATTTTGACGCCGAAGCCAGAGGGTTTGATAGCGATCAGGTTGTGTCCCAGCTCCTGGAAACTGTCACCATTCCTTAAACTCATGACATCACACTTTCACTTTCGCCCCGAGCTCCTCCACGCCATCGATTTAATCGAATTCCACTGCCGCAAACGCCTGCCCTCTTCCTATATCGGAAACCATGAAAGCAGTTACCGGGGCTCTGGAATGCAATTTAAGGAGTTTCGCCCCTACGAAATAGGAGATGACCCCCGACACATCAGTTGGACCACAACAGCAAAAACGGGAAAACCGATTCTGAAACTTTACGAGGAGGAGCGGGAAATCAATGTTTTTATTCTCGTGGACGTAAGCGGATCCACTCTCTTTGGATCAGGTGCAAGAAGAAAAATCGACATGTACTCCGAAGTGATTGCTCTTCTTGCAATGGGAGCCATTAAATCCAATCACCGTGTAGGCTCACTGTTCTTTGACAACGAAGTCCGGCAATTCATTCCACCCACAAGAAACAAGGATGAAATCCTCCAATCCCTCAACACTTTGCTAAATCGTGAATCCTTGAACCGAACCAGCGACCTGAGGCCTCCTTTGGGTTTTTGTCAGAACGTTCTCAAACAAAAAAGCCTCCTTTTTATCGTTTCTGATTTTCTTCTCCCTTCTTTCAAAAATGAACTTTTACCGCTGAGCTCAAAGCACGAAATCATCCTTCTTCAGGGGTATGATGATTCCGAAAGGCTTTTATCGGGCCGGGGAATATCTGAAGTTTGCGATCCGGAGTCGGGTGAGTTTTTTCTGTTGGATGCAGAATCTAATTTTTTCAGGAAAGCACTGACTTCGTTTTATACAAGCTTTGTCAATCAACTGGAGGAGACAGCGGCAGCTTGCCAGGCTGATTTTCTCCCCATGAGTGTTCAAGATGATTACTTGCAAAGATTGGTACATTTTATTGGTGCTCGTTAGTTTCTGCTTGCCCTCACCTTTGTGGGCTTTCAGCTTTTCACTGAGCAAACAAACCATTTCACTTGGAGAAACGGCTGTTCTCCGCATTGATTTCTCTGAGGTTACCCAAGAGGGCAACCCTTTAATTTTGGATGAGCTTCTGAATCAAGCTCCGAAGCTAAAAATTTTGGAAAGAAACTTACAGCGGGGGGAGAATTCTCTCAGCATCACTTTTGAAATTACTTCTTACTTTCCGGGAGATTACCGAATCCCCCCGGTTCAAGTGAAGTGGGGAAGCGATACTTTTTCCACCGAGGCTCTGGAACTCAAAGTGACGACCACCCGGGCTCCAGAAGACATGGAAATCAGGCCGGACTTTGGGGCTTTAAAGACCCCCTTTCCTTGGCGAAAGGCTTTTTTCTGGGTCATTACATCAGCAGCGGGACTTCTCAGCTTTTGGATTATCCGTTGGACCTTGAAACGCATTCCTTGGAATCGATTGAAACGAATGTCTTGGAATCTTCATTGGCCTTCACTGGAAACAGATCGGATGTGGCTAAAAAAGGAGTTGGCGCGCTTAAGAAAGCAACTAAAAGCAGGCGAATCGGGGCCGGAACTGGTGGATCAAATTTTCCATAGCTTGGGCATTTTTCTCCAGAAGAAGACTCACACCCCTGTCCCGGCACTGACAAGTCTGGAAATCGAAAAAAAACTCGGGGACCACCGTTTTAAACCAAAGATGGCACCCATCCTGAGAGAGACTGATTATTTAAAATATCAGTCGGTCGACAAGAAGGACTCCTCTCGAATAGCGGAAGAACTCTTAACGAGGATAGAAAAAGATTTCTTATGACGTTTCAATGGGCATACTCAGTTGCTTTTTGGGCCTTGGCACCCCTCCTCGCACTGGGCCTTTATTTTATTTTTAGGCCACGCTCATCCAAAAGTTCTCTTCTGAGCCGAATGCCCGGTCCTTGGAGAGACCTCATCCGGGCAGTGCGCCGGACGCGATGGGCTTTTCGACTCTTATTTTTGGCTCAAATTCTAGCTCTAGCTTTCATGATTGCTTCGATTGCAAGGCCCATTCGATCAAAAACGGTCGTTAAGAAAAGCACTGAAGGCGTGGATATTGCTCTGGTGCTGGATGTCTCAGAAAGCATGGATGCGGAAGATCTTGAGCCCACTCGAATTCTTGCAGCAAAGCAAGTGATCCGGCAGTTTATTTCGCAAAGACCTAATGACCGAATTGGGTTGGTTGTTTTTGGTGGCGAGTCTGTCATGAAATCCCCCCTGACCCGTGATTTTGACTTTTTATTGAACCAAGTCGAAGAAGTAAAACTTCGTGAGCTGAAACAGGGAACGGCGATTGGGCTGGGTATTACCAATGGGATTTCACGGCTAAGAAAAAGTCAGTCCAAAAACAGGATCTTGATTTTACTCACCGATGGAGACAGCAACGTGGGTGCTGTAAATCCGATCACTGCCGCCAAATTGGCAGCCCAAGATGGAATCCGCATTTACACCATTGGGATCGGCAAACAAGACAGAGTGGTGGTTCCGATCTATGCTTTTGATTCACGTGGACGAAAGACACACTTGGTTGCACAAGTCCCTTCCTATCTGAATCCCGAGTTGCTGCAGGAAATTTCCCAAATGACTGGCGGCAAAAGTTACATGGCCCGTGATTCGGGAATGCTGTCCCGGATTTTGCAAGAGATCGACAAGTTGGAGAAAACCAAAGTGCTCATCTCCGCACGCACGGAAATCGAAGAACTATTTTTCTATCCGGGTGTTCTCGCTTTGTTTTTGTTCACCGTTTCTTACTTGCTCATGGAAACCCGTTATCAACGCAAACTAAAAGGAATCAATCAACTTGGATTTTCGACTCGCACAACCTGAAGCGCTCTGGGGCCTAATTCCCCTTAGCTTGTTCATCGCCTATCTGCTCTGGAAACGGATTTACCGTTCCCAATGGTTTTCCTGGCGGAGATTTTGGCTTTCCTCCTTGGGCTTCTTGATCTGCATTTTGGCTCTATCGCGCCCGCAAGGCGGCTCACTGCTGGGAGAGCCGGAGCCTCTGGCCCCGTCCGTTTTGGTGGCTTTGGATATTTCAAACAGTATGCTTGCTGAAGACATCACTCCCAGCAGGCTTTCGTTCTCAATTTCATTCATCAATAAGCTTTTGGAGTCTCTTGCAAACCCTCGAGTGGCACTATTTCCTTTTGCTGCTTCCGGCTTCTTACTGATGCCCTTCACAACAGATATTTATGCAATTAAGGAATCCCTTGAATCCATCGATCCATCGGCCACATCCAATCAGGGAACGGATTTCAACAGCACTCTGGAAGGTCTTTCCTTGCTTATTAAAAAACTTGAATCAAATGCCAAAGAGCAACTGGAGGGCTGGCAGCCTCCCAAAATTATTCTTTTTTCTGATGGGGAATCTCATTATTCCCTGAATGACGAGGTCCTAAAACCCTTTCAACAAAGCAAAACCACCATTTTTACCGTTGGAGTGGGAACACCCGAGGGAACGGCAATCTCCATCAATGGTCAGAACAACAAAACAGTCATAACCAAGTTGGATCCCACATCACTTCAGAAAATCGCATTAAAAACCGGTGGGGCCTACTTCTCCAGCTCCTACGAAAACATTCCCCTCATGATTAATCAGTTAAACCAGACTCTCACTCTAGGAAAGAGAAGCAAACAATTCAAAGTGACGAGCGAGTTTTTTCCGATTCTGTTTGCCCTGAGCTTGATCCTTTTTCTGGGCGAATTCTGTTTCGGCCGCTGGCATTACGTTATCCGGAATGTTGCTTTTTTCCTTTTGCTTGCTTGCGGATCCACTGTTATGGCTGAGGATGATCAGACAAAAGCCATCCAAACCTTCAACAAAGCAGTGGAAGAAAGCAAGTCCAATCAACTGGAGAAAGCAGCTGAACATTTTGAGGAGAGCTCCCTCATCCTTCAGGATCCCGAGCAAAAGAAAAGCGCACTCTACAATCTGGGAAATGTTTTTCTGAAAATGGGGGACCCCGAACAAGCACTCGAGTCTTATCAAAAGGCTTTTCAAATACAAAGTGCCAATCCCAATTTCGAATCCAACGCCAACAGGAATATCTCAGACAATATGGCACTCGCATCCAAGGTTCTCGAGGAAATGAAAAAACAAAGCCAGCCCAATGGCTCGGAAGATCCGGACAAGGGAGATAAACAACCCGGATCGGATCCTCAAGGCCCCAAAAAGTTTCGCGGGGAGAGCCTGACCGATCAACAAAAGCAAAAGCTTTACGATTTAATCGCCGGTGAGGAAAAGCAAACCTTGAAACGCCTTAGGGAACAAAATCGGCCCCCTCAACCTTTGGAGTCCAAGCCATGGTGATCCAAGCTCTGATTCTTCTAATGGGCTTTGCGGCTCAGGGAGCTTCAGAGCATCCATTTACTTTCAGGATGGAGATCACTCCAAGCTCGCCTTTTCAGGGCGAACAAGTCACTGCAAACTTTATTTTGGAGTCCCCAACGGAAAAGGCCGTTGAAGTGGAGGTCATGAAATTCCCCGAGTTCCGGGGTTTTTGGAGTGAGAACCTGACTCTTCGACAGGGCCCCATGCGTCTGATGGCTTTGCCCGGCCCCAGAAAGAAAGCCATGGCTTTGGTGGGCTCCTATTCCTTGAATTCGATCATTGGAATGAAAATGCCCCAGATAGAACCCATGCGGATTCTGATAAAATCCTTCGGGGATTCAGCCATTACTTTGAATTCAGAAGGAAGTGCACCCCCTTTTTCAGAACTTCCTCCGATTCCCAGGAACTTGAAGCCCTACCCTTTCTCGGGAGCTGTGGGCTCGTTTTCGTTGCTGGTTTCTCAAACGCAGATACCGTTTCGACAGAACCAACCTTTCTTGATTCGAGCGGAACTTCAGGGAGATGGGAATTTTGCTGAGATCAACGTTCTTCCTTTTGCCCTGACTTCGGAGCTCAGTCTCATTTCCCAAAACAATACTTCAGGGGCTTTCATGGGCACTCCGAAAAGAAAACTCTTCGAATGGGTTCTGAGTACCCAGGAACCCTCTCTTCAGGACTGGACACCAAACCCTTTTCTCACTTTCAATCCCAACTCACGAAGCTATCAAGTTCTTACATTTCCTACATTTCATTTTGTAGCGCTTCCGGAAACCGCTTTGCCTCAAAACATCTTGAGGTTGAGCTCCATTCCCTTTTTCCCTGTTGAGACTTGGAAAACAAGGCGGGACTGGACAAGCACGCTTTGGTTTTGGATTGTCCAGCTTTTGTTTTTTTTCCTGGTTCTGGGGAGAGTTCTGGTTTTGCAACTGCAGCTCTTCCACACTCGCAGACTCCAAGATCCTTTTTTCCACCGAAAACTCAAAATCAATCGAGCAAATCAGGCCTTAAAAAACCAAAATTGGGAGGAGTTCCTATCGATAGCTTCTCGAATGTCTCGCGAACTCATTGCCAGCGGAAAAGGAACGAGTTTCCATCCATCCCTCTCGCTTTTCATTGAAGCTGACAATCAACTCCGATTCAGCCCCTCCAAAACCCTGTCGGTTTCCCGGGACACTTTGAAACTCGAATGGGAATCCCTCTCAAAAGCTTTGAAAAGCCCGCACCCAACAGACGATAAGTAGTTGTTTTTGCATCACTTTCCAAATCGGTTGACTAATCCAATCATTTCAATAAGATGCGGGAGTCTAAATTTTGAATTAAAGGAGTGCCAAGTGGCTAGAATCACAGTTGAAGATTGCCTGGAAAAAATCCCAAATCGGTTTGAACTCATCCACATCGCTGCAAAAAGGGTGAAACAATTGGCCAAAGGGTCCATTCCTTTAATCCACCACCCTCATAATAAACCGGCCGTTATTGCGCTGAGAGAAATAGCCCATGGTTCGGTCTCCAAATCCCAAGAAGTTGATATTGATCAAATAGCTGCGGAATAAAACTCCGACACTTCCCTATGAAGGCCAAATTCTCGTCGACCTCCCTTCTACTGGTTTCACTGTCTGTTTTACTCGCTTGGTATGGAGTTTATGAAAAACAGTTCAAGCCTAAGAAAACTGCAGAAGAAACCAACTCGAAACGTCTGAGTGCGTTCTCAAAAGATGAAATCCAAGAACTGGAGATCGCTCAGGGAGCTGATTCGATTTACAAGCTCAAACGTTCCAACAAGGATTGGCTGATCACTTCTCCGGTGGAAGACTCCGCAGATGCGGGAGCCGTCAACTCACTTTTGACGACACTCACTTCAACAGAGCAGGAAAGAACTGTTGAAGAAAATCCAAAAAGCCTTGAACCCTTTGGACTGGAAAAACCCAGTTTGATTTTGCGCTCTGTAAAAGATGCCCAGACTTCTCAGACCATTTTCGTTGGCAATCAGACGCAGGTGGGCTCTGGTGTCTATGTTAAGACATCCAGTGGGAACGCAGTTTTCAAAGCAAACCGTGCTCTCCTCTCCAGTTTTCAGAAAAGTCTCTTTGAATTGCGGAACAAAAACCTTGTTGAGTTGAACAAAACTGAATTGGCAGAAGTGGAAATCACCAATCCCACAGGTCAAATCTTGCTGAACCGAGGCTCTGATGACAAGTGGGTTTTGAGTCGGGAAGGGGGCAGCCCGGTCGATAGGATGATTTGGGAGAAAGTGCTAACCACTTTAGTGGATTTGAAAGCGATTGCGATTGCTTCTGAAAAACCCGAAATACAGAGTTACAAAATCGACAAGCCTCTAGTAAGGGTCGTGTTGTCCACGGGAGCAGACAAGTCCCAGGAGACTCTTCTGTTTTCCAGAACGAATGGAAAAGTGTACGGAAAAAGAGAGGACAAACCTTTCATATACGAACTGAACAAGGAAATCCTTGAAAATCTAAACAAGAGCGCTTCCACATTCCGGGATCTCCATTTGGCAAGCTTCAACCGTTTTTCAGTCACTAAAATCTTGATCGGTCACGGCACCAAGACATTTGAACTCAGAAAAGAAGGCGCTGTTTGGAGTTTCGCCGAAAATAAAACGGGTCGAAAACTGGATCCTGGAAAAGTGGAGAAGTTTTTAACAGACCTTCAGGATTCCAAAGTAACGGCTTTGAGTGACGTGAAGAAACCAAAAGATCCGGTCGTTGTGATAGAAGTTTTTGAAAAACAAAATGAGAAAGAAATCTCAGTCGCCAAGCTTGAGCTTTTTGCAAATGGAGCGGGATTGGCTCTTGGCACGAGCAACTATTTGAAGGGAGTCTGGGCACTCCCACACAAAGATCTTAAACAACTAAATCTAACTCAAGAGGATTTTCTGGAGTCGGCCCCCCAGAAACCAGAGGAAAAAAAGTCTTAAATGGGAGAATAAAATGGCACTATCATCGATTAAGGGAAAATGGGCGTTGGTTTTAGGGGCTTCGAGTGGATTTGGTGAAGCTGTCTCCCTGCGTTTAGCTGAAGAAGGGGTTAATATCTGTGGTGTCCACTTGGATCGAAAAGGGACCCTTCCCCACGCGGAACAAGTGATTGCTCAAATCAAACAAAAAGGTGTTCAAGCGCTTTTTTTCAATGGAAATGCGGCAGACAAGGAAAAGAGAACGGAAGTTATTCAAGAGCTTGAGAAAGCCGCCCCTAAAGGAATTCACTGTTTGGTGCACTCATTGGCTTTTGGCAGCCTCAAACCGTTTGTCTCAAAAGAAGATAAAGATCATGTCTCTCAAGAGGCGTTGGAAATGACTTTGAATGTAATGGCCAATAGTTTGGTTTATTGGACCCAAGATCTTTTCAAAAAGAATCTCTTGGCGCAAGGAGGGCGAATTTTTGCCATGACCTCCTCCGGGGGAACTCGAGTGTGGCCAACTTATGGACCCGTTTCAGCTGCAAAAGCAGCTTTAGAGTCCCATTGCAGACAATTGGCACTGGAGCTTGCTCCCTATGGAGTAACGGCAAATGCAGTACGTGCGGGGGTAACGGATACTCCGGCTCTGAGAAAAATCCCCGGAAACGATGAAATGATCGAAATGGCCCTCAAAAGGAATCCTAACAAGCGACTCACGACTCCAAAAGATGTAGCGGACGCGATTGTTCTATTGCTCCATCAAGAAGCTTCCTGGATTTCCGGAAATGTGTTGGGAGTGGATGGCGCAGAAGACGTCATCGGGTAGGGATATTTTTTTCAATAAACCGCAAAGTCTTGCTTAAATCGGAGTCTTCCCCGAGGGTCAAAGAGCGTTGCTCTTTGTCATAAGAAAGTTTCAAACCTGTGTAGACCAAATCGATTTTCCTGTTTTGAACTTTTGGGGATGAAAAAACAGCCTGCACAAATTGCAAAGTAGCTTCATCTTCATGCTCCAATCCCACTCCTTGGTACCCCAAGCCAGCAAGGAGTTGGAGAGCTTTTTCGAAACTGGGTGAAGGCACACTCTTGGCTTCTGTAGAGGGTTCATCCGCGGGCTCCAGAACATCTGATACAGCAGTGCTTTTTGAGGCAGTTGGCCCGGAACTACAAGCCCACAAAAAAGACAGAATAAATATTAACGCGATATCAAGTGCTTTACTCATAGCGCCACCTTTTTTTGCTTTGCATCTCTCGTTAAGATTTTAGCACAAATAACCGACAAGAAGTCAGACAACTTTAACCCTTGCAGAGGTACGTTATGAATTTTGGAATGACTACTTTGGTCGTAGCAACCCTCTTTTCAGTTCCATCCTTGGCCCAATCGGAACTGATGATCAAAAAATTCCGTTACCGGAAACACAGTTCTGCAAACTTCGAGAGATTGGTCCTTGAATTTGCAGGGCCCGCGGTTCAAGACGAAGTGGAAGTCAAAACCTCCGCAGCAGGAAAGGATCAAGATGTTTCGCTCATCTGCAAGAACACTCAATTGGTGGGTGCTATTCCTGAAAGTTCCATCAATGAAAGCCTGCAAAAAATCCGGAAGTGGTTGGGGCCCCTGTCCATCAACTCGGACATGCCCAAAAATGGTTTTAGCTTGCGCACTCTTTTGAAAAACCCAGAAGCTCAAGTTGATGCTTTTTGGTTGGCCCAGCCCACACGCTTGGTGGTGGATGTCTATCCCAAAAACTCCCCTCGAGCGAACTCAAGAAATTTACTGGAAATGAATCGGGAATTTGCTTCTGAGAAACGAAAATCCCAAGCAAAGTCGCGTGAATCAATTTATTGTTTTCCTTCCACTGCAAAAATGGGAGCTTCTGTAGCTTTCGCTCCTTGGAAAGGTTCCAATTTGGTCCCGCTGGATGTTAAAGACTCTGCTGCTGCCAAGGATGAAATGAAAGAAGGAGTGGTTTGCTATCCTGCTCAGTCACGACTCCACCCACAAGTAAGTTTTGCCAATGGGGAAATGGAGAAGAGTCCAGATTCCAATGGATCTCCCGCCCAATCTCAACTGGCACCTGAAAACAACCTGCCGTTAAAAGATACAGGCAGAACTTCGCTGTTGCCTCCGATGGAAAAATCCGACGAAGCACGGGCTCTGGCGAGCGAATCGACCAAACCTGGTCAATTCGATCCCAAAATTCAAAATAAACTTCCCCCCTCCTTGGGTGCCAACTTTGAAAAAGCGCAAAAAGGAGCAAATCCAGCTTCACTGCTTCCACCTTTCCGTTAATTGATTTACCTGGACACAGGAAGCGGGCATACTTCTAATCTGTGCGAAAAAAAAAGAAGAGCGGTCGTCGGAATAGAGCAAGCTTCGTGGGGAGAATCCAAAAAAATCCCAGGGGGTTTGCTTTTGTAATCCCCCATGAAAGAAACCTGCCCGATACTTTTGTTTCTCCCCGGGAAGCCCGGTCTTTGATGAATGGGGACATTGTCGAATACTCAGTGGAGCGAATGGGCAAAAGAACCAGTGCCCAGATTGTCAAAATCCTCGAAAGATCCTGCAAGAAAGCTTTGGGGAAAGTTCAAGCCAGTCACCGGCAGTTTTTTATCGAATCTTCAGAGGGAGATCTGATTGCCCTTGATAACGCCGAAAGAAAACTGGTCGGCTCTTGGGTCATTGCATCGATCAAAAAATACCCGAGTGACAGGGAAATGGGCGTGGCTTCCATCACTTCAAAGTTGGGCCAGAAACTCACCCCCGAGTTTGATCACTTGATCACAATTTCCCGTTTTGGAATTGAAGAAGCTTTTCCAGCTGCGGCTCTCAGAGAAATTGATGATTTGCGGCGCGCGGCCCAACAAGAAATCCAGAAACCCTCCCCGCTGAGAAAAGATCTTCGAGACTTGCCCTTTGTCACAATCGACGGAGAAGACGCCAAAGACTTTGATGACGCCATTTGTGTTTCTGAGAGAAAGGATTCGAATCAACTCCAGCTTTTG
>Ga0214917_10006465_pt1 | contig 12143 bp, 5 predicted proteins | sample LL_1208_BB_MetaG_FD_177983 | JGI IMG/M metagenome (GOLD analysis project Ga0214917, IMG submission 177983) | Freshwater microbial communities from Lake Lanier, Atlanta, Georgia, United States - LL_1208_BB | ecosystem: Environmental > Aquatic > Freshwater > Lake | place: USA: Georgia | collected...
ATCTGGCGGTGAACTCGCTGCCGTTGTCGCTCCGGATGTGCTCCGGCACGCCCCGACGCACGAACAGGTCGCTGAGCCGCTCCAGCACGTCCTCGCTCGTGAGTTTCTTGGCCACGTCGATCGCCAGGCACTCCCGTGTGAACTCGTCCACGAGCGTCAGCATCCGGATCGGACGGCCATCGGACGTCCGGTCCATCACGAAGTCGTAGCTCCACACGTGGTTCCGATGGGTCGGCCGCAGCCGGATGCATGACCCGTCGTTCAGCCAGAGCCGCCTCCGCTTGGGCTGCTTTTGAGGCACTTTCAGGCCCTCCTCACGCCAGATCCGCTCCACACGCTTGTGGTTCACCCGCCATCCCTCCCAGTGCAAAAGAACCGTGATTCTGCGGTATCCATAGCGGCCGTACTCGCAGGCCAACCACTCGATCCGCTTCACGAGACGAGGCTCATCGTCCGGGACACGACGTACCCGACGCTGCGTGCTCCGCGACTGACCGATCACACGGCATGCCCGACGTTCGCTGACGCGATCTCGGCCGAACACGTTACGCACGCGATCGACCGCCTCCCGCCGCTTCGCCGGGCTCAGAATTTGAGCTGCGCACGCCTTCGGCAGCCCTCGGCGACTTCCCGAAGGATTGCCTTGTCCAACTCCGCATCCGCCGGCAGGCGCTTCAGCCGGGAGTTCTCCTTCTCCAGCTCCTTCAGCCGCTTGGCCTGGTCCATCCGCAGTCCGCCGTACTTCTTCTTCCAACGGTAGTAGGTCTGCTCCGTCACACCGATCTTCTTCACCGCTTCCGCGACGGTCTTCCCCCGACCGACCTCGACTTCAACCTCCCGGAGCTTCGGGATGATGACCTCCGCTTGCTCCGCTTTTCCTCGTGGCATCTCTTGCCCTTCCTTGGTTGCGGCCACCCAGGATTCTCGCTCCCGGAGTGGCCTCGTTTAAGGGGGGCAGGTCAATTATCACACCGCCGATGGCACCGCCACGGTGGCGAATGGGGACTACGTCGCCACTTCGGGAACGCTGCTTTTTGCTCCCGGGGAGACCGTCAAGACGGTCTTTGTGCCTGTTCGGGGCGACCTGGCAGTTGAAGCGACGGAAGTTTTTACGTTGGCACTTACAGCGTCAGCCAACGCCACCCTTGTCAGGCCGGAAGCAGTGGTGACCATCTTCAACGACGACTTCCCCCCGACGATCAGGTCATCGTCGGCTTCAGTCTCGGAGGGCAACTCGGGCACGTCGACCGCCACGGTCACGGTGACTTTATCTGCACCCGCAGTCGAACAGGTGAGCGTCGCCTACGCCACAACTGACGGCACAGCAACAACAGCAGGCTTGGACTATCTCGCAAGCAGTGGAACCCTGATATTCGCTCCTGGCGAAACGTCCAAGACCATTCCCATCGCCATCCAGGGCGACACCCTTAGCGAGCCGGAAGAAACTCTCTCGCTGGTCTTTTCCAGCCCGATCAACGCTACGCTGGGTGATGCATCGGCGACCGTGACGATCATCAACGACGACACCGCACCCGCGCCCGCGTACGGGATCGCCGTCGTCTTCCCGGACAACTCGCTGACGGCCGCGCAACAGGCGGTGTTCCGCAGTGCGGCGGCCCGTTGGTCCGAGATCATTGTGGCAGACATGCCGGATGTCGTCTATCAAGGCCGGACGATCGACGATCTGGAGATCGCGGCTTCAGCCCCGTCCATCGATGGCGTCGGTGGCGTGCTCGGCCAGGCAGGCCCCGATCGGGTGCGAATGGACGGCACGTTCCTTCCTTATCTCGGCGTGATGGAGTTCGATTCGGCCGACGTCGCCAGCATGATGAGTGACGGGACGTTCCAGGATGTCATCCTTCACGAGATGGGGCACGTGATTGGTGTCGGCACCCTCTGGGACCAACTCGGCCTGGTGAACGGCTTGGGAACAACCAACCCCACCTTCGTCGGCGCGAATGCTGTCCGCGAATACCAGACGCTGTCTGGAACCCAGGCCACGTCGGTCCCGGTCGAGAACACCGGTGGCCCGGGCACCGCGGGCGGTCACTGGCGAGAGAGCGTATTCGGCAAGGAACTGATGACCGGCTACGCGGAGCCACCGGGAACGGCGATGCCGATCAGCCGGGTCACCGTCGCGTCGCTCCAGGACCTCGGCTACACGGTGGACTACGCCGCTGCGGATCCCTTCACGCTCAACGCCCGACAGGCGGCGGCGAACTTCCGGCAGCTGCAACTGCAGGGGGCGAGAAACAGGGCGAGCCAGAGGTTCATGCTGACGGCCGGGGACGATCGGGCGGCGGCGCTGTTCGCCGCGGCCGCCTCCAGGGTGCCCGACGTCCAAGGCCAGACAGAGTTCGGGCAGACGAAGTCCAATCGGTTCCGGTCTCTGGCCGGCCGTCCGGTCTGAATCTCAGCCCACCGTGCCGCGGTCGAGCAGGCCCGAGATCAGGGCGCCGCGGGTGTCTGCCGGCGTAGTGACGCGGTTCGCGGCCGGGGCCTCGAGGATCTCCCGCATCCGCATCAGCCGGCGGCCGCCCGACTGGGCGTCGTAGCTGTTGAAGGCGACCTTCACGCGGCGGTCCGGGGCGAGTTCCTTTCCCTCCAAGGCGATCCGCGTCACCTTTCCGCCCGGTTCGACCGTGACCTCGAACGGCCAGAGCGTGCGGTCGCTGTCCCGCACCTTCGCATCCTCCGCGATGATCGCCGCCAGATCGGCGGCCGTCACGTCGGCCACCGCGAGCATATTTTCGTAGGGGATGATCTTCCAACAGTCGCCGACGGTGAGTTTGCCCGGCTGGAGATCGCCCGTGCCGAAGGAGCCGTGAAACACGCCGTCCACCTTCGTGCCCCGCTTGGCGAGTTCGCCCGCGAAACACTCGCAGAGCAGCTTCACCACGCCGCTGCCCCGCCCCTGGCCGGAGATCGGCCTGGTGACCGTGGCCACCTCGCGGGCGAGTTCCTGCTCGGAGGCGGCCAGATCGGGATTGGCCGCCTGCATCACCGCCGGATCGAGTGCGAAGCGGTCGTCCATCAGGACGGTGAAGGCCCGGCGGTCGACGAGTTTGCGGCTGGCCAGGTCGAAGGTGAGGTCGATCCGGCCGCAGTGGATGCCGTAGTAGCTGGCCTGCGAGCAGAGCACGTCGTGCATCATCCAGCCCGGCTGGTTCTGGTGGGAATGGCCCGCCAGGTAGATGTCGACGCCCTTCACGTCCTTGAGCATCGTGCGGACGGGATTGGCGTAGTCGTCGTTGAACCGCCAGCCCATGTGGCCGATCACGACCACCGCGTCCACCTTCTCGGCGCGAACTTCGCGGACGGCGGCCTTCAGCGTCTCGATCGGATCGAGCGGCATGACGCCGCCGAGCGTCTCGGGCGAGAGCCAAAAGGGGAGGCCGGGCGTGATCAGGCCGACGAGGCCGATCCTGAAGCCCCCCACCTCGCGAACCGTCCAGGGCTTCACCTTGTCCCAGGCGCCGGCGAAGCCGCCGGACCGCTTTCCGCCCCGCTCGAGATTCGCCGTCAGCACCGGTGAGGCCGAGTCGGCGAGCAGCGCCTCCGTCTTCTCGGGCCCCCAGTCGAAGTCGTGGTTGCCGAGCGTCCAGGCGTCGTAGCCGAGCCGGTTGAAGAGGTCGATCATCAGCCGGCCGCCGGAGTGGATGCTCACGGCCGTGCCCTGGACGACGTCACCCACGTCCACGGTGAGCGAGTGGGGGCACTCCTGCCGCCACCGCCTGAGGCAGGTGGCCACCCGCGCGAAGCCGCCCACGTCCTGGAGCCCGTCGTAGGTCTCGGTGGGGAGGATCCGGCCGTGGAGGTCGGTCGAGTGGAAGATCGAGATCGTGCGGGCGCGGCCGGTCGCGGCCGCCTGGGCCTGCCGCGCCGGGAAACCGGCGAGGTCGAACACCCCGACCCCGGTGGCCGCCGCGGCGGTCGAGAGGAACCGACGGCGGCTCGATGTGGCTGTGAGGGGCATCGGGAAGTTCTTCCTCAGGGGCGGTCGCGAGCCGTCGAGAATACCAGCGGCGCCGTCGATCGTGGAGGCGTCACTTCGCCGCCGATGCCGCCAGCGGCTGCTCCAGCTCCAGCAACCAGGCGAAGCTCCGTCGTCGCCGTGGCCCGTCGCCGTGGACACCGAAGTCGTCGTCGTTGGCGACGAGCACGTGCCGCTCGTCCACGATGGCGATTCCCTCGAGCTTCAGAGGCCCGTGGAGCTGCCGACCACCGTCGGCCTGAGCCGCCATCGTCTCCCTCAAGGAGGCCAGGTCGGCGACGAGCCGTTTGCGGACGGGCACGATGCCCGCTGCCGGCAGGTCACGGATTTCCTCGAGGGTCTTCGATTCATCGCTCCCGGGCAGCCATGGGAGCGTGTCGGTCGCCCCATCCAGCATGACGGCATACAGCCTCGCCAACCCCGCGTCGTCCTGCTCGAGCACGAGCAACTGGCCCTGGTCGAGCAGGGCCATCGCGCAGAGCTTGCCATCGTCGGGGGCCGCGCCCTTCGTGAGGTAGTCGCGATCCCCAGGATCGCCGAGCCGGTAGAGGTGCTCGGCCGTGGGGCGGCCCGCGACCGGATCGAATCCCAGCAACCGCACGTTGCCCGTCTTTCTGGCTTTCTTGGCGGGATTATCGAGCGGGCTCTGCAGGAGCACCCACAGCCGCGCGCCATCGGGCTCGGCCGCCAGGGCCTCGAAACCGCGGTTATCAAGGCGGCGGGCGTAGGCGGCGGGAAGCGTCTCGCGGTGCGGCACGGCCGCGGCGTCGGTCGCGATGCCGACGGGGACATGCCGCTCGATCGCCCGGCCGTCGGGGCCGACCTTGAGGAGCGAGGGGCCGTATTCCTCCGCGATCCACAGCGTGCCATCGGGCAACTGCACGACCGCCTCGGGATCGACACCGTCGGGATCGGGGGAGAGTTCCGCCGTGCCGTCGGCCGACAAGACGGGCAGATGGCCGGGGCCGCCGGTCGGCAATCCCGTGAGTGGATGGCCCTTCGGGCCGTCGAGCGGCAGGATCCGCTCGACGGCGATCGAGTTGTTCCGTCCCGCCACGGGGTCGATGTGCAACAGCACGAGCGAAGGGGTGAAATCCGGGGCGATCAGCGTGCGGAGCTTTTCTCCATCCCGCTCGACGATCCCGTTGGGACCGCGGTCCGTGATCGCCCACCAACGGTCCGGCCCGCACCCTCGTGCGGCGCCCAGATCGCTCAGCCCCCCGAGCCTGAGGCCCTCCGAGACAGGGACGTCGGCAAGCGCCCTGCCCCAGGCGATCCGACATCGCCCAGTCGGCGCTTCCGCCGCCCTGGCCTCGCCCACTCCCTGCCCGGGGCCGACGACGGTCGGAGACCATCCTCCAAACCCGGCCAGCAATCCGGCGACCAACGCGCGGAGGAACAGCCAGGACCGCTTCCGGCCCGGCAGGTGCGTCATGCCGCGGCGACCTTCGATCGCCGTCGCGCCCGCCAGGCGAAGCAGCCGGCCGCGGCCATGACCGAGCCGGCCAGCACGATCCCCTGCGGCTCGGGCACGACCGCCACCGAGCCCACCAGCACCGACGTGCCGTTGGTGGCCGGCAGGTTGCCGTAATCGATGCCCTGACCGGTGACGTCGAGCCAGGCCGACTGCGAGGGACTCTGGTTGACGGCGTAGAGATTCCAGGTGCCCGAGGCTCCGGCCGAGGACGAGATCGCGAGGTTCGCCAGGTTGAGCGACTGCCCCAGGGAGAACGTCGTCGTCGTGTTGTCCACGTTGGAAATGCCGAGGTACTTGTAGGCCGTGGTGCCGTTGGTGGCGGTGTTGAGCGTGGCGTTGATGAACGTGGGCACGTCGGGATTGGTGAGCGCCCTGTTCGTCACCGGGTTGGTGATCCCGGTCATGGTCAACGTGCCCGTGGCCCCCGTCTGCGGCAGCAGTTGCAGGCCCAACGTCCAGCCGTTGAAGTTCGTCACCGACGTGCCCGCACTGGCGTTCGTGGCCGAGAGCAGGAGCGAAGCACTCGTGCCCGGGCTCATGGAGAGATTCTTGCCGGTGTCGACGTTGATCGGCGTGGCGATGGCCGGCCGCAGGGAAAAGGCCGTCAGGGCCAGGACCAGCCAGATCGAACGGAACGACGTGTTCATGAGAATCCTCCTTGCGAGCCGCGCGTCGGAACGACGACGTGGCCGGCCTGTCGGCCTGATGTGATGAAGCCTAAAAGAAATGGAAGGAACTGGGTGTGAGGATTGTGTGAGCAATCCGGGGGCAGGGCAGAAGGTTCAGGCGGTCGTGAACGCGCTCACGGCGGTGTAGGTCACGCCCTTGCTCGTGCGGACGTAGGACTTGAACGAGTAGTTCGTGCCGCTGAGCAACCCGGAGGCCAGCACGCTGAACAGCCCGGTCGACCCCGTGGCGATGATCCTCCTCGTGCCCGTGCCGCCGATGACCGGGTCGGCGTTGGTGCCGGTCACGGCCAGCACCACGCCCCGCTCCAGCACCACCTCGCCGCCGTCGCTCGTCACCGTGCCGCCCAGCGTGGCGGTCGTCGACCCCACCGCCGTGGCGCTCGGGGCGTTGATCGAGGCCAGCACCGCGACGGGGGCCGCGGGAGCCTGGAAGGCGGCCAGGGCGCCGAACAGTTTGTTCCGCAGGGCGGTGACGTCGGTGTTGTTGATCGAGTTCGAACCGTTGAAGTCGTTGCGGAAGTTGTCGGCCGACACGGCGCCGAACAGCTGGTTGCGGACCGACGTCGTGTCGGTGTTGTTGACGACGCCCGAGCCGTTCACGTCGGCCACGAGCACATTGAAGAAGAAGTTGAACATCCCACCGGCCGTGCCGTCGCCGGAGCCCTGGGCGAACGTGCTCGTCCCGCTGGTCCAGTCGCCGTCCAACACGGTCGTGCCGCCGGCGTCGCTGATGCCGCTCGAGGCCACCGAGATCACGTACTTGCCGTTGCCCAGCGCCGGCACCGTCCACTGGGCGATCGTGCCGCCGGCGAGCAGCGTGGGCGTCGAGGACGGCGTGATCGTCTGATCGCCCTGGTTGTCGCCGAGCACGAGTGCGAGCGCGGCGGCCGCCGGAAGCGAGATCGGCTGGTTGAACCGCAGCGAGATCGTGTCCACGTTGGTCCAGGTCAGCGAAGAACTGGCGGCCGTTTGATTTGCCCCGTCCACCATGGCCCAACCGAGGGCGTCGGAGCCCACGGTCGTGAATACCGACAGGCCGAGGTAAGCAGCGTTCCAGGCGCTCCCCTTGGCGTAGACGCCGGTCACCTTCACCGGCGTGCCGGCCGGCAGCACGGTGAGCCCGCCGTCCACGAAGGCGAAGGTGTAGTTGCCGGCATTCGCGGCCAGCGTGCCGGCCGCCGCCGCGATCGTGTAGCTGCCGATGCCGCTCGTGGTGGTGGCGGCGGTCGTCAGGCTGGGAGCCCCGCTGAGCACGGAGGCGTTCTCGCCGTTCACGTAGCCGGAGATCGTGACCGTGAACGTGGGATTGGCGGCCCCGTAGAGTCTCGTGAAGTCGTTGGCCACCACGGTCAGCCGGGCCGGAGTCACCGTGCTCGACGTCGTGGCCGCGTTCACGCTGCTGGCGCCGCTCGAGCCCAGCGTCACGCTGCCGGAGTAGGTGCCCACGGCCGTCGCCGCCGACAGCCGCACATAGAGCGTGCCGCTCACGGCGCCCGACGACTGCGTGAACGTGGCCGTGCCGCCGAACGAAGTGCCGTCGCTCGACACCTGGAAGCCGGCGGGCGCCGTCGCCGTAATGTCGCCGGTGAGGCCCGAACCCGTCACCGTGATCGACGTCGTGGCCGACGCGGTGCCGTAGACCGTGGACAGGCCGGCGAGCGTGCCGCTCGTGCCGATCGTGGCGCTGCTGATCGTGAACACGGTGGGCGACGGCATGGCCACGTTGCCGACCGAGATCGTCCAGTTGCTGAGCGTGTACACCGTGGTACGGATGCCCGTGGCCGTGCCGGTCACGGTGCCCAGGTCGTTGAGCCCGCCGTTCTGGTTGGCCGCCTGACCCGCCAGGCCGAGCGAGAAGGCATTGACGCCCTCGGTGAACGCCGCGGGCAGGTAGGTCTGGTCCGTGCCGGCGACGCCCGTGGTCAGGAACGAGGTCGAGGAGAACGCGGCGATCCAGTTGCTGGCCGTGCCGCTGGTCGGCGCCTCACCCTGGTAGATGAAGAGGTTGTCGCCCGAGGAGTTGAGGCCGAAGCTCGTCGAGGTGGTCTCCTGGATGCCGGCGGCCGAACCACCGTTGGCGGTGTTCGCTCCCCACTGCCACCGGGCCCCGGCCGTGCGCGAGAAATCGAAGTCGAAGAGCGTGCCGGCGGAGAACGCCTGGGTCAGCGTGATCACGCTCGTGCCCTCGTTGGCCGCGAGCGCCGTGCCCGTCCAGGCGGAGTCGGCCACCGTGAAGGTCGTGCCCGCGATCGCGTTCTTGAGCAGCACGAACGTGATCCTGTCGGTGCCCGTGGCCTGGTAGCCCGTGAAGGCGATGTCGCCGAGGCCGAGCGTCGTCTGGGAAATCGTGAGCGACGTGGACGAGGTGGCCGAGCTGCTGTTCTTGTAGCCGCTGCCAGCCACGAAGTAGGCCGCCATGCTCGCATAGGTGCCGCTGGCGATCGCCGTCGAAGACGTGATCGTGAACGACCCCCCCGCACCGAACGTCGAGCCGCTGGCGAGCAGCGTGCCCGTCGGCCCGCCGTCGCGGATCTCCACCGTGCCCAAGGGCGCGGTCGAATCGGCCGTGGCCACGCTGCCGGTGAACGTGATCGTGTCGCCGTAGGCGGCCGCGGAGGGCGCCGCCGCCCAGGTGACGCTGGCGAGCGTGGTCGTGGTCACGACGCCGGGCTGGGTCACAACGAGCGGGGTCGAGAAGGCCGCCGAGGTGCTGGGATTGAACAGGTTCCCCGACGGATTCCCGTCGGGCACGTACTGGGCCGTGACGTTGGCGTACGTTCCGAACGGGATCGACGTGGTGCTGACCGTGGCGGTGCCCGTGGCCCCGCTGCCCGTGATCGGGGCGGTTGCGAGCAGGACGTCGCCGCTGCGGAACTGCACCGCACCGGTCGGCGTCGCCGAACCGGTCGCGGCGGCCACCGTGGCGGTCAACGTAACGCTCGAGCCGGCCTCGACCGTGGCCGGCGTCACGCTCGTCACCGTGGTGGTCGTCGAGACGCCGGTCCGCGGCACGAAACTGATGCCGCGGAACCCGTAGTTCGCCCCCGGCACGGCGGGCGTGGCCAGCGACGAGAGCGTGAGCGAGGAAAAGTCGGCGTTGTAGCCGGTCGTGTCGGTGACCGTGGAGACCCCGGTCGTCCCCAGTGTGGAGGTCACGAACAGCACCACCCCGCTCCCCGAGTTGTACCCTGCGAGGCTGCCGGCTCCGGTGTGGGTCAGGCTGCCGCGGGCCGTCCATGTGCCCACGCTGCCGCTCACGAGATAGCTGAACTTCACCACCGCACCGCTATTGGAATCGGTGGCGTAGAGCGTGTCGAAGCCGGTGTTCCGCCAACTGACCGTCGAGTCGAGGTCGGCGAAGTAGAACGACTGGTACTGTGCCGATGCGGCCGGTGCGATCGACGACGTCAGCGTCTGGCTGCCGGTCGTCGGCAGCCCGCTGCCGACCTGAAACACGCTGCGACCCGGCGTGTTGGCGCCGCCGCCCACGAACAGGTTGCCGTCGATGATTTGGATCTGACGCGAGTTGGGGTTGGTGAGGCCGGTGAGTGCCGTGGCGGTCGTGGCCGTCGGACCGGCCACGTACTCGATGCCGCCGGAACTGTTCGTGCCGGCGCCCGACATCCAGAAGTTGGTGCCGTTGTCGGTGACGACGCTGCGCAGCGAGTCCTGGGTGAAGACGCCTGCGATCGCCTGGGAGGTGTCGACGGCGCCGCTGGGGCTCACCTTGCCGATCACCCGGGCCACGTCCGGCGTCTGCTTGTTCGGATCCCCCGCCCCGGCGTTGAACCGATGCCCGCCGAACGTCACGCTCTGGCGATCGCCGGACAGACTGAGCGTGCCCTCGGTGGTGGAGTTGAGTCGCAGCGTCAGGGCGCTCGTGCCCGACGATGCCACCGGGATGCTCTGCACGAGTGTGCCCGTCGGCGTGTACTCGAGCAGGGTGACGCCGCCCGTGACCGCGTTGCCCGCGCTGGTGTAGGTGATCGGCGTCGTGCCGTCGCCGACCTGCAGCACGAGCAGGTTGCCCGGCGTGAACGGCGGCGGGCTGACCGTCAGCGTGGAGCCGAAGGCGGCCGAACCGCTGGCCAGGAACCCGCTGCCGGGCACGAAGAAGGCCTGGATGCCGGAGTAGGAGCCGATGGCGATCGCAGACGTCGCGATGCTGAAGGTGCCGTTGGCGCCCGAGCCGCCGATGGTGGTGGTCGAGCCGAGCAGCGTGCCCGCCGCCCCGCCGACGCGGATCTCGATCGTACCCGCCGGCGTGCCCGTGCCCGACCCGGCCACGACCGTGCCGCTGAAGGTCACGGCACTTCCAAAGGTCGCGGACAGCGGCGAGACACTCGTGAGCGACGTCGTGGTGCTCGCCGGCGTCGCAAACGTGGACACCGTCGTGTAGGTGGTGCCGACGCTGTTGATGGCGTACGCCTTGAACGAATACCCCGTGGCTCCAGCGAGCCCGGTGACGGGCACGGTGAACACGCCCGTGGTGCCCGTGCCTGTGAGCTTCGTCACGCCCGTGCCACCGATGACGGGATCGGCGTTCGTGCCGGTGGCCGAGTACACGATCCCGATCTCGGTGATCGTGGCCCCACCGTCGCTCGTGACATTGCCGCCGAGCGTGGCGGTCGTCTCGCCGACGCCGGTCACGCTGGGCGTGGTCACCGCCGGGGCGGTGGCCGCGGCCGGCGTGGTGAACGTGCCCACCGTCGAGTAGGTCGTGCCCACGCCGTTGGTGGCATAGGCCCGGAAGGAGTAGCCGCTCGAACCCGTCAGGCCGCTCACGGCCGTGGTGAACACGCCGGTCGTGCCGCTGACCGTGATCTTCGTCACACCGGTGCCGCCGATCGTCGGCGTGGCCGAGTCGGCCGTGAGGCTGTAGACGATGCCGCGTTCGGTGACGGCGAGGCCCCCGTCGCTGGCAACGGTGCCGCCGAGCGTGGCACTCGTCGAGGCCACCGCGGTGGCGGTCGGGCTGTTCACGGTGGGCACCGCGGCGGTCGTGAAGGTGGAGACGGCCGTGTAGGTCGTGCCCTGGGCGTTCGTGGCGTAGGCCTTGAAGGAATACGCCGTGCCGGTCGTCAGGCCCGTGACCGGAACGGTGAACGCCCCGGTCGCAGCCGTGCCCGCGGCCACCTTGAGCACGCCGCTGCCGCCGATCGAGGGATTCGCATTCGTCGCGGTCGGGGCATAGACGACGCCCGTCTCCGTGAGCGTTGATCCGCCGTCGCTCACCACCGTGCCGCCGAGGGTGACGGTGGTGTCGCTGATCGAGGCAGCCGACGCCGCGTTCACGGCAGGTGCCGCGACGCCGGCCAGGAACTGGACGGACACGTTGTCGAAGCGGGCCGTGCCGGCCGTCGAGTAGGCGGACGTCGTACCCGCGTTGGCCGAGATGTACTGCGACGTGCTCGGCTGGAACACCGACACCCAGCGCCAGGCGAAGTTCGCGTTGTTGATGTATGGGGCGGCGGCCGCGCCGGTCAGCGTGTAGCTGAGCCCGTTGACGAAGTTTTGGGTGCCACTCGGATTGTTCTGGTAGAGCCCATCGTTGCCGAAACTCGTGCCGCTGTTGGTCGTCGCCACCTGCGTCGCGATCGCCGCGGTGCCGCCCGAGGCATTCGCGAAGTTCGTGCCGTCGCTCGACAGCTGCAACTGCCAGAAGCGGCTGGCGGTGCTCGACTGCCGGAAGTCCAGATTGATGACCAGTGCCGTGGCCGCGGCCGCGTCGGCCGTGTTCGTGGGCACGGCGAACTGCACACCCGCCGTCCCGCTGCCGGCGCCCTGCGCCGGGTAGGTCGTGCTGCCCAAGCCACTGTTGTCCGTGCTGGTGCCACCGAACCCAGCGGCATACGACAGCACCGTGCCGCCGACGCTCGCCGCCGTGCCGGTCCCGGATGCCGGGTTCGTGGTTCCCGTCGCCGTGTTCGTATCGGGCGTCGGCGAATCGAACGTCCACGACGCCAGCGTCACCCGCCGGAAG
>Ga0214917_10006467_pt1 | contig 12139 bp, 11 predicted proteins | sample LL_1208_BB_MetaG_FD_177983 | JGI IMG/M metagenome (GOLD analysis project Ga0214917, IMG submission 177983) | Freshwater microbial communities from Lake Lanier, Atlanta, Georgia, United States - LL_1208_BB | ecosystem: Environmental > Aquatic > Freshwater > Lake | place: USA: Georgia | collected...
TAACCATTCAAGGAACAAGTTTTCTTGTTCCTGTTGGTTTAATTGCCATGCAACATCAGAAGCTCTTAAACGTGTACTTAAACTGTAAACACACAAAGCAACAGACACTGAAACATTAAAACTTTCGGTAAATCCTGACATGGGAATTTTAATCAGTTCATCAGCTTGATCAATGGTTTGTTGCGTTAATCCTTCTTGTTCTGTTCCAAATAAAAGCGCTATTTTTTGATCAAGGTTAGTTGTTTCAAGGGTCTTGGTGGCATGTGGAGAAGTTGCAACAATTTTATAACCAGCCTGCTTAAGTGTTGTAATGCAATCTTGTGATGTTTTATGTTCTTGTAACGTCAGCCATTTTGAAGCCCCTGAGGCAACGGTGTTTTTGACATCAAACTTATTTTTACTGGTGACACAGTGAATGTCCTGTAGTCCGAACGCTTCACAAGAACGCACAATAGCTGAAGCATTATGTGATTGGTGCACATCCTCTAAAGCAACAGTTATGTAACGTGTTCTTAATGCCACGAGTGCTTGTATTTTTGCTAACCGATCAGCCGTTACAAATTGACTCAGATAAGTAATTAATGGTTTGTTATTCATAATAAAAAGAGTATAGCATCTAATTACGTGCCGTCTAAAATAAAAGTTTTACAGCGCACAAAAAATAAGTTATACCTTGTCTGTCTTCTTAATCGATTATAGCATTAGGAGAGAGTTATGCTGTATCTTAGAAAAATCTATACCCTTCTTATTTTTAGTCTTTTTTATACTTCAATGGCGCTTGATAAAGAACTGCCATGCCCGCCCGGCACAATTCGTGACTGGTGCTGCAAACCAGGAGAAACAACTTTGGAGCTCGGATGTGTTTTTAATAAAGCTCTTAAAGATCCAAACATACCATTAAATGTACAAATAGACATTCAAAACTCTGCCCATTCTGGTTCCCATTCTGGTTCCCATTCTGGTTCCCATTCTGGTTCCCATTCTGGTTCCCATTCTGGTTCCCATTCTGGGAACGAAAACCAAAATACCAGCCCCTCAAATTTTTCAAGCACTATCAACTGGCCGCAACAACAGGTTCAGGCATTCTTTTCTCGTTCTTGGCAAGAAATGTTCCTCTCAAAAGAAACATTAATCATGACCGTTACCCTTTCTTTTTCTACTTATTGTTATCTTTGTTACCAACTAAAAAAAGCAGTCTGGTTAATCCGTGACAAAGGGGCCTGGTGTAATTGGAAAGCAGAAGTAACCTTTGAAACTTTTAAAAATGGTGAAAAAAAAGAGTTAGCCCAAGAACTATTAGAATCTATTCAAACGCGATATTTAAATAGTTCAAACCCCACAGATCATGTCGGACCACTTAATAGTTTTTTAGAAGATTATCGCAGAGAATTGTATATTTTTAGATCATATTTTTTTATAGCTACATGGATTAAACGATTACACCTTACTAAGATTTTTCCTATTAACAATCAAGACATTGAACTCTTAAAAGAAAAAATCGAACGGCTCTGTTATATCAAAGCTATTTTTTTTGAATGGACTTGTGAATATAAAACGAAACGATGTACTACTATTAAAAAAGAGCCTCTTGGATAAGAAGCTCTTTTTTATCACTGATTAATTAGCCCCGCCTGTTATGCCAAGCCGTGAGATAAAGTATTTAATATCATCATCTGCAAAACGCAACCCGACACCAAAGAAGGTATTAATGTTATGACGACTGATAAAGTCATCAGCACCAAAATTAACATAAAAGTTACGTAACAAGAACACACGGTTGATCCACTTAAGGTGAGGTCGTTGGTCATTAATTCGATCTCTGCCGCGCATATCAAAGGCTTCAAATGAAGAAACCCAACGCAATTTTTCAGTACCAAATGGAATATCATAATCAACCCCAACTCCAAATGATCCATCAAATAATCCAAATCTAAATGCTACATCGGTAAATGATTTACCAAACTGGAATCCAAACCGTTTAGTGTCACGAGTTCTTACTACTTCTTCAATACGAGGAGCAAATTCAAGCTCTCTAAATTCATTTCCAGCAGTTAATGTTCCCAATTTTTGAGTAACATTCATCTTATTGCCATCAGCATCATACCACGTTCTGTCGCTGACTGTTCTGGCAATTGAACCTTTGTTCGAACCCATCAATTGTAATAAATAGAAATGATCTTGATTTGGGTGAATGCGAATATCAAAATATCCTTTTGAATCCTTAAATTCAAAATTTTCTGCAGGACTGTACATACTTTCAAAATGTGAATCAAATACAATTCCTAAACTTTCTACCTTAGAAAAATAGTTTTTAAGTCCTTGTACTGCAACTTTAAGATCATTATACGTTTGATCTTCGTTAACTAATTTACCAATCAAACCTTTTCCATCATCTATTTTACCTACTACAGAACCAAAACTTCTAAAGCCATCACGTGTTTGCAATGCCGCTTCTTCAATCGCATCAGCGGTGCTTTCAAGTTTGTCTGCAATGCCACCAAAGTCACGATCAAATACATTTGCAATACGTTCTACGTTTTTGTCAAAAGAAGGTAATGTTTCGTCGGTGAGCTTTGTAGCCAAACGATGGAAATCATCTTTAAGTAATGGCATTGTTTCGCGCATTTGGTGTGCAAAATCACGAACGTCTTTAATAATTCCGCCAACGTCATCTTCATGGGTGGTAATAATGCGATCAATAACTGTAGAAAATGAAGCGATACGAGCAGCTGCAGTATGAAAATCTATCATAATATCTTGAATACGCTGCTTGCCGTCTGGAGCAACTAATGAATCTTTGATTGAGCCAGTAATGACTTCTACATGGTTTGCAATAACTTTAAATTGTTGTAACAAATCATCAATTGAAACGGGAGAAGTTCCAGGTTTACCCAGCGGTGCTCCATATTGTAATGGCGGAGCAAGAGGATCACCTGGAGTTATTTCAAGATATTTAACCCCTAACAAACCATCTTGACGAACAATTGCATACGCATCTGCTCGTAGTTGATATTTTTTAAGAACCATTACTTCTGCTTTTGCTTGATAATGAGCTGAGTCGTCTGTAAGACCAAGATCAATAGCTTCAACCCATCCAACTTTTACACCAGCGATTTTAACATCGGCTTTTTTTGCTAAACCCGAAACATCGGTAAAATAAACAAATTGTTTTCTATAATTTCCTGTGTCTAAGCGAAAGACCCCAATATGAAATGTCATATAAAAAAAGAGAGCCAGCGCTCCAAGAACAAATATTCCGACACTGGTTTCTGTATTTATTCGCACAATATTCCTTCACTCAAAGCCAGTATATTTTTTTTACTTCAAATATCTCTTCTTGCTCGTGCCATCTTCGAGCAATTATTGCAACAAGCTTTTGTTCCACTTGAGCTACCTTTGCATAACATAACACAGAAAAGACCCGTGGCTCAAATTTTAAGCTAAACAAAGGAGTCAACTCTTTTGGTAAATCATTATAACTTACCCCGTAAATTGGTTTTAAAAATGTATCCCAATCTTTTTGCCAATTTGCACTCGTAAGAGAAAACTTTTCAATAATTTTATCAATTAGTTCTTGATCTACTGATTTTAAAAGCGATTGAGCATTAAGTCGATAAATTATTTGTAACGCAGCAGAAAACAATAAAGGATTAACTGTTGGTTGATCTTGCCATAACGTAAAAAGATCTGCCAAGCAAATTTCTTGTCGTTGCCCTTCTTCTTGTGGAATATAAAATAATTGATTACGTAATAATTTTACTTCTTTTGCTGTAACCAATTGGGTAATTTCATGGGGAATAAATTTTTGTTCTTTGATAAAACTGGTCACGGATTCAAAAAAATTAGGTCCGCCTGAAACTTGCACAATTGATTCAAATAAATCCTTAAAAAAAGCTGCTCCATCAAAATTGATTGATTTATTACTCTTGAATGTTTTTTGATCGTAATCAATTAAAGCATTTAAAGGAATTTTACCATCTTCACAGGTAATACAGATCGAAAGTTCCCCTTCAAACCCATCTTGAGTTTGTGTAAAGCTAAATTTTTGCCATTTATTTTTAACGGTTAATAAAACTTTTAATAACTGCTTTGCTTGCATTTCTGGGTTCTGCTCATTCTTTTGTGCATCTTTTTTTTCAGTTGGGGGAGTCAGTTTTTGATCTTGTAGCGCAAGCTGATTAAGAGCAAGAGCAATACCAGATTGCGCCAACTGCTTTGCATGCTCTCTTTGAATAACAACCGGAATAAAACTATTATATAATACTGCTTTATAATAAATTTGAGTTACTAAAATAACTGCCATAGTGAGCATAAAAAATACCGCCAAAAGAATAAACCCTGGTTGTTGCTGCTTCATGGCTTTACTCCTTGCAGTACTGGACCAGTAACCACTGGATCTTTTACGCTTTTGACAGTCCATTGACTCAATTTATCTTGTAAATCGTCACTTAATGTATTTTTTTCCATAACTTTTTTTAATGGGTCGTTGTCAGCTTGATCTTGCTGCCCAAATAAAGATTGTCTATTTTCAAGAACAACTGGCTCAAAACCATAACAAGGAGCAAACATACAGCGATAGGCTGATTCTGTTTTATTCTGATTATAGAGCACCAATTGCATACTGATAAATTGGGGCAAAGCTGGCAGTGTCTGTTCTTTTTGTTCTGATTGTTGCTGATCCCATGTATCAAACTTTTTAAATACTTTTTTCTTGTTGTTTATTTCTTTTTCTTGAGTTTTTTGTTCTTTATTATTATCTGGTTCAGGTGAGGCTAAAAACTCAACGGTCAACGATTTAATACCGGCAATAACCACAAATCCTTTGCTCGACTCATATTCTTTTTGCATACTATCTGGAATTTCTTTACGCATTAAAGCAAAGGCCCCTGGCATACCTTTATCTGGAACAACTGTATAAACAATACGTGCCGAATGTGCTTTTGCCATATTATAAACCGTTAAAGGATTTGAGGTAATAAAAGTCAGCAAGCCTAGTTGTCCATTACTATTCTGACTATAAAATGCTTTTTCAGGCGTTACTGTTTTTTTCTCTTCTTTTTTTTCTGAATTTTTATTAACCAGTTCTGTTTTTTGTGCTTCTTTTTCAAGTGGTACCAATTTAGGAACAAATGCCCCTGAAAGTTCTTTTTCTAAAAGATTTTTAAAGACAATAACACGCATATCAAGTGTACTAATCTGATCAACTCTTGTCAGCGTATTGGTCAACTGATAGAGCGATTGCATCAAAAGTCCACCCAGTAAGGTTGAAATTGCCAAAGCAATCATAATCTCTAAAGGAGTAAAGCCTTTTTTCATGATTCTTTTTTCGTTTGAGATTGAGGTCTATACAGTAATTGATTAATAACAAATTCTTTTTCAGTCGTTGCTTGCCATCTTCCTGTTACTGTTTGTATATATAAATCTTTAAATCGCTCAAGTTGCCCCCTTGCCGGGCTTACTTGATATAAAATATCCATTGATGGACCTTGAATCTGAGTGCGTTGTTCCGTTTGATCTTGTTCAAGTGGTTGAGTATGAGTGGTTAAAAGCGCAACTTCTAACGGCAAAAAATGTTCAATTTTTTCTTTATTAACAATAACACGATTAAATAGGTTATAATTTAACAATAAAAGAGGAGTTAACAGTATTGCCATAATAGCAACTGCAATGACTGCCTCCATTAACATAAAACCTTTAAACAGTTTCTGGGTTTTTAAATTCTTCATACATTTGAAATTGCACTCTAAAAGGGTTAAGGACTAAACTTACCTCTTGACCATCCAACGAATAATGGGTATCACGGTTATCAAGTAAATTAATAATAACTTCTTGCGCCATGCCTTCTGGAACAATAAAAAACCAAATATCTTCCATTGTGTTGTCAGGGTTATTTTTACCAACTTCATCAACCCCTTCAACATAAAACTGCTTAATTTCAAGATGCTCTTGCCACTGATAATGTTTTGCAAAAAAACTTAAAGGAACTGGCGCAAAAACAGGTTTGCCATCTCTGTCCATTGCTATCACTTGTTCTTCTAATTTTACTGTGCGCTCTTTAAGATTAAACAAAATCTTATGAACATGGCCTGTTTGCAATGCACGGGTCCATGCTTGGCGCGCAAGAGCGTTTAAGCTTTCATGAAATTCTTTGCGTTGAGCAAGTGGTACCCGCTTTGAAACATTAGGTACCACTACTAAACCTACTATTGCCATAATTGCAATCACAATGACCAGCTGTAAAAAGCTGAATCCTGGATGCATCTTATGCATAAATTCGCTCTTCTTGTGGACCTTCTTGTCCATTTGGCCCGTAAGAATATAATTCATAAGGCTTGCCTGAACCTGCTTCAGTTCTGCTATAAACTAAATCATTGTCCCAACCATCAACCGGGGAGTAATCATCGTTTTTCGCTTCAAGATAAGGACCCTGCCATTTGCGTGCCATGTTATCATCTAATGGTTTACGCATTAAATCTGAGAGCGTTTCAGGATATGACCCAACATCACCATAATAAGCAACAATTGCTTGTTTAACATTGCGCAAATTTGCTTCGGTTGTTTTTATCTTTGCATTACCCAAGTAGCTTACCATTCGAGGGCCAACTGCTAATGCAAAAACCGCCATAATTGCCAAAACAATCATCACTTCAACAAGACTCAATCCTTTTTTTAAAGAACCTGAATAGAACATAGCTATTCCTTTCTGTTATTGTTTTAAAAATCACCCATACTTACCATTGGTAATGCAACTGCAATAACAATGGTACCGACAACTAATGCCATAATCAAAAGCATAGCTGGTTGTAGTAAAGCAGACAAGCCGTCAGCTTTTTCTGAAAGATCTTTTTCATAATTTTTTGAAACTTCAAGTAGCATAGAGTCAAGGTTACCACTCTCTTCGCCTGTTTCGATCAAATAAATTGCAATGGTTGGGAAAACCTGTGTCTTTTTTAAGTATTGTGCAATCTTACCTTGCTTAATAATATTTTCTTTTGCTTGTTCAAGAGCATTTTTTAAAACACGATTGTCCACAATATCACATACAATAGTTAATGCTTCAGAAAGTCTAACGCCCGCTTCAAGCAACATTCCTAAAGTGCTACAAAATTGAACGACTGCTCCAATTCGCGCAAAAAACTGGATAACCGGAAGCTTTAATTTTATTGTGTCTAGTGTATAGGCACCTTCTGGAGTTGCTTTCCAATATAAAAAGCCGGTAACTGTACCAAAAATCATCAGCGCTAACAGCAAGTAATAATTGAGTACAAAATATGAAAAACCCATGACTAATTCGGTAACCAAGGGTAACTCTTTGCCTTGAGTGGTCATGGTTTGTGTCATTTTAGGAACCACAAAAATCATAAGACCAAAAGCAATTGTTAAAATAAGACCCAACTGAATTAATGGGCCACGAATTGCGCTTGTTATTTTGTTACGCATTGTTTCTTGTGCTTCAAGGTAATCAACTAATCGATCTAAAATGGATTCTAGTTTACCACTTGCTTCACCAGCTTTAACTAATTGTACATACGTGTTTTCAAAAACATCAGGGTACCTTTTTAAACCTTCAGCTAAAGATCCGCCTTCTTTAATGCCATCTTTTACCGAAACTAAAATATTTTGCAGCTGCCCTTCAAACTGATCATCCAAAAGATCAAGCGCTTGAAGTAACGGGACGCTAGAACGCAATAAAACGGCAAGTTGCTTGGTAAAAATTAACTTATCTTTTAAAGAAACTTTACTTTGGAACAATTTCAAAAAAAAGCTTTCTGAAGATTGTGCTTTATGTGCAATAACAATTGAAGTGGGATAAACACCTTGGCGTTGTAACAACTCACGAACACCACCTTCTGAAGGTGCGTCAATTTGTCCTGTTACTTTTTTACCTTCTTTTGAAAAACCTTGATAAACATACAGTGCCATAATCTTCTTTCATTATGCCCAAATACTTATAACTCTTTATTAATCTTACTTTTTTCATGGTAAACTGCCAATATGTTTATCACCTTAACCAGAAAGGGAGCAAAATATGAATAAAACTGTTTCATTTTTTTTATTTTACTTTTTTACTGTTTTCTCGTTTGTGCAGTTAAAAGGTGAATCAGTAGGTAATAGTTCTGAAATAACACCGATTAAACGAACTAAAAAAAGACTCACCAAACCTACTCGAGCAGAATCTGCTGCTCCAATATTGGATATACAAGCAGCACAAAAAATTAATGATTTGCCAAAAATTTGCACGCCTGAAGTAAAACGTTTTGAACCTGAACCAACAGAATCTGATAAACGATTATGCCTTTTTTTACATAAACTTGAATTTACACAAGATGGAATTGCTACCTTTTTCTCACAAACCTTTAATCGCAAAGAATATGCTACTGAATTTTTACCGCATAGCTTTTCACATTTGATTCAATTTTTACGCTATGCTCAACAAACTCATCAATCTCAAGAATTTGTTGATGGAGTACTCAGGCTCTTTAGTACCAAACTCAAAGGAGCTTCCTTTGTTAATGCCTCGGCTTTTGAAAAACTCTTAGATGCGGTGGCTTGCTCTTGTTCTGATCTATTACCTCATGAAAAATTGTCACTCTGGAAAGAGATTAAACGATTGCTTTGGACTAATTTTAAAAATAAATTTTCAGCGCTTAAACAAGATCCTATGAATTTTTTTGAAGATATTTCTGACCAAATTATTCAAAAAATAAAAGTGGAAGTAACTACTCCTGATCGGCTACGCGCAACTATTATTCGTTTTATTGGATCATCAATTGACAAAGTTGCATGGTCAGCTGTTGATCAAGAACAAACATGGAAATCATTTACAGCAATTGCTCAAAAAATTTCTTTACTTTATCAAAAAGGAATTATTAATGATCCATTTGATCTTAATGAACTTTATTGGGGACTTATCGAGCGTTACTGTTTCTTTTTAGAATTAACCGGATCACAACTTACCCTTAATACCATTGAAAGCATCAAAAAAAGTCTTACTACACAAAAATTAGAATGGCTTGAACTTGAAGAGCAAGAACAAGGGCTTGAAACAAAAAAGCATCGTTTAATCCAAGCAATTATAGAAACTGAAGCAAAAATTAGAGTTGCGCAAGAAGGCGTTTTAACTGAACTGTTTACAAAAAATTCTTTACAAAAAGTTTAACAACGGACTTATTTTGTTGTAGTCTCTGACCTGAAAATGTAATCTTCAAAAACACAAAGAAAGGGTTTTTCATGAAGAAATCGATCGTATTGTCAATTGTTTTGTTGACCAGCGCAATCAAAGCGGAAGCTCCAGTTACTCAAGCTCAACCAGCTACAACTACAACAGCTGCTACAGCAGCAACTGCGGCTGACTTAAACAAAACGCAACAAGCCCTTCAGGCAAAAATTGATGCCTTAACAAAAAAAGTGGATCAATTGATTGCCGCTGGACAGACAAAGCAAGATGAATTAGCTGCTGCGCTTCATGAACTTGCTGCAACAATTACCGCAAGTCAAAAAGTAAGCCCAGCAATGCACCCATGCAAAGCATTTAGCCAGGGCGCTAAAGATGCTTCTTATGCTACCCGATTGATCGCAGATGTTGCACTTGCATGCGCAGGTTGTAATGCTGCAACACTTGAAGAAAAACTTCTTTTTGCATTCTACCCATTCTTCCACCATGTAGTGCACAATGATGCTGCTGCATTAAACGATTCTGCAACTTTAAAATGGGTAGTAAGCAACTGGACAACATTAGGATTAGTAGGAACAATGTACATTTTAGGCCGTGCTCTTAACTGGGAAGCTGCAAAAACATTACGCGCAACAATTGCTGTAATTTATGCACAAGGTTTAACTGCTCTTGCACTTACACAACTTGACCTTAATGCTGAAACTGAACAAGCAGCTTAAGCTTCACGATTTTTAGAAAATAAAAAAAAGCCCTGGAAATTCCGGGGCTTTTTTTTATAACTTACTGTAATCCACTAAAAACTTAACGTCATCCCTAAACCAAACTGTTGCGTTTGAATAGAACGTCTTCCATTAAATGGTTGTACAAAAAATGCAGTAAACTGTGGTCTATTAAATTGCGCATCTTCACGGGCTAAATCAAACTTTAATTGGGCAATTATATTATGGGTAGTGAACTCTTTTAAAGATTGAGCAGTATTTGCAATCGTTGAAGAATAGGCATTTGAAATAACATATAGATGATCATCACCTTTTCTAAGATGCTGATATGCAAAACGTGCTGAAACGCCATATCCTATTGTTGGCTCAACAAAGATAGTAAATTTTTGAGTAAATCCTGGATCTTTTTGAGTTTCTGTTTTTGTCAAAAGTAAAAAGTCTGTTTGATCATTATCTACTTTAATTCTGCGTAGTTTTGTGCCAGAAAAAACATGCATCAATTCAACATCAAACCCTGCATCAATTCTATTGACATAATTAATGGTAAGACCTCCACCTACAATAAGAGCTGAAGCCCCGTCATTACCAAACGGCATAAACATTACCTTGTCTTCATCTTTTTTAACGCCAGTTGGCAAGGCCAAACCAAATCGAATGGAAGGATCAACTCGCTTAATCCATGGCTTACGTTGATAATATTTATTGCTCCATCCTGCCATTAATACTAAGTCTCCTGGCCCTGTTTTACCCCAGCTTGCTAAATGTAAACCGTTACCAAGTCGCGCAACATTTGCTGCAAGGTTATCCGTAATTTGTGCTTTGACTGCCAAATCATCTGCTGTGATGCTTTTTGTTTGATCAACAAAAGTAAGATTTTTTAAATCAACTTTATAAAATGGTAAACTTGCTTGAACCCACCAATTATTGGTCACATAAAAACGGACCGAAGCTAAAATGCTCAAATGAATTTTAAAATCACCCGCAACTTTAAAATGTCCTCTTACTCCATCGTCACCATTAATTGCATTGGTTGCTTGAGCAATTGCATCTATTTCTGTTCCAGCTGCATACCCTTTAACCATAGCCAAACCATTTTGGTCATTTGTCCAGACCTGGGTATCGTTAACTTTATTACCATCTAGGTCAAAAGCTTGTGACTTTCCTGATCCAAGCAACATAATTCCCGACCATTGAAAACGCTGATCTGACCATTTACAAGGGGTTGTATTAACATCATAGGGCCTGAGTAAATTTAAAGGGGCAAGACCCTGTAAGTGCTCACTTAATAGTACACAAGTAATAACAGCTATTTTTTTATAAATTTTCATGATAAAACCTTTAATCTATTCAAGTACCTGAAGTCCAAAATCACCATACACTAACCATGACCCTGTTGCACTGTTACGCTCTACCCCATTAATTGTTCCAGCATCTTGCAATGCAGACAATTCTATTTCTTTTTCTTGTAAATAGTTAAATCCATAACCGATACCATTTGATAACGGTAAACGCATCAATTTTGGTGCTGTTGTTAGCTGTTGCGGACTAGTTACTAAAAATGAACCACCATTGGTTACAAAGCAGTTTCTATAATTGCCTAAAAATGCAAGTGGTGCATGATTAACAGTACCATCAATTGCTTTAGTAGCCGGATTAACTACTGATTGCACGGTTGCTGCCCCAACGTCTGCTGATGCATCATTGATTGCCAAACAACCTAATGCACTTGCATGACTGCCCACTTTGCCCGCAATGTAATAAACTTGCCCTGGTGCTCCATCAGCAAACTGATAGGGTAAAGCTGATTTTGAAAGCGGTAATAATTTTACAATGCTGGTGTAACTGGTTGGTAACGTGACTGATGTCCAGCCAACTGCTGTTTCATTTGCTGCAGTTGAAATATTGTTACCATTGCCAGTTCGATAAAGCCCGTGACTGGTTGCAAGCAATCCTAATCGTTTAGAAGCTACAAAATCTGAAAAACTTGCATAACTTGGCAAACCTAACCCTGCAATGGTTGCAATAAGAGTTATTGTTGGATTTGCTTGACCTAATGTTGAGCTATCAATACGATATAAAGCCTTGTCAGTCAATACATATAAAACATACGGATTTGCAGTGGTAACTGCGTTCCACATTTTTTTAACGTTGGTAAAATTGCCAATCTTTTGAAAATAACGCGTTGTTCCTAAATCAGTCGCCAAATCTTTGGTCAGTCCAGCTACATGAGCTTGCCACCCTGCAA
>Ga0214917_10006469_pt1 | contig 12134 bp, 12 predicted proteins | sample LL_1208_BB_MetaG_FD_177983 | JGI IMG/M metagenome (GOLD analysis project Ga0214917, IMG submission 177983) | Freshwater microbial communities from Lake Lanier, Atlanta, Georgia, United States - LL_1208_BB | ecosystem: Environmental > Aquatic > Freshwater > Lake | place: USA: Georgia | collected...
CAGTTCATCGAGATGTACTCGTTCGCCCGGCCGCGTCCGGCCAGCGAGATCGTGAAGCTCCTCCCGAAGCCCGTCACGGTCTTCGACTCGGTCGTCCGGCTGCGGGCCGACATGGCCGACCCGCGGATCGCCGAGAGCGACGTGCCGCCGCACTTCACCAACATCCAGCACGCGCTGCAGCTCTCGCGGCAGCACCTGGCCCGCCAGGACACGCCCAACCGGCAGGTGATCCTGATCACCGACGGCCTGCCGACGGCCCACTTCGAGGGGAGCCAGCTCTACCTCCTCTACCCGCCGCACAAGCGGACGGAGGAAGCGACGCTGCGCGAGGCCGAGGCCTGCCGGCGGGAGGGCATCACGATCAACTTGTTCCTCCTCTCGGGCTGGTCCCAGTCCCGCGAGGACATCCGCTTCGCCTACAAGCTGGCCGAGACGGCCCGCGGACGGGTCTTTTTCACGGCGGGCCGGGAGCTCGACCGCTACGTGGTCTGGGACTACCTCGCCCGCCGTCGCTCGATCCTCGGCTGACCCGGCCGGGGTGGTACGCATGATCGCCGCGACCGTGGCCTTCACGGCCACCCCCCTCGCCACCCGCCTGCTCCGCGGCAGCTCCTACGAGGAGACGCTCGTGCGCAGGGGCTTCCTGTGGGGCTGACCGGCCCGGCTGGGCACCGACCGGACGCACCACCAAGCCGACGTCAGCCGGCTCGCCGCTCCCGCCAGAGCATCGCGGCCGAACCGGCTGCCGCGGCGGCCGCCAGCACGGCGAGCGTCCAGGCGGGCACGATCCGGTCCGGGGCCACGGCCTCGCGGTCGGCGGCCGTCTCGGCCAGATCCACCGGCGCGAGCCCCTCGGCCCGTCGCTGCCGCTCGGCGGCAGCCTGGGCGCGGCCGAGGTAGCGGCCCTCGAGCTGCCGTTGCCGCCAGTCCCATTTCGGGCCGATCACGGCCATGGCGACGAGCGACATCAGCGAAAAAGCCAGGGCCCAGAACCAGCCGCTGTCGGTCAGCGGCGGGGGCGAGGGCTGGTCGCCGACGGGTGTCTCGGGAAGGGTCATGACAGGGAAAGTCGCCGGGTCGGAACGATCTGTCAAGTTTTTCACATACTGTCTTGTCAGAAATGCCTTCAGGGATACAGTGAAGGTATGCGTCAGCCCTCCGAACAACCAGCATCGTTGGAACCCCGGTCAGGGGACGCGGCGGTCGTCGATCTGCTGCGGCTCCGCGACACGCTGGGCATCGGCGAACTGGCCGAAGCGCTCGGCGTCACGGCCACGGCGGTTCGCCAGCGGCTGGAGCGGCTGATGCGGGCCGGCCTCGTGGAGCGATCGACGGTCTCGAAGCCACGCGGTCGCCCGGCCCATGCCTACCGCCTGACCGAGGCCGGGCGTCGGCTCGGCGGAGACAACTTCCGGGATTTGGCCCTCGCTTTGTGGAGGGAAATCCGCAGCGTCCGGGATCCGGCGATCCGGTCGGGCCTGATCAGCCGGATCGGTTCGGCCCTGGCGGAGACCTACCGGCCGCAGGTGACCGCAGCCGGGGTTTCCGCCCGGCTGGAGCGGGTCGCCGAACTGCTCCGCGGCCGCGACATTTGTTGCACGGTCGACGCCTCCGCCGGAAACGAGCACCTGCCGGTGCTCACGAGCCACGCCTGCCCCTACCCCGACCTCGCCGAACTGGACCGCGGCATCTGCGCGGCCGAACGACTCATGCTCCAGGAACTCGTCGGCACGGATGTCCGGCTCGCCGAATGTCGGCTCGACGGCGGTTCGGTGTGTCGGTTCGTCGCCGGGGAGCGTGACCAGGCGACCGCCGGGGCCGACACTTGCACGTCTGGCGGTTAACGCGTCGAATGCCTGCCGGTATCCCGATTTCACCCCCTTTCACCCGCGAAAAACGATCCGCCCCGGAGCCGCGACCATGACCGTCACCACCCTCCAAGCCCCGACCGTTCCCACCCCCGGCAGCCGCCCCTGGATCGAGGGCCGGTTCGAGGAAAACCTCGTGCTCACGACGGTGGAGCAGGCGATCAACTGGGCCCGCCAGTCGAGCATCTGGCCGATGACGTTCGGGCTGGCGTGCTGTGCCATCGAGATGATGGCCGCCGGGGCGAGCCGCTACGACCTCGACCGGTTCGGCGCCGGGGCCTTCCGGGCAACGCCGCGGCAGGCCGACCTGATGATCGTGGCGGGCACGGTCACCTACAAGATGGCCAGCCGGGTGCGGCGGCTCTACAACCTCATGCCCGACCCGAAGTACGTGATCGCCATGGGCGCGTGCACGACCGGCGGCGGCCCGTATTTCAAGTGGGGCTACCACGTCGTCAAGGGCGTCGACCTCGTCGTGCCGGTCGATGTGTATGTGCCCGGCTGCCCGCCCCGCCCGGAGAGCCTGCTCGAGGGGCTGATGCGGATCCAGGACAAGATCCAGGGCCAGCGGATCGCCAAGCGGAAGGACGGCGGCGGCAAGATCGACGACGAACTCCCCGTGCCGCACCACTCCGGTTACGTCGCCCCGGCCGTCGCCCACGACGAGCTCGTCTTCGACCACCAGAAAGTCACCGGTTGATCGCCCGCTCCAGTACCGCGCTGCCCCGCCCCACACACCACCCCGCCCGTTCCGAAAGGTTCCCGTGTCGATGAGCCCCGCCAAGGATCGGATCGTGATCAGGGATCTCCACGTCAGCGTGGGCGGCCAGGAGATTCTCCGGGGCGTCGATCTGGAGATCGGCCGCGGCGAGACGCACGCCCTGATGGGCCCCAACGGCTCCGGGAAGAGCACGCTCGGCTACGCGATCATGGGCCACCCCGGCTACGACGTGACCGCCGGCTCGATCGAACTGGTGGACGCCGACGGCACCCGGCACGACGTGCTGGCGATGGAGCCCGACGCGCGGGCCCGGCTCGGGATCTTCCTGGCCTTCCAGCGGCCGATGGCGATCCCGGGGGTGCGGCTGGCCGAGTTCCTCCGCCACGCCGTGACCAACGTCCGCAACCCCGACCGCAAGGAGGGGGAGGAACTGATGCCGATGAAGGAGTTCCGCGGCGAACTCAAGGCCAAGATGGCCGAGCTCTCGATCGACCCGGAGTTCGCCCGGCGGTACGTCAACGACGGCTTCTCCGGCGGCGAGATGAAGCGGGCCGAAATCCTCCAGTTGGCGATGCTGCAACCGCGGTTCGCGATCCTCGACGAGACCGACAGCGGCCTCGACGCCGACGCGGTCCGCCTGGCCAGCGAGAGCATCGCCCGGATCGGCAGTGGCGGCGGACAGGCCGGCCACCAGATGGGCATCCTGATCATCACCCACCACGAGCAACTGCTCGAGCACAACGTGCCCCTCAAGACGCACGTCATGCTCGGCGGCCGGATCGTGGAGTCGGGCGGGCCCGAACTGGCGGCCGAACTCCACAAGAAGGGCTACGAGCGGATCCGGGCCGCGTATCCCGAGGCGGCCGCCGCGGAGCGGGCGATGGAAGACGCGAAAGCCGAGACGGTCTCGGCCTGACGGACACGCACGAACCCGACGACGAAAGCACGACCATGGCGACCGGACTGGATGACTCGACGACCGCGCTCGGCGAGATCAACAAATACGACTTCCGCACCGATTCCCCGGCCGTGTTCAAGGCCCGCAAGGGCATCGACGCCGGGATCGTGGCCCAGATCTCGGAGATGAAGCAGGAGCCCGCCTGGATGCGTGACTTCCGCCTCAAGTCGTTCGAGATCTTCGAGAGCAAGCCGATGCCCGCCTGGGGCGGACGGCTCGGCATCGACTTCCAGGACATCTACTACTACCTCAAGCCCACCGAGCAGCAGGGCAAGACCTGGGAGGAAGTGCCCGACGCGATCAAGCAGACCTTCGACCGGCTCGGCATCCCAGAGGCCGAGCGGAAGTTTCTGGCCGGCGTGAAGGCCCAGTTCGAGAGCGAGGTCGTCTACGGGTCGCTCCAGGAAGACCTCGCGAAGAAGGGCGTGATCTTCACCGACACCGACACCGCCATCCGCGAGCACTCCGACCTCCTGCGGCAGTATTTCGGCACGATCATCCCCCCCTCCGACAACAAGTTCGCCGCCCTCAACTCGGCGGTCTGGTCGGGCGGCTCGTTCATCTACGTCCCCAAGGGGGTGAAGATCGAGTTTCCGCTCCAGGCCTACTTCCGGATCAACGCCGAGAACATGGGCCAGTTCGAGCGGACGCTGATCATCGTCGACGAGGGGGCGCAGGTGCACTACGTCGAGGGCTGCACGGCCCCGATGTATTCCTCCGAGAGCCTCCACTCCGCCGTCGTCGAGATCGTGGTCAAGAAGCACGGCCGCTGCCGCTACACCACGATCCAGAACTGGGCCAACAACATCTACAACCTCGTCACCAAGCGGGCGATGGCCTACGAGGGCGCCCTGATGGAGTGGATCGACGGCAACCTGGGCAGCCAGTTGACGATGAAGTATCCGGCCGTCTACCTGATGGAGCCGGGCGCCCGCGGCGAGATCCTCTCGATCGCGTTCGCCTCGGCCGGCCAGCACCAGGACGCCGGGGCCAAGATCGTGCACGCCGCGCCCAACACGAGCGGCCGGATCGTCTCCAAGAGCATCTCCAAGAACGGCGGCCGGGCCAGCTACCGTGGCCTCGTGAAGGTCGAGCCCGGGGCGAAGAAGAGCAAGTCGAGCGTGGTCTGCGACGCTTTGATCCTCGACGACAAGAGCCGCAGCGACACCTACCCCTACATCGAGATCGAGGAGCAGGACGTCTCGATCGGCCACGAGGCGAGCGTCTCGAAGATCGGCGAGGAGCAGCTGTTCTATCTCATGAGCCGCGGCCTGACCGAGGCCGAGGCCAGCGCCATGATCGTGGGCGGGTTCATCGAGCCGCTCGTCAAGGAGCTGCCGATGGAATATGCCGTCGAGATGAACAAGCTGATCCAACTGCAGATGGAAGGCTCGGTCGGCTAGCGGCCGATTCAGAGCGACATCCAGCCGAAGCCCCGGAGCGCCCGATGCCCCCCGCCACCGCCACGCCCCCTTCCCCCGTGCAGGCGGGATTCGATCGCGCCGGCCTCGACGCGATCATCGCGGAGCAGGCCGCTGCGGGCTGGGTGGCCGACCGACGGCGCGAGGCCTTCGCGGTGCTCGAGTCCCTTGGCTTGCCCGACCGCAGAAGTGAGAACTGGATGCGGACGGACCTGCGGATGTTCAAGCCGGCGGCCTGGGGGCTGGCCGCCAAGCCGGTCGTGCAGGCGATTCCCCAGGGCTTGCTCGAAGCGGCGATCGTCGCGGGAGAACCCGCCGGCGACTGGTCGCCCGACGAGCCGCGTGGCCCCGCTGCCGCCGCGGCCCTCGCAGGCCGATTCGCCTCGCTCGACGGGCACGTCGTGCGAAGCGAACTCTCCCCGGCGCTCGCCGCGCGGGGCGTGCGGTTCGGTTCGGCCGACGCCGTGCTCGCCGACCTCGAGGCGGAGCTCAGGCCGCACTGGTTTGCCGTGATCGACACCCGCAGCGACTGGTTCGCCGCGCTCCATGCGGCCTTCCACCGCGCCAGCGCCGTGCTCTACGTGCCCCCGGGCGTGAAGCTGGCCGAACCGCTCCACGTGATGGCGGCCATCTCGGCGGGTGGCGTCGACACGTCGCACGTGCTCGTCGTGCTCGGCGACGGCGCGGAAGCCACGCTGCTGACCGAGACGGCGGGGGGCGGGGAGGCGGGTTCGGCCGGCGGCTTCCACTGCGGTGGCACCGAGATCGTGGTCGGCCGGCGGGCCTTCCTCCGGATGGTCAACCTGCAGAACTGGAACATGGGCGTCTGGCACTTCGCCCGTCAGAAGGCGGTGATCCACGCCGGTGGCCGGCTCCAGTGGACGCTCGGGGCGCTCGGCAGCAGGCTCTCGCAGGTCGCCCAGGACGTGGCCCTCGTGGGCCGCGAGGCGGAGGCCCAGGTGAATGGCGTGATGTTCACGGAGGGCCGCCAGCACCTGGTCTACAACACGCTCCAGCACCATGAGGCTCCGGCCTGCAAGAGCGATCTGCTCTACAAGGGCGCGCTCCAGGATCGCTCGCGGCTGGTCTGGCGGGGCATGATCAAGGTCGACAAGGCCGCCCAGAAGACCGACGGCTACCAGCGGAACGACAACCTGATGCTCTCGAACGAGTCGCGTGCCGACTCGATCCCGGGCCTCGAGATCGAAGCCGACGACGTACGGTGCACCCACGGGGCGACCAGCGGCCGCGTCGATGCCGAGCAGGTGTTCTACGCCCAGGCCCGCGGCCTGACCGCCGACGAAGCGGCCCGGCTGGTGGTGGCCGGGTTCTTCCAGCAGGTCTTCGACCGGATCACGATCCCCGAGGTCCGCGAGGCCTTGGCCCGGGCGGTCTGCAGCCGGATCCGGCGGATTTCTTGAGGACCGGCGATGACTGACTTCATCCGAGTGATCGACGTCGGCGAGGTTCCCGACCCGGGCAAGACGCTCGTGGAGGTCGACGGCGAGATGATCGCCCTGTTCCACGTCGAGGGCCGGTGGCACGCGCTCGACGACGTCTGCACCCACGACGGCGGCCCGCTGGCCGACGGTGAACTCCGCGACCACAAGATCGCCTGCCCTCGCCACGGCGCGAAGTTCGACATCCGCACGGGCGCCGCCCTGACGATGCCGGCGGTGCGACCGACCCGGGCCCACGACACCAAGGTCGAGGCCGGGGGCGTCTGGGTACGGCTCCGCGACTCGGCGACGGCCGACGGCCCGGCGGCCCACGCCGTCGGGGCGACGACTGCTTCGCCGTCGCCCTCCCCTGCCCTGCCGTCTGCGGCGGGCGACGTGACCGCAAATGCCGCCCCGGCTCCCTCCGCCGCCACCGGCGGTCCCCTCTGCGAAGACACCGTCCGCGAAGTGCTCAAGGAGGTCAAGGATCCCGAGCTGTTCGTGAACATCGTCGACCTGGGGCTGATCTACGGCGTGACGATCGGCCCGGCGGCCGTCGATGCGGCCAAGCACGACGTCTCGATCGACATGACGATGACGAGCCCTGCCTGTCCGGCCGGCCCGCAGTTGATCGCCGACACGAAGCGGGCGCTCTCCCAGCGGCCCGACGTGGCGGCTGTCGAGGTCCGGATCGTGATGGATCCGCCCTGGACGCCCGACCGCATGACCGAAGCGGCGCGGGACCAGCTCGGCATATTCTGATTTCACGGCGTCGCGGCCATCCCTGGCCCGCGAAGCCTTGGCTCGGCGGAGGGGCAGCCAAGGGGCCCCTCGCCTCGCTGGCTGCTCGCACCTCCGGGCTCGCAGGGCCGCCGCGGAGCGGCGGCTGGAGCCGGGCTTCGCCCGGCGACCGTAAGCCGGAGCCGACGCCGGGACGGCGGCGACGGCGCGAAAGCCGGGCGGCCGTGTTCGTGAGCGACTTGGCACTCGGTGGGTTTCCAGACGAATCCGTGCCTCGTAGCGGCGGGACTCGATCCCGCCGATTGCGGGTCGGAGGGTGACCGGATTCCGCGGACCAGAAGCCCGCAGCCACTTTTTCGGCATAGGGCTGCGAGGGGTTGCCCGTGCCAATCGAGCGGCGTTGTCAGCAAGCGCAGGCAGGATGCCGAAGCGCCGCTGGCATCGAGCGACCGGAGGGCAGGCGGGCACCGGTCCGCCGCAGGCGGATTGGTCGCGAAGGGAGCGTCCGGCGAGATGGCATGGGCAAACCCGAGCGGGTGTGACGCATGACGTGCCGCGAGGTAGCCAGTGCCCGCCCGGTCTGGCAGACTTTTCGCCCATGCGGGTGCTGCTCTATGAATGGTGCTCCTCCGGTGGGCTCGTCGGAGACGACCCGGCGATCGCCCGCGAAGGGCGGATGATGCTCGAGGCGCTGGCCGCCGACGCGGCGAAGGAGCCCGGGCTCGATGTGACCGTCCTCGCCGACGAGACGCGACCGCTCGACCTGCCGGCGCGGGCGCGACGGCTCGCGGCGGCGGCCGGCGCCGACCGTGCCGCGGTCGTCGCGGCGGCCGCCCAGGCCGACTGGACGGTGCTCGTGGCCCCCGAAAGCGACGGCATCCTGCTCGACCGGGTGCGGGCGGTGCGGGCCGCCGGAGGCCGAGTGCTCGCGCCCGCCGACTCGGTGATCGCGACCGCGGCCGACAAGCAGGCCACGATCGACGCGCTTGCGGCCCGGGGTGTGCCAGTGCCGGCAGGCCGCAGCCTCTGCGCGGGCGAGGCGATTCCGGCCGGCTTCCCCCTTCCCGCCGTCCGCAAGGCCCGCGGCGGCTGCGGTGGCGAGGCTCTCGAGATCCTCCGCCGGCCCGGGGTGACGCCGGCCGGCCGGCCGACCCGGCTCGAGCCGCTCTCCGTCGGCGTGCCGGTCGGCGTGTCGCTGATCGGTGGCCCGCGGGCCACCGTCGCCCTGCCCCCGATGCGGCAACGGTTCAGTGCCGGCGGCTCGCCCCGCTACCTCGGCAGCGACCTGCTTTCCGACGATGACCTCACGAAACGGGCCACGGCCCTCGCACTCCGGGCCGCGGCAGCCGTCGGCGCCGAGGCCGGCTGGCTGGGGGTGGATCTGATCCTCGGCGATCGGGCCGACGGTCGCGACGACCGCGTTCTCGAGGTGAACCCGCGGGTGACCACGTCGTTCGTGGGCCTCGCCCGTCTCTTTGCTTCGAGCCTCGTGGCGGCGATGATCGAGGCCGCGTCGGGCGAGCCGCCCGCCCTCGTGCCAGCCGCCTGGGCGGGCGAAACCGCCGGCTTCGACCTGCTCGCCGACTGAATCATCGCCCGCGAGACCTTCATGCCTTCCGCCGACGACCTCGTCGCCCTCGACATCGGCGGCGCCAACCTCAAGGCCGCCGACGGGCTCGGCTGGTCGGCAAGCGTGGCGTTTCCTCTCTGGCGGCGGTGGGGCGAACTCCCTGATGCCCTGGCGACGCTCGTCGCCGAGCGGCGGCCGCAGCGGCTCGTCGCCACGATGACCGGCGAGATCTGCGACTGCTACCCGTCCCGGGCCGCGGGCGTGGCCCACATCGCCGAGTCGCTCCTGGCCGCCTCGGCCGCCGCTGGCTGCGGCGAACCGCCGGGCGTCTATCTCGTCGATGGCCGGCTCGTGACGCCGGCCGAGGCCATCCGCGGATGGCGGCTGGCCGCCGCCTCGAACTGGCATGCCCTGGCCCGCCTGGCGGCCACGCTCGTCCCCTCGGCCGCCGGTCTGCTCCTCGACATCGGCTCGACCACGACCGACATCGTGCCGCTCCGCGACGGCCGGCCCGCCCCGCGGGCGAGCGACGACGCCGCCCGGCTGCTGGCCCACGAGCTCGTCTACACCGGGGTCGAGCGGACGCCTGTCGCCGCGGTCGCCCCCTGCCTGCCTCATCGGGGCACGCTGCGGCCGGTCGCCAGCGAGCGGTTTGCCGATTCGCGCGACGCCTGGCTCGTTTTGGGCGCGCTCCCGGAGGAGCCAACAGCCCATGACACGGCCGACGGCGGCCCCGCCACCCGCGACGCCGCCCGCGTACGACTGGCGCGGACGATGCTGCTCGACCCGGAGGACTTCACCACGGCCGATGCCGTCGAGGCGGCGGACACCATCGCCGCGCGACAGGCGGCGCTCGTTTCCCTCGCCCTCGAGCACGTGGCCCGCGCCGGAGACGGGCCGCCCGAGGTCATCGTGCTCGCCGGCCACGGCGATCGCCTCGCCGAACGGGCGCTGGACCGCGTTGGCTGGAAGCCGCGAATCGAGCGGCTGGCCGACGCGGTCGGCGCGCCGGTGGCCCGGGCGGCCCCGGCCCACGCGCTGGCGCTGCTGGCCAGGGGGTCGATCGGATGACGGGAGCGTGGCGGCGGGGAACGCTCCGGGCCGGTCCGCGAGCGGCGGCCGCAGAGATCGTGAAGGTCGGAGGCAGCCTGCTGGCTCTCCGCGACTGGCCCGAACGCCTCGCCGAACTCGTCGCCGCGAGCCCCGCGCCGCTCCTGGTGGTGGGCGGTGGCCGCGTCGTCGACGGCCTCCGCGAGATCGATGCCGCGAACCCGCGGCCGACGCCGTTGATGCACGACCTGGCGATCGACGCCATGACCCTCACCGCCCGGATCGTCGCCGACGCGCTCGGCCTGCCCGTCGTCGCCCTGGCCACCGACGGTGGGGTGCTCGACGCCGCGGCCTGGTTGCGATCTTCCGGTCAAGCGGCGAGACTGCCCGCCGGCTGGCACGTCACGAGCGACTCGATCGCGGCGCTGGTGGCGGCCGAGACCGGCCGCGGGCTCTTGCTCGCCAAGCGGGTGCCGCCCCCGGCGGGCGATCACGACCTCGAGCGACTGGCCACGGCCGGCTGGGTCGATGCTCACTTCCCCGGAGCAGCCGCGGCCGTCGCGACGATCACCTGGGCCGCCCCGGCCTGAGCGCGGGACCTACCAGTTCCAGCCGGTCTCCGGCCGGGCCGCGATGGCCGACTCACGGGCTCCGACCAGGGCGGCGTCGTCGCGGGTCGCCGCGGCAAACTCCCAGGGCTGCACCTTCACCCCACCGCTCGCCGAGAGCACCCAGTTGCGGCCCTTCTTCAGGCCCGAGGCCACCGTGGGCACGCTCGTCGGCACGTCGTAGGCCGGCAGCGGCAGCCGCTGGGCGTCGAGCAGAAGGCTGATGTCGAGATCGGCCCGCTTGGCGAGCTGCCGACCCTGGATCAAGGCCGCGACCACGGCCAGATCGACGCAGTTGACGAGTTCGGCGAACACCGGCTGCTTGGCAGCCAGGGCGTCGTATTCCTTCGTCATCGCCTCGCACCACTTCGCCGCTACCTGGTCCTTGCCGGCCGCACCCCGTTGCACGCCGTCGCGGGCCGCGACGTCGCTCTCGGTCAGGCACGTCATCCGTCGGCCGTCGATCTTCCAGGCCAGCTCGTCGGGGTCGCGGGCGATCGGGTCATACTCGGCCTCGAGCCAGAACCGGGGCAGCGCCGTCGCCCGCCCACCGGGCGGCACCATCGACAGGTAGCTCGGAAGCCCGGCCACGCCCGACTCCTCGAGCCCCATCCCGATCCGCTTCATCCGGTAGTCGGCCGCCACGAAGACCCGCGCCATCCGGCTGTCGCCCGGCACGCCCCCGACGGTCACGACCTGCGACCCCAGCGCCTCCTCCATCCCGCGGAAGACGCGGGCGGCATCGGGGCCGATCGTGCGTTGCTTCGACAGGAACGTGTTCAGCCGGGTGATGCCCTCTGGCGTCGGATCGATCGAGCAGAGGATGCCCCCTTGGCGGACACCGTCGATGGCCCGGAGAGCGACCAGCAGATCCTCGAGCTGGAGGAGCGGGCGGCGGCTCTTCGCGCCGACCACGTTGCCCCGTGCATCGACGCTGATCCGGTCGGCCGGCCCCGCGAGCACGACGTCGTGATTCGTGGGATCGACGAACACGTGGGTGATCCGTTCGAGCCCGCCGAGAAACAGCACGTCGGCCGGCAGCGGGACCTTGCCCGCGATGGCCCCCTCCAGCGCGGCGATGATGCGGGCGAGCGAAACCTTCCGCAGGTCGCTCGGGCCGCCGTCCACCAGATCGGCCAGCGCTTTCTTTCGCTCGGCCGCGAGCGACTCGAGGGCCTCGGGATCGAGGTTGCCGACGATCCCCTTCGCATCGACCGCGATACCGCCGACGGCCTGACCGCCAATGCCAAAGCCACCCTGGGCCGCGGCCCGCTCCGGAGCGAGCAGACCGACGACAGCGACCAGAAAACAGGCGGCAAAAGGCGTCTGGGAGCGACTCATGGAAACCCTCATTGCGACGCGGAAAGGGCCTGCGGACAATAGAAGGGATGCTAGTCGGGGCCGGCGAAAGCGGCAAACCCGATTCCCCCGGCGAAATGGCCCCCGCGGACCTTTCAGCACCGCCGACCGCGACCACTCCCCGTTCCCGATGACATCCGCAACCGAACCACCTTTTCTCCGGGTCAGCGATCCGGTCGCCGGCCGCCAGGTGGTGCCGCTCGTGGTCGGCGAACGGATCACGCTCGGGAGGGCGCCGACGAACCGGATCGTCGTGCACGACGAGCGGGCCAGCCGGTTCCACGCGGAGCTCTTCGCGACCGACTCCGGCTGGATGATCCGCGACCTCGACAGCCGCAACGGGACGCTGCTCGAGGGCCAGTTGCTCGTGGGCGACCGGCGGCTCGAGGCCGGCGACTC
>Ga0214917_10006471_pt1 | contig 12133 bp, 4 predicted proteins | sample LL_1208_BB_MetaG_FD_177983 | JGI IMG/M metagenome (GOLD analysis project Ga0214917, IMG submission 177983) | Freshwater microbial communities from Lake Lanier, Atlanta, Georgia, United States - LL_1208_BB | ecosystem: Environmental > Aquatic > Freshwater > Lake | place: USA: Georgia | collected...
GACCGTCGAGGAGATGACCGTGGCCACACCCGTCTGCGTCGACGGCCGGATGTTCCTGCGGACCCACGACTCGCTCTGGTGCATCGGAGACAAGTGATGCTCTTCGCCGCGGAGCAGCGAAGGAGAAGGAGATGACGACGACCATGAGACAGGCCGCGTGGCGGGAGAGGAGGCAGGAAGTGCGAAACACGCTGTGGATCGTTTCCGTGGCGGCCGCGTGCGTGGCCGGCATCGGCGGGATCTCCCCGGCGGCCGACGCCGCGAAGCCCGCCCGGCTGCTCGTGGTGACGGTCACCACCGGATTCCGCCACGCCTCGATCGCCACGGCCGAGGCGGCGCTCGAGGAGCTCGGCCGCTCGAGCGGCCTCTACCATCTCGACTATCTGCGGATGCCCCCGGGCCGGGCGCCGCAGCCGCAGGCCCCGAGGCGGGCCGCCGGCACCGGCGACGACGACTGGAAGAAGCAGGAGGAGGCCTTCAAGGCGGAGCAGGAGAAGTTCCGTGCGGCCGACGTCGGCTGGCAGGCGGGGCTCAGGGAGCAGTTCGCGCAGGCATTCGCGCCAGAGTCGCTGGCGAACTTCGACGGCGTGATCTTCGCGAGCACGACGGGCGAGCTGCCGATCCCCGCCGTCGCGGCCTTCCTCGACTGGATCAAATCCGGCAAGGCGTTCATCGGCTTCCACGCCGCCACCGACACGCTCAAGGGCTCCGACGCCTATTGCGAGATGGTGGGCGGCCACTTCGCCGGCCATCCGTGGAACGGGGGCGGCCAGCACGCCTTCGTGGTCCACGAGCCCGGCCATCGGATCGCGGCCATGCTCCCCGAGCGGTTCCGCTGGCAGGACGAGATCTACCAGTACGACCCGCGGTACAAGCCGGAGAACCTCCGCGTGCTCGTCAGCCTCGACATGCAGGCGAGCTTTCCGCAGGAGCCCTGGCACGTGCCGGTGTCGTGGGTGCGGGACTACGGCAAGGGCCGCGTCTTTTACACGAACTTCGGCCACAACGAGGCGACCTGGAAGGAGCCGATGTTCCAAAAGCACATGCAGGAGGGGATCGCCTGGGCGCTGGGCCGGTTCGACGCGCCGGCGGAGCCGAATCCCGGCGTGCAGGCGGCCGAGTATCTCCGCGGAGTGATCGCGGCGGCTGCCGCTCCCGCTGGAAAAAACGCCGACGACCTGCGGGCGAAGGCCGACGCGAAAATCGCCCGCGATCCGCAGTGGGCCGAGTCGCTGCGGCCGCTCTTGCTCGAGCTGCGGGAGCTCCCGGGCGAGGCCCGCGGACCGGTCTACGCCAAGGTGATCGCGGAGATCCAAAAACCGTGACGCTCCGCGCGGCGATCCCGGCGGTGGCCAGCGACGGCCGGATGGATGAGGTCGTTTGAAAACGATGCCCGGAGGGTGGCGGATGCGTGCTCCGATCGTGATCGCCGTGCTGGCCCCGGCGATCGTGTTTGCGATGCTGGCCGAGGCCGCGCCGCCGCGCAGGCCGAACGTGCTCTTCGTGATGTGCGACGACCTGTGCTGCGGGCTTGCCTGCTACGGTGACGCGACGGCGAAGTCGCCGAACATCGACCGGCTGGCCGCGCGGGGCGTGCGGTTCGAGCGGGCCTACTGCCAGTTTCCGCTCTGCAATCCCAGCCGCGCGAGCATGCTCTCCGGCCGCCGTCCGGCCCGCACGACCGTCCGCGACAACGACAGGTACTTCCGCGACGTCGATCCGACCGTCGTCACGCTGCCGCAGGCCTTCAGGCACGCCGGCTGGAGGACCGAGCGGATCGGCAAGCTCTACCACTACAGCGTGCCGGCGGGCATCGGCACCAGCGGCCTCGACGACCCGCCGAGCTGGGACGCCGTGACGAATCCCAAGGGCCGCGACGTCGCCGACGAGCCCCTCATCTTCTCGCTCCTTCCCGGGAAGTTCGGCGGCACGGTGAGCTGGCTGGCCGCCGACGGCACCGACGCCGAGCAGACCGACGGGCTCGCGGCGGCGCGGGCGGTCGCGCTGCTCGAGGGCTTCGCCCGGGAGAAGACGCCGTTCTTCCTGGCGGTCGGCTTCTACCGGCCGCACACGCCCTACGTCGCCCCCAAGAAGTGGTTCGACATGCATCCGCGGGACGCCATCGTGCTGCCCGAGGTGCCGGCCGACCACGACGCCCGCGTGCCGCCTGCGGCGGTGGCGAGCCGCTCCAAGGAGCAGGTGCGGCTCGTCGGCGACCTGGCCCGCGAGGCGACGCAGGCCTACCGGGCCAGCGTGTCGTTCGTCGACGCGCAGGTCGGGATCGTGCTCGACGCCCTCGACCGGCTGGGGCTCCGCGACGACACGATCGTCGTGTTCACGAGCGACCACGGCTACCATCTGGGCGAACACGGCCTCTGGCAGAAGCGGAGCCTCTTCGAGGAGAGCGCCCGCGTACCGCTTCTGATCGCGGCGCCCGGCGGCCGCGCCGGCGTCGCGCCGACGCACACGGTGGAGCTCGTCGACGTCATGCCGACGGTCTGCGACCTCGCGGGGCTGCCCGTGCCGGCCGGCGGCGACGGCCGCAGCCTGGCGCCGCTCGTCCGTGGCGATGCGGACGCGGCACGAACCTTCCCCGACCGGCCGGCGTTCACCGAGACACAGCTCGCGAAGGCCCGCGGCGTGAGCATGCGAAGCGGTCAGTGGCGGTACACGGTCTGGAACGGCGGCGCGGCCGGCCGGCAGCTCTACGACCACGAGGCCGACCCGCGGGAGCTCGACAACCTCGCCGATCAGCCCGCACACGCGGCCACGCTCGCGCGGCTCGACGCCGAGCTCAGGCGGCTCTATCCGGAAAAGGAACTGCTCCCATGAACGGTCGCGTCCGGTGGGTGGGTTGCGGCGTCGCCGGCGCCATCTGCCTCGTCCTCGCCGGCACCGCCGTCGAGGCGTCGGCGGCTCCGGCGGCCCCACGGCCCAACGTGCTCGTGATCCTCGCCGACGACCTGGGCTCCTCCGACCTGGGTGCCTACGGCGGCGAGATCGACACGCCGCACCTCGACCGGCTGGCCCGCGGCGGCCTGCGGTTCACGCAGGGCTACAACACCGCCCGCTGCTGGCCCTCGCGGGCGGCGCTGCTCACCGGCTACTACGCCCAAGCCGTCCGCCGCGACGCCCTGCCGGGCGGCACGGGGGGCGCGAAGGGCGTGCGGCCGGCCTGGGCGCCGCTCCTGCCGCAGCTGCTCGCCCCCGCCGGCTACCGCAGCTACCACTCCGGCAAGTGGCACGTCGACGGCGAGCCGCTCCGGCAGGGTTTTGACCGCTCGCTGCAGATCGAAGGGGGGCAGAACGACTACTTCGATCCCGACGGGATCACGGTCGACGGCGTGCCGATCGCGGGCAAGATCGCGGGCAAGAAGGATTTCTACGTCACGACCGCCGTGGGCGACCATGCGGTGGCGTGCCTCGAGGATCATGCGGCGGCCCACGCGGATCGGCCGTTCTTCCAGTACGTCGCCTTCACCGCGCCGCACTTCCCGCTGCAGGCGCCGCAGGAGCTCGTCGCGAAGTACCGCGGGCGGTACCTCGCCGGCTGGAACGCCGTGCAGCGGGCGCGGCATGAACGCATCCGGTCGCTCGGCCTCGTGCCCGGGCCGCTGGCGGCGCTGGAGCGGGACATCGGCCCGCCCTACCAGCCCACGCCGGAGACGCTCGCGCGGCTGGGCGCCGGCGAGGCCGACCGGCCGCTGCCCTGGGCCGAGCTGTCGGACGTGCAGCGGGAGTTCCAGGCGACGAAGATGGCGATCCACGCCGCGATGATCGATTCGATGGATCAGGCCGTCGGTCGGATCGTCGCGCAGCTCGAGGCGATGCACGCGCTGGAGAACACGCTCATTCTGTTCGCCAGCGACAACGGCGCGTCGGCCGAGATCATGGTCCGCGGCAAGGGGCACGATCCCACGTTGCCGCCGGGATCGTCGGGCACGTACCTGTGCCTCGGCCCGGGCTGGTCGAGCTGCGCGAACACGCCGTTTCGCCGGCACAAGACCTGGGTGCACGAGGGGGGCATCGCCACGCCCTGGATCGTCCACTGGCCGAAGGGTTTTGTGTCGACCGGCGCGCTGCGGACGCAGCCGGTGCACCTGGTCGACGTGGCGGCCACGGTGCTCGATGTCGCCGGCGTGTCGCCGCCGCGGGAGCACGCCGGGGCGGCCGTGCCGCCGATGCACGGGCGGAGTTTTGCCCGGGCGATTCGCGATCCTTCCGCACCGCCGGCCCACGACTCGCTCTGGTGGTGCCACGAGGGGCACCGCGCGGTCCGCGTGGGCGACTGGAAGCTCGTCGCGGCCAAGGGCACGCCCTGGGAGCTGTATGACCTCTCGAGGGATCGCGGCGAGACGGCGAACCTCGCCTCGGCGCAGCCCGAACGGGTCGCCGCCCTCGAGGCCGAATGGAACCGGCTCGCGGGCGAGTGCCGCACGCTCGCCGGCGATGCCGTCACGGACGAAGCGGCCAACACCCCGCGGGAGAACCGCCGCGCGCGGAAGGCCGCGAGCCAGACGCAGTCCCAATCCCAGACGCAGACGCAGACGCAGACGGTTGGTGAGGCGTCGCAGACGCAGCGGCAGTCGCAGGCGGCCGTCGCGCCGCCATCGTCCTCGAAGCCGCCGAACGTCGTGATCGTGTTCTGCGACGACCTCGGCTACGGCGATCCTGGCTGCTACGGCGGCAAGGCGGCGGCCACGCCACACATCGACCGGATCGCTCGGGAGGGCGTGCGGTTCACCGACTTCCACGTGGCCCAGGCGGTCTGTTCGGCGTCACGGACGGCGCTGCTCACCGGCTGCTATCCCAACCGGCTGGGCATCCACGGGGCGCTCGGCCCGCAGAGCACCCACGGCCTCGCGGCCGCGGAGACGACGCTCGCCGAACTGTTGCAGAGCCGCGGCTACCGCACCGCCTGCGTCGGCAAGTGGCACCTCGGCCACCAGCCGCAGTTTCTGCCCACGCGGCACGGCTTCGACGAATACTTCGGCCTGCCCTACTCCAACGACATGTGGCCGCACCACCCTGAGGCCAGGCCGGGGGCGTATCCGCCGCTGCCGCTCTTCGAGAACGATCGCGTCGTCGACCCCGACGTCACGGCCGAGGATCAGGAGACGCTCACGGCGCGATACACCGAGCGGGCCGTCTCGTTTCTGGACCGCGCCGGCACGGCCGCCGACGGCCGGCCCTTCTTCCTCTACCTGGCCCACTCGATGCCGCACGTGCCGCTGTTTCGCAGCGGCTCCTTCCGGGGCACCGCCCCGGGGGGCGTGTACGGCGACGTGCTCGCGGAGATCGACGCCTCGGTCGGTGGCGTGCTCGACGCGCTCGACCGCACCGGCCACGCCGCCGACACGCTCGTGATCTTTACGAGCGACAACGGCCCGTGGCTCTCCTACGGCGACCATGCCGGCTCGGCCGGACCGCTCCGCGAAGGCAAGGGCACGGCGTTCGAGGGCGGCCACCGCGTGCCCTGCGTCGCCCGGCTGCCGGGCCCGATTCCGCCGGGCAGCGTCTGTGACGAGCCACTGATGACGATCGACATCCTGCCGACGGTCGCCGCGGTCACCGGCCAGTCCCTGCCGACCGACACAGCCGGCTTCTGCACGGTCGAGGGCAGGCGGATCGATGGCCACGACCGCTGGAATCTGTTCCGGGGCGAGAAGCCGGCCGCCGCGCCGACCTACCTCTTCTGGTACGGCGACAACGAACTGCAGGCGGTGCGCGAGGGCCGCTGGAAGCTCTTCCTGCCGCACACGGCGCGGGCGCTCGAGGACCGCGAGCCCGGCAAAGGCGGCACGCCCGCCGGCTACAAGCCGCTGAAGGTCGGCCGCGAACTCTACGACCTCTCCGCGGACGTCGGCGAGAAGCTCGACGTCGCGGCGCGGCATCCCGACATCGTCGCGCGGCTCGAGGCGATCGCGGAGGCCGCTCGTGCCGAACTGGGCGACCGGCTCACCGGCCGCACGGGCCCGGGCGTGCGTCCCGCCGACACGGTGGCCGCCGTCCCCGAGACGCCCGCGGCTGCGAAGCCGTCCGCCCCGCCGCCAGCCGCCCCGCCGGCCGCCGGGCCGGCCGCCGCCGCCGAGCCCCGCCGCCGGCCGAACATCATCTACGTCATGACCGACGACCAGGGCTACGGCGACATCGCCGCCCACGGCAATCCCATCCTCAAGACGCCGCACCTCGACCGGCTCCACCGCGAGTGCGTGCGGCTCACCGAGTTTCACGCGAGCCCCACCTGCTCCCCGACGCGGGCGGCGCTCATGACGGGTCGCCACGAATTCCGCTCGGGCGTCACCCACACGATCGACGAGCGGGAGCGGCTGGCCCTCTCCGCCACCACGCTGCCGCAGGTGCTCAAGTCCGCGGGCTACGCGACGGGCATCTTCGGCAAGTGGCACCTGGGCGACGAGGACGACTATCAGCCCGGCCGCCGCGGCTTCGACCGCGTCTTCATCCACGGTGCCGGCGGCATCGGCCAGAGTTACCCGGGCAGCTGCGGCGACGCGCCGGGCAACAGCTACTTCAATCCCGTGATCCGCAGCGACGGGAAGTTCGTGACCACACGGGGCTACTGCACCGACGTCTTCTTCAAGGAGGCGATCGACTGGATCGAGGCCCGCCACAAGACCGGCGAGCCGTTCTTCTGCTACGTCACGCCCAACGCGCCGCACGGCCCGCTCGACTGTCCGCCCGGCTCCGACGTGGCGTATCGCGAGCAGCTCGCGGCGGCGGGGATCGGCGACCCGCAGCGGCGGGCCGACATCGCGAAGTTCTACGGGATGATCGAGAACATCGACACGAACATCGGCAAGCTCCTGCGGAAGCTCGACGACCTGGGCATCGCCGACGACACGCTCGTCGTCTTCACGACCGACAACGGCACGGCCACGGGCCAGTCGGTGTGCAACGACGGCATGCGGGGAGCGAAGGGATCGCCCTGGCGGGGCGGCACCCGCGTGCCGAGTTTCTGGCGATGGCGGGGCACGCTGCCGGCGGGCATGGACGTGCCCGCGGTCACCGCGCACATCGACGTGCTCCCGACGCTCTGCGACCTCGCCGCGGTGCCGCTGCCGCCGGCCGTCGCGGAGAAGGTCGAGGGCCGGAGCTTCGCGCTCCTGCTGCGCGGGGCCCGGATCGCCTGGCCCGACCGTCCGCTGGTCACGCACGTCGGCCGATGGGACCGCGGGAAGGCGGCCGAGAGCCGCTACCGCAACTGCCGCATCCGCGCGGGGCAGTGGTCGCTCGTCAACGTGAAGAACGCGGCCGACGGCTGGGAGCTCTACGACCTCGCGGCCGATCCGGGCGAGAAGACGAATGTCGCGCAGGGGCATCCCGACGTGCTGGCGCGGCTGGCCGCCGAGTACGACCGCTGGTGGCAGAGCGTGCAGCCCGATCTCGTCAACGAGGATCTCGACGGCCCGGCGGAGAATCCGTTCGCCGCCGCCTACTGGAAGCAGATGGGGGGCAAGCCCACGGCGATCGACGTGTCCTACGGGCCCCATCCGAAGCAGAAGCTCCACTTCTGGAAGAGCCCCCGGGCCTCCGCGGAAAAGCCGGCCCCGCTGCTCTTCTTCATCCACGGCGGCGGCTGGCAGGGGGGCGACCGGACGAGCGGCCTCGCGGGGCTGCTGCAGCAGATGCTCGATGCGGGCGTCTCGGTCGCCTCGGTCGAATACCGGTTCATCAGCGAGGCGATCGTCGAGAAGATCGATCCGCCGGTCGACGCGCCGCTCTCCGACGCCGCCCGGGCGCTGCAGACGGTGCGGAGCAGGGCGGCCGAATGGCAGATCGACCCGCGACGCGTGGCGGCCAGCGGCGGCTCGGCGGGCGGCTGCTCGAGCCTGTGGCTGGCGTTCCACGACGACATGGCCGATCCCGCCAGTGCCGACCCCGTGGCCCGCGAGTCGACGCGGCTGCTCGCCGCCGCGGTCACCATCGCCCAGACGACGCTCGACCCGGTGCAGATGAAGGAGTGGACGCCCAACAGCCGCTACGGCGGCCACGCCTTCGGCTTCATGCCCAGCCCCGAGATGCGCGACACGCAGTTCGCCGAGTTTTTCGCCGCCCGCGACCGGCTGCTGCCGGTGATCAACCGGTATTCGCCCTACGCGCTGGTGACCGCCGACGATCCGCCGGTCTATCTGTCGTACGGCTCGCCGCCGGCGCTCGGCCGGGAGGAGAAGGATCCGACGCACACGGCGAACTTCGGCGTCAAGCTCAAGGAGCGTCTCGACCAGGCGGGCGTGGCCTGCGAACTGGTCTACCCCGGTGCCCCGGCCGTGAAGCATGCGACGGTCACCGACTACCTGCTCGACGTGCTCGCCCCCGGCCAGTCATCCGGCCAGTGAACCCGGCAAGCGAAGGAGACCGTCACATGCGCGGCTCAGCGATAGCGTCGTGCCTGCTCGTCGCGTTCCTGGCGCTGCGGGCGATCGCGGACGCGGCCGACGCCCCGTCCGCGGCGGCCGCCGCGGCGGGGTCGGCCCGGCGACCGAACATCGTCTTCTTCCTCTGCGACGACCTGGGGATGGGCGACATCGCCGCCCTCGGGTCGAAGCAGATCCGCACGCCGAACATCGACCGGCTCTTCGCGCGGGGCACGAGGCTCACCCGGCACTGGGCCGGCAACGCCGTCTGCGCGCCGAGCCGCTGCGTGCTCATGACCGGCAGGCATCCTGGCCACGCGGTCGTGCGGAGCAACCGGGAGGCGAAGCCGGAGGGGCAGGCGCCGATGCCGGCCGGCACGGTGACGCTGGCGACGATGCTGCACGCTGCCGGCTACGCGACCGGCGGGTTCGGCAAGTGGGGGCTGGGAGGCCCGGGGAGCGTGTCCGATCCGCTCGCCTGCGGCTTCGACGAGTTCTTCGGCTACAACTGCCAGCGCGAGGCCCACAGCTTCTATCCCGACCATCTCTGGGACGGCCGCGAGCGGGTGGAACTCGACCGCAAGACCTATTCCGCCGATCTGATCGCCGAACGGCAGCTGGCGTTTGTCCGCCGGCACGCCGGCCGGCCGTTTTTCCTCTACGTGCCGACGACCGTGCCGCACCTGGCGCTCGAGGTGCCCGCCGACGAGCCGTCGCTGGCCGACTACGCGAAGCAGTTCGCCGGCGAGGAGCCCTACACCGGCGGCAAGGGCTACGTCCCGTGCGCGCGGCCGCTGGCGACCTACGCCGCGATGATCACCCGGATGGACCGCGAGCTGGGCAGGATCGTCACGCTGCTCGAGGAGCTCGGCATCGCCGACGATACCGTCTTCGTCTTTTCCAGCGACAACGGCGCGACGATTCCCGGCGTGGGCGGCATCGACACGCTGCGGATGGGAAGCCACGCCGGCATGCGGGAGTGGAAGGGGACTCCCTACGAGGGCGGCCTCCGCGTGCCGGCGGTCGCCGTCTGGCCGGGGAAGATCCCGGCCGGCCGCACGATCGCGGCGCCGACGGGCTTCGAGGACTGGCTGCCGACGCTGCTCGACCTGGCCGGCCTGCGCGACAGGATCCCGCCGGGCCTCGACGGCCAAAGCCTCGCGGGCCCGCTCTGCGGAGACGCCGACGCTGCGGCCGAGCGGCCGCTCTACCGCGAGCTCACCGAGGGGAACTGGCAGGCCGCGGTGGCGGGTCGCTGGAAGGCCGTCCGCCGGGCTGCGACCAGGAAGTCGGCGCAGCCGCTGCCCACCGAGCTCTACGACCTCGCCGCCGATCCCGCCGAGTCGCGAGACGTCGCCGCCGCCCATCCCGACGTCGTCGCGAAGATGGAGGCGATCCTCGCCCGCGAGCACGTGCCGCATCCCGACTGGCCGCTGCCGCTGGTCGACGGCCCGCCGGACGCGAAGCCGGCGGCCGCGGCGGGCGGCGACAAAGCCGCCCGATCGAGTGCGGGCGGGCGGCCGCCGAGCGTGCTTGTGATCTTGAGCGACGACCAGCGGGCCGACACGATCCACGCCCTCGGCAACCCGCGGATCAGGACGCCGGCCCTCGACGCGCTCGTGGCCCGCGGGTCTGTGTGCGACCGTGCCTACTGCATGGGGAGCATGCAGGGGGCGGTCTGCGTGCCCAGCCGCGCCATGATGCTCTCCGGCCGGTCGCTCTTCCGCAGCGACGAGGGGCTCCGCGGCTGCGATACCTGGCCCGAGGCGTTCGCGCGGGCCGGCTACCGGACGTTCCTCACGGGCAAGTGGCACAACGGCGCCGCCTCGGCCACGCGGTGCTTCGCCGCGGGGCGCAGCGTCTTCTGCGGCGGCATGCACGACCAGCGGGCCGTGCCGGTCGTCTCGTTTTCCGATCATGGCGAGCCGACGAAGGCCGCGGAGACAGGCACCCATGCCACCGAGCTCTTCGGCACCGCCGCCGTGGAATTCGTGGAGTCGCTCGCGGACGAGCCGTTCTTCGCCTGGGTGGCGTTCACGGCGCCCCACGATCCCCGGCAGCCGCCCGCGGGCTTTCGGGAGCGGTTCGCTGGACACGAGCCGCCGCCGCCGGCCAACTTCCTGCCTGAGCATCCCTTCGACAACGGCGAGCTGGCGATCCGCGATGAAAAACTGCTCGGCAGGCCGCGGACGCGGGCGGCGATCGCGCGGGAGCTGGCCGACTACTACGCCTGCATCGAGGGGATGGACGCGCAGATCGGCCGGATCGTGGCGGCGCTCGCGGCGAAGGGCCGGCTCGACGACACGGTGATCCTGTTCACGAGCGACCACGGCCTGGCCCTGGGCAGCCACGGCCTGCTCGGCAAGCAGAACCTCTACGAGCACTCGATGCGGGCCCCCGCCGTGATCGCCGGGCCGGGCGTGCCGGCGGGCCTGCGGTCGCCGGGCCTCTGCTATCTTCCCGACCTCGTGGCGACGGTCGGCGATCTCGCCGGCGTCCCGCCGCCGGACACGAGCGAGTGCACGAGCCTCCTGCCGGTGCTGCGCGGCGACGCGCCGGCGGTGCGGCAGGCGCTGCTGCTGGCCTACCGCGACGTCCAACGGGCGCTGGTCACGCCCGACTGGAAGCTCATCCAATATCCCGCAGCGGGGCGGACGCAGCTCTTCAACCTTGCCCAGGACCCCGACGAACTCGTGGACCTGGCCGAGGATCCGGCCGCCCGTGGCCGGCGGCACGACCTGGAGTCGCGGCTCGAGGCGGCGGAACGGGCCGCGGGCGACCCGCTCGTCGACAGGCCGCCCCCGGCCGCGCGGAAAAAGGCCGGCTGACGCGGCAGCCCGACAAACCACGGTGGTGGAGATTTTTCGGAAGGAGTGTTGCGATGAGGTGTTTCCGATGGTTTCGAGCGTGTGGCGAGGGGCTGCCCGTGCTCCGAGAGCCGGCCTTGGCGGCGAGCGAAGCCAGGGATGGCGAAGCGATGCCGGCATGGAGTGAGCGGAGGGCACGAAGCCCGCAGCGAACGTCCGGCGATGGGGCACGGTCAGCCCCGGACCGTAACCCAGCCCCGCAACTCGTCGGAAACGTGAAAGATGCGCGTGGAATGCGCAGGCTCGTGGTTGTCGTCGCCGCCGTGCTGACGATCGGGCCGTTCCTCTCAATGCGATCCGTCACTGCGGCGGCTCCGCGGCCCAACATCGTGCTCGTGCTGGCCGACGACCTCGGCTACGGCGAGCTCGGCTCGTATGGCAACGCCGCGGCCGTCACGCCCCAGCTCGACCGCTTCGCGACGCAGGGACTGCGGCTCACCGACTGCCATTCCGCCGGCAGCGTCTGCTCCCCGTCGCGGTCGGCGCTCCTCACCGGCCGGCACCCCTACAGGAACGGCGTCTTCACCTGGATTCCCGAGGGAAGCCCGATCCACCTGCGGACGAGCGAGCACGCCCTGCCCAAGCTCCTCCGCGGCGCCGGCTACGACACCTGCCACGTCGGCAAGTGGCACTTAAACGGCCTGTTCAACGATCCCGCGCAGCCCCAGCCCTCCGACCACGGCTACGGGTGGTGGCTCGGCACGCAGAACAACGCCGCCCCGAGCCACGCCTTTCCCGAGAACTTCGTCCGCAACGGCACGGCCGTGGGCCGCGTGGACGAGTACTCCGCCCCGTTCATCGCCCGGGAGGCGGTGACGTGGCTCAGGGAGAAGCGGGATCGGTCGAAGCCGTTCTTCCTGGCGGTCTGGACGCACGAGCCGCACTACCCGA
>Ga0214917_10006472_pt1 | contig 12133 bp, 12 predicted proteins | sample LL_1208_BB_MetaG_FD_177983 | JGI IMG/M metagenome (GOLD analysis project Ga0214917, IMG submission 177983) | Freshwater microbial communities from Lake Lanier, Atlanta, Georgia, United States - LL_1208_BB | ecosystem: Environmental > Aquatic > Freshwater > Lake | place: USA: Georgia | collected...
CTCGAATTAATACACTAGAGTCTGAGCTGGGTTTGTCTAAGTGTCGATGATTGTCATAGGCCATGCCGTGTCGCTCACCCTCACGGTGCTCAATGATAAATACATGAATATGACCTGCGGCACTAAACTGCCGACGCAGTTTTTCTGCGGCGCGCGCGGTGTAAGTAGCGATGGCTTCTTTGATTTCAGATAACTCATGTACGCGACGGCCGAACATGCGTGTAGTAGCAATCATTTTTTTTTGCACGCGCTCTTCTTCCATCATCCGCGAAGGAATACCACGCAGCTCACGCACGAGTCTTGTACCTACTACACCGCCCAGATATTTATTGGCAAAAGATTCACTGACCTGTGCGAGTTGCCAGCTATCATAGATGCTCCATTTTTCGTGGAGTTGTTTGGCGTAGCGGCGACCAATGCCCCAGAGATCAGATACGGCTGTGCGACGTAGCGCTTTTTCAATAGTGGGTGGTTCGGAGAGTACCATTACACAATTAGTAGCCGCTTTATTTTTTTTAGCGAGGCGATTAGCCAGTTTAGCAAGGGTGCGTGTGGGCGCTACGCCAATGGAAACGCGGATGCCGGTCCACTCTTCTACTGTTTTGCGAATGGATAATGCTAGTGCGTCTAATTCTTTTTGACCGAGTGCATCGAGTTCTAAAAAGGCTTCATCTACCGAATAGACTTCTACGCGTTCTTTTCCTAGCAGGATGCGAAGTGTTTCCATCACGCGCCAACTTAAATCGCCATAGAGTGCGTAGTTGGAAGAAAAAACAGCAATCCCTTTTTCTCGAATCAGCGAACGTACTTCAAAAAGTGGCACCCCCATTGCAACACCCAGTTGCTTGGCTTCGTCACTGCGGGAAATAACGCACCCATCATTATTACTGAGCACCACAACCGGTCTCTTTTCAAACTTGGGTTGAAAGAGTCGTTCGCAGGAGCAGTAAAAATTATTGCAATCTACAATGGCTTTCATAATCACTGTTATCCTTGCGGATGTATGGTATACGTTACCACGCCCCACACGGTAAAATCACTGAACTCGGCAAGGTTGATCGCTTTGTACCGACTATTTTCCGGAATTAAAAAAGCGGAAGAAAAATTTTTATGAAAGCGTCGCACGAGTAATTCACCATTCAGTACTGCTACAATTACTCTTCCATTCGCCAAAGGCACGGAGCGATCTACGATCAACACATCGCCATCAAAAATGCCGGCTTCTTTCATGGCATCGCCTTTCATGCGAAAAAAATAGGTAGCCGGTTTGTTGCGAATCAACTCTTCATTAAGATCGATACCGCGTTCCATGTAATCATCCGCTGCTGCCCCAAAGCCTGTGGCATTGGCACTGCGTACTTGTTGTTGGGTGAAGCTCTTGCTTCCCCGATAGGCCGTTTGGCCTGTATCATACTTACTACCCATTGTGAACTGATTTGAACCATAAAGCTAAAATATTTAGCTATAAAATACTAAAATAATTAGTTAAATACAAAACCTTGACAATAATTATCTTAGCAAAAATCACCCCCATGTCAACCGCCATTCCATGCAAATTGCCCCGGGAGCTGGAGCCAGTTCATGGACCCAGACAACCTAGCGGCTTTATCCGACTGGGCAAAGACTGGGACGGGGGGTATCTGGTAGACCAGGCAGCTGTGCAAGCAGCGCAAAAACTAGTCAGTTTTGGGATTAATAATGAATGGAGTTTTGAATCTGCTTTTTGCAACCAAAACCCAGTGCCGATAATCGCTTTTGACCACAGCGTGAGCAAACGTGTATTTCTACGCAATTTTTTAGTACACTCTACTTTTGACTTTTCTCCTGTAGAGGCCTATCGGGACTTATCAGCTTTGCTCCGTTACCCGTTTTTTTTCTCCGGAAAAAATAAACACGTACATGCGCATGTTGGATATGGATCTGTACCCCGAATGTTGAGTTTGACAAACGCACTCGAATTAGCCACTACTCCCGACGAAAAAATCTTTTTAAAAATTGACGTAGAGCAGTGGGAATATAGAATATTAGAAGAGTTGGTCAGCCAGGCACATCGGATAATCGGATTGGTAATTGAATTTCATCATGTAGATCTAAATCTGGGGCGAATAAAGGAATTCATTGGCAAATTTCCCCTTTCACTGATATATACAAGAGCCAATAATTACGGGCATTATACTCCTCATCAATTGCCCCTTTTAATCGAATGCACGTTTAGTGCCTATGCAGAAAAATTGGAAGGCCCTTTTGAGTTTGCCAGTATGGATATGCAAAACGCGCGCAAACTTCCTCCTTATCAATTGAGTTTCGAGTAAGAGCTTTCTGTAACTTTCCTTAAAATTGCTCGCCTTGAACCAACGCTTTTATTCCCTCGATGTATTTCGTGGGGCTACTGTTTGTTTGATGATTTTAGTGAACAACCCCGGCTCCTGGGCTCATATTTATGCCCCCTTGAAACATGCTCCCTGGCATGGTCTTACTCCTACGGATCTGGTATTTCCGTTTTTTCTTTTTGCGGTAGGGAATGCCCTCTCATTTGTGATGCCGAAGTTGGAAACAGCGGGGCCTGCCACTTTTTGGAAAAAAGTTTTAAAACGTACTGCCCTTATTTTTTTAATTGGTCTATTTCTAAACTGGTGGCCTTTTCTAAAAGTGGATGATTATAGCTTTAAGGTCTTTGAAAATGTTCGCATCATGGGGGTGTTGCAACGTATTGCCCTGGCTTATTTTTTTGCGGCTGTGATTGCCTACTATTTTAAAGGAGTTAAGTCCTTTTATATGGCTATGCTTTTATTGCTAGGATACTGGGCGCTATGTTTAGTTGGTAATCCAGCTGATCCCTATAGTTTGGAAGGATGGTTTGGAACAGCGATTGATAGGACAATTTTAGGGGTGACTCATCTCTACAAAGGAGAGGGTACACCCTTTGACCCTGAAGGACTTATGAGTACGATGCCTGCAATTGCACAAGTACTATTGGGTTATTTGGTGGGTGATCATATCAAAGAAAAAGGGTCAACAAAGGAACGTGTACCAATTATGCTAAATGGCTTGCTTATCGTCGCCATTATCCTACTTGTAACCGGATTTTGTTGGGATATGGTAATGCCTATTAATAAAAAGATTTGGACCAGCTCTTATGTGATATATACTACTGGACTGGCTATCCTTACCCTCGCCACCATGATTTATTTCATTGAAATAAAAGGGGTTAAGTCAAAAATCAGTTCTTTTTTTGATGTATTTGGCAAAAACGCTCTTTTTGTATTTGCCCTGAGTGCGTTCTTACCAAAGGGATTGGCCCTACTCAAAATTGAAAAGGGAGTCACTCCATGGAACTGGCTTTATAAGAAAGTGCTGATTCACGTACCCGGTCTTCCCGAAAACGGATCATTGCTTTATGCAATCTGCGTCATCACCTTTATGTGGTTTATCTGCTGGGTGCTAGATCATAAGAGAATCTATATCAAAGTTTAAGGGTAAGTGTTTAGTTAATTACTTAGTTTTAATTACTTATTATATTATTTTACCTATAAAAAGCTAACTGATTCATTTTCTTTAATTTTCCTCTCCTTTTGAGTCACATCAAACAGGTAATTACCTATTTTTGGAAAGTACTATTAAGTATCAGCAACCGCTGCTAGCCAGTTCTCAAAAAAATATGTTTGTGACTGAGGTGGCGAAGCTTTGCAAGCAATCGCAACAAACAACAAAATGGCAAAATGGTTCGCCATATACACAAAGCCCCGATGGGAAAAAAAGGTCAATCAATTATTGACTGATAAAGGTGTAGAATGTTATTGCCCACTTAACAAAGTCAAACGCAAATGGAGTGATCGTACTAAAACAGTTGAAGAGCCTCTATTTAAATCCTATGTGTTTGTTAAAGTAACAGAAGAGGAACGGACTAAAGTGCGTTTAACAAACGGAGTAGTGAACTTTGTATATTGGAACGGAAAGCCTGCTATTGTTCGTGAAAAAGAGATACAGACCATCAAACTTTTTTTGGGTGAATATGAGAATGTACAAGTAAGACCGATGGATTTAACAGTGCAACAGCGTGTTTTAATTACCAGCGGAACTTTTATGGATCGAACTGTAACGGTGTTAGATGTGAGAAAGAAAGAGGTTAAGGTTTCTATTGATAGTTTAGGTTACGAGCTAGTTGCGCTCATCGATAAAAATAAAATTGCTTTTTTAGACGATGTCTTATAAATCAACGATACTCATTACCGGTGGGGCGGGCTTTATTGGCTCGCATGTGGTACGACGTTTTGTCAACAACTATCCGAACTATCGCATTGTTAATTTGGATGCGCTTACCTATGCGGGTAATCTCGAAAACCTGCGAGATATCGAAGCAAAACCTAATTATATTTTTGAAAAGGTGAATATTCTTGATACTACAGAACTTGAACGAGTATTTACTACCTACCAGCCTGATGGGGTTATTCATCTCGCTGCAGAAAGCCATGTTGACCGCTCTATCGATTCTCCATTAGACTTTGTATACACCAATGTAATCGGCACTGTGAACTTACTTAATGCTGCAAAAAAACAGTGGGCATGCGACTATCAAAACAAAAGATTCTATCATGTATCTACGGATGAGGTATATGGCGCATTGGGAGAGACCGGCTTATTTACGGAAGAAACTAAATACGATCCACACTCTCCCTATAGTGCTTCCAAAGCTTCGAGTGATCATTTTGTAAGGGCCTATCATGATACCTATGGCTTGCCTATTATAGTGAGCAATTGCTCTAATAACTATGGCCCCAATCATTTTCCAGAAAAACTGATTCCGCTTTTTATCAATAATATCATCCATAGAAAACCACTTCCTGTATACGGAGATGGAAAATACACCCGCGACTGGTTATTTGTGAAAGATCATGCCAGCGCTATTGACTTGGTTTATCATCAAGGTAAAAATGGCGACACGTATAATATTGGCGGCTTCAATGAATGGAAGAACATTGACTTGGTAAAATTACTTTGTCGGCAGATGGATCAAAAGTTGGGTAATGCGCCCGGAACCAGTGAGCAGTTGATCACTTATGTAAAAGACCGCCCGGGACATGATCGTCGTTATGCGATTGACGCCACCAAGATCAATAAAGAACTCGGCTGGAAGCCCTCGGTAACATTTGAAGAGGGACTCCAACAAACCATCGATTGGTATTTTGACAATGAAGAGTGGCTGAAGCATGTAACCTCCGGTGCTTATCAGCATTATTACGAGAACATGTATGCGGATCGTTAAACTAAGAACTACAAAATGAAAGGCATCATACTAGCCGGCGGATCCGGCACTCGACTCTATCCTATCACCAAGGCTATCAGTAAACAATTAATGCCCATCTATGATAAGCCGATGATCTATTATCCGCTCAGCACCTTGATGCTGGCAGGGATCAAAGAGATTTTGATCATCACAACACCCGAGGATAACGCACAGTTCAAACGCTTATTAGGAGATGGCTCACAAGTGGGTTGCCGATTTGAGTATGCGATACAGGAAGTACCTAACGGATTAGCACAGGCTTTTGTGATTGGAGAAAAATTTATTGGTAATGCCAGCGTAGCTCTCGTGCTCGGCGATAATATTTTTTATGGCTACGGTTTAGGCAGACAATTAAAAACATTGAATGATGTGGAAGGGGGGTATGTGTTTGCTTATCAGGTATCAGATCCGGAGCGTTATGGCGTGGTAGAGTTTGATGCGAACAATACGGCTATTAGTATTGAAGAAAAGCCGGCGAACCCCAAATCTAATTACGCAGTACCCGGCCTTTATTTTTATGATAATGAAGTTGTGAAAATTGCTAAAGAACTCAAGCCCTCTGTTCGAGGCGAATATGAGATCACGGATGTGAACAGAGTATATTTAGAAAAAAAGAAACTGCAGGTAGCAGTATTGGATAACGGTACCGCCTGGTTAGATACCGGAACTTTTGATTCCCTCAGTGATGCATCTGAGTTTGTACGCGTGATCGAAAAAAGACAGGGTACGAAGATCGGATGCATTGAAGAGATCGCTTATCGCAATGGGTTCATTACGAAAGAGCAATTATTGAAACAGGCTGAAGAACTAAAGAAAAGTGGATACGGCGATTATTTAAAAAGAGTAGCGGAAGAAAAAAGATAGATGAAAATTGCAGTTATCGGTACGGGTTATGTGGGGTTAGTGACCGGCACCTGTTTTGCGGAAACCGGTAACAAGGTGGTTTGCGTAGATATTGATCAAGCTAAGGTTGATAAACTTTCGTCTGGTCAAATTACTATTTACGAACCAGGGCTTGAGAAATTATTCTTACGCAACATCAAAGAAGAGCGGCTGCGTTTCACCACCAATTTAGCATCGGTTGTTGATGAAGTAGAGATGATTTTTTTGGCACTTCCCACCCCACCCGGTGCAGATGGTGCTGCTGATCTCAAATATGTGTTAGGGGTAGCGGATGAACTCGGGAAATTGCTCAACTCTTACAAAGTAATTGTCAATAAAAGCACAGTACCGGTGGGTACGGCAGATAAAGTAAGAGCGGCAATTGCCAAGAACTATCAAGGCGATTTTGATGTAGTGAGTAATCCTGAGTTTTTACGCGAAGGAGTAGCGGTGGATGATTTTATGAAACCCGACCGTGTGGTAATTGGCAATAACTCGGAGCGAGCCCGCAATTTGATGAGTGAGCTCTATGCTCCTTTTGTTCGTCAGGGAAATCCTGTTTTATTTATGGATGAGCGTTCTTCGGAGCTTACCAAGTATGCAGCGAATAGTTTTTTAGCGATGAAGATCTCTTTTATGAATGAGATTGCGCAACTCTGCGAGCGAATGGGAGCTGATGTAGATATGGTACGCCGGGGAATCGGATCTGATGAAAGAATTGGTAAACGATTTTTGTTTTCAGGTATCGGCTATGGAGGATCCTGCTTTCCTAAAGATGTGCAAGCATTGATAAAATCTGCTGATGCGGCAACCTATGATTTTAAAATTTTAAAAGCTGTTGAGCAGGTCAATGCGAAGCAGAAGGTTCACTTAGTTCAAAAAATTAAAGAGCATTACGAAGGAAATTTAAAAGGCAGGCGTTTTGCTTTGTGGGGCTTGGCGTTTAAGCCTAATACAGATGATATACGGGAGGCGCCGGCACTCTCCATCATTAATGCCTTACTGAACGAAGGTGCTACCATTTGTGCTTATGACCCTGAGGCAATGGCTAATGTGAAAAATATATTAGGTGATAGCATTGATTATGCCACTAGCCAATACAGTGCTTTAGAAGGTGCTGATGCTTTGCTCATAGCCACCGAGTGGAGTGAGTTTAGAACGCCTGATTTTGAGCGTATAGCAACACTACTCCCTTCTAAACTCATCTTTGACGGACGGAATTTATTTGAGATGGCCAAGATGAAGCAACTGGGTTATCAATACATCAGTATTGGAAGGCCTACTGAACTAACATGAGCAAAAAGCGCGTATTAATTACCGGAGCTGCTGGATTTTTAGGATCGCATCTTTGTGATCGGTTTATCCAAGAGGGTTATGAGGTGATCGGGATGGATAATCTATCGACGGGTAGCTTATCCAATATTGAGCATCTATTTCCTTTACCGGAGTTTAGCTTTTATCATCACGACGTTAGCAAGTTCATCCATTTGCCCGGTCCGTTAGATTATATTTTACATTTTGCTTCTCCTGCCAGTCCTATCGACTATTTACAACTACCCATTCAAACCCTGAAAGTGGGTTCCTTGGGAACGCATAATTGTTTGGGACTAGCAAAGGCTAAAAAGGCAAGAATATTAGTGGCTAGTACCAGTGAGGTATATGGAGATCCGTTAGTGCACCCTCAACATGAGGATTATTGGGGGAATGTAAACCCGGTGGGGCCGAGAGGGGTTTATGATGAGGCAAAGCGATTCCAAGAAGCGATTACTATGGCTTACCATAATTTTCATGGGCTGGAAACACGTATCGTTCGGATTTTTAATACCTATGGTCCTCGGATGCGACTCAATGATGGGCGCGCCCTTCCGGCATTTATCGGCCAAGCCCTGCGAGGCGAAAATCTCACTGTTTTTGGAGATGGCTCCCAAACCCGGAGTTTTTGCTATGTATCTGACTTAGTGGAGGGGATTTATCGACTACTGCTAAGTAATGAAAGCCAACCCGTGAATATTGGTAATCCAAACGAAATCAGCCTCTTAGAATTTGCCAAGGAGGTAATTACACTATGTGGAACAGGCTCGAAAATTGAATTTAAGCCTCTTCCGCAGGACGATCCGAAGCAACGCCAACCTGATATTAGCCGGGCTAAAAAGGTGTTGGGTTGGGAGCCGGCGGTTTCTCGAAAAGAGGGGCTTGCTTTAACCTATACCTATTTTAAAAACCAGTTGGCTGATTCAAGTAGATGAGTATATTTGTTACTCATTATTGAGTCAGTTTTCTGCTTCTACTTGTGACTGACTGTGGCTTTGCCGTCTTTATATTCTCCTCCTTTGATAGATCAGTTATTTTCCGGGAAGATCCGTTTAAAACTACTGGCGCGTTTGTTATTAAACCCCGGTAGCCAGGTGTATTTACGCCAATTAGAGCGTGATTTACAGGTAAGCTCCAATACGGTACGATTGGAATTGAATAAGCTTTCTGAAATGAAGCTGATCAATGTGGTGGAAACAGAGGAGAGTAAGATAAAAAAATATATAGCCAATACGGTACACCCCCTTTATTCTAATTTACGGTCTATTATTCTAAAATATGTGGGGGTAGATCAATTACTAGAAGAGATCTTTTATAAACTAGGGGAGATTGAGGAAGTGTTTTTAACCGGGGAATTTGCTAATGGAATAGAAACTCCTTTTATTGATTTAGTATTAGTGGGCGATATTGAACGAGACTATTTGAATAAATTAATAGAGAGTGCAGAGAAATTACTCAATAAAAAAATTAGAATGGCGATTTATTCTAAAAATGAATTTACTCCTTCACTTTTAGAAAATATCCAGCATGTTTCTATTTTTAATGGGGGGGTAAATTCTAAAAGTGAGTAGTGTGGTCCAGACCAATGAATGGTATTTGTAAATAAACGTAAATCATTAATTTGTTGATTTACAGCTTCAAATAGTTTTATCTCAATTTTCAGCTTAACAAAAATTAAAGAAAATAAAGGTTTTGGTGCGCAGTTTGGTGCGCAGAAATTTTAAAATTAATTAGTGAAAATAGCAGTAGTAGGCACAGGATATGTAGGATTGGTAACAGGTACTTGTTTTGCAGAGACAGGCAATAAAGTGACCTGTGTAGATATCGACAAGTCTAAAGTTGAAAAGCTAAGTGCTGGACAGATTACGATTTACGAGCCAGGTTTAGAGAAAATATTTTTAAGAAATATCAAAGAAGCGCGTTTAAAATTCACGACCAATTTAGAAGAAGCAGTGGAGGATGCAGAGATCATCTTTTTAGCCTTACCAACCCCTCCGGGAGCCGATGGTAGTGCAGATTTAAAATATGTATTGGGCGTTGCGGATCATTTAGGAAAGATTTTAAAAGGTTATAAAGTAATTGTAAATAAAAGTACGGTACCTGTAGGCACAGCCGACAAAGTAAGTGCTGCAATTGCAAAAAACTATAATGGAGAATATGATGTAGTGAGCAACCCTGAGTTTTTAAGAGAAGGTGTTGCGGTGGATGATTTTATGAAGCCGGACAGAGTGGTGGTAGGAACAAGATCAGAAAGAGCCAAAAAATTAATGAATGATTTATATGCGCCATTTGTAAGACAAGGTAACCCTATTATTTTTATGGATGAGGGTAGTTCCGAGTTAACAAAGTATGCAGCAAACTCATTCTTAGCGACTAAGATTTCTTTCATGAACGAAATTGCGCAGTTGTGTGAGCGCTTGGGTGCTGACGTAGATATGGTAAGAAGAGGTATTGGTGCTGATGAAAGAATTGGCAAAAGATTCTTATTCCCCGGAATTGGATATGGAGGATCTTGTTTCCCTAAAGATGTACAAGCTTTAATCAAATCATCGGACGAAGTGAACTATGCTTTTGAAATTTTAAAAGCGGTTGAGAAAGTGAATGCCAATCAAAAAATATATTTAGTAGAAAAGATCAAGGCTTATTATAACGGAGATTTAAAAGGCAAGCATTTTACGTTATGGGGATTGGCATTTAAGCCGAATACAGATGATATAAGAGAAGCCCCGGCATTGAGCATCATTGAAGCATTAACAGAGATGGGTGCAACGATTACAGCTTATGATCCAGAGGCAATGCCCAATGTACAAGCACAGATTGGAGACAAGATAAAATATGCATCTAATCAATATGAGGCTTTACAAGATGCAGTTGCATTAATCATTGCGACAGAGTGGAGTGAGTTTAGAACACCTGATTTTGATTTAATGGAGCAACAATTAAAACAAAACAAGATTGTCTTTGATGGCAGAAATTTATTTGATGTTGCTAAGATGAAGGAATTAGGCTATCATTATGAGAGTATTGGAAGAGCAAACGCTTAAAAATTAATTGTGAGTAAGAAAAGAGTATTAATTACAGGAGCAGCTGGTTTTTTAGGATCGCATTTATGTGATCGCTTTATAAACGAAGGATACTATGTAATTGCAATGGATAATTTAATTACAGGGGACTTGCAAAACATTGCACACTTAAGAAGCAATCCCAATTTTGAGTTCATTCATCATGATGTCACAAAATACATAGACATAGAAGGGAGATTGGATTATATTTTACATTTTGCATCACCAGCAAGTCCGATAGATTATTTAAAGATTCCTATCCAGACATTGAAGGTAGGTGCATTGGGTACGCATAATTGTTTGGGCTTAGCTAAAGCAAAGGGTGCAAGAATTTTGGTGGCAAGTACCAGTGAAGTTTATGGAGATCCATTGGTGCATCCTCAAACTGAGGAGTACTGGGGAAATGTCAATCCAGTGGGTCCAAGAGGGGTCTATGATGAAGCTAAAAGATATATGGAAAGTATTACCATGGCTTATCATACTTTCCATAAAGTAGAGACAAGAATCATCCGCATTTTCAATACTTATGGTCCAAGAATGCGCCTGAACGATGGAAGAGCCCTTCCTGCATTTATTGGTCAAGCATTAAGAGGTGAGGACATTACGGTATTTGGAGATGGTTCACAAACAAGAAGCTTCTGTTATGTAGATGATTTAGTAGAAGGTATCTATAGGTTGTTATTAAGCGATTATGCGCAACCGGTGAATATAGGTAATCCGAATGAGATTAGTCTAAAGGATTTTGCGGAAGAAGTTTTGAAACTAACTGGATCGAATGTGAAAATTGTGTACAAGGCTTTGCCGATAGATGATCCTAAGCAAAGACAACCAGATATTACCAAAGCTAAAAACTTTTTAGGATGGGAACCCAAAGTAGATCGCGCAGAGGGCTTGAAATGGACTTACGAATATTTTAAATCGCTTCCGAAAGAAGAATTATACAAAAAACCCAAAGAGTTTAGCAATAGAAAATAAGCATAGAAAAATAAATCAATATTGTTAAAATAATTATAGCTACTATTTAGATTAAATGTTGACTAAATTTGATAAAAGTTGGACATTATTTCTTGATCGTGATGGAGTCATTAACGAGAAAAGAGAAAACGATTATATTAAAAATTGGAATGAGTTTGTGTTTATTCCAGGTGCCTTAAAAGCATTATTAATTCTTGCTAGTTTGTTCGAAAATATAATTATAGTGACAAATCAAAGAGGTGTGGGAAAAGGACTAATGACTGAAAAAGAACTCTTATCAATTCATGGCAAAATGTTACAAATAGTTAATCAAAATGCTGGAAGAATTGACAAAATATATTACTGTATAGATACTTCAGAATATTCATATAATAGAAAGCCAAATATTGGAATGGGTATACAAGCAAAAAAAGATTTTCCTAAAATTAATTTTACAAAGTCAATCATGATTGGAGATTCAATTACCGATATGGAATTTGGGAAAAATCTCGGGATGACTACAATTTATATTGATAAAAAAGAAAATATAGTTGAATTTTCTAGATTAATTGATTTTAGGTTTTCTTCTTTAATCGATGTAGTTAATTTTTTAATTATAAAATGAATATTCATTTAATTA
>Ga0214917_10006473_pt1 | contig 12133 bp, 5 predicted proteins | sample LL_1208_BB_MetaG_FD_177983 | JGI IMG/M metagenome (GOLD analysis project Ga0214917, IMG submission 177983) | Freshwater microbial communities from Lake Lanier, Atlanta, Georgia, United States - LL_1208_BB | ecosystem: Environmental > Aquatic > Freshwater > Lake | place: USA: Georgia | collected...
TAAAGAAACTATAATTTTAAATCTTTTTTCTAAAGGATAGGGATCATTTTCTATTATGTAATATGGATCATTAGAAAATTGATAAGTAAATGGAGAAGATCCCAAAGCATTTAATTCCCCTATAACTCTTTCTAAATAAGTATCATCTGGATAACCATAAGTACCCATTAATGTTGTTTTTTTATGAATTCGACCATGTCTTGGTATAGTACTATACTTAGAAAAAGCAAATAAATTTCCTTTTTTAAAAGCATCTTTCATTAAACATAATACAATACGTCCATCTTCAGTATTGGGTAAATAGAAATAATATCCACTATAAGACAATAGAAAATAAAATTCCGGATATATATATATTCCATTTTTTTTATAACATGGAATATTATTTGTATTATTTATTTTAGAAATATATAAAGTACCTGATTTTTGTGGAAAAAAATCAATATTATCATAATTATAGAGTACTAAATTTCCAAATATATAATCAGATGGAGATTTGAATCCAATATTTTGTTTTCCACACCAAATTGTTTTATTATTTTGTATATATTCATTAAATATATTTTTTTCTAATAATTCTCCAGTGTCTTTTAATTGAACAAATTCAGATTCCGGTAACCATTGAAAATTGATTACATCTAAATATAAATTATCGGTTGGATTATAATATTGAGATCTTTTTTTAGGACTTAATCTATCTATTTTTATATCTTTTTCTATAAAATTATGTTCAGCTTCTTTTTTTGATATCGGTAATCCTAAATGATAATTAAGAATAGGTATATCTTTTAAAATATGAAAAGGAAAATAATAAGATATAATATTTTCTATATTTATTTTATTTTCATCTTTAATATCATTTTTAAATAATAAAATTAATTCATTTATAGATAACTTTTTTAATTTATTTATAAATTTTGGAATAAATAAAGAATTCATTTCATTATGAACAATTTTTCTATTTATATTATTATTTGATAATTTACAAATTTTTATATATTCATTTATATTTTGTGAATATTTTGTGCTATATTTTTTAATATCTATATTCATTTAATATTTTTTATTCATATTAAATATAATTATTTTTTTAATATAAAAATACCATTTGATAAATTAGTATCATCAAATGATTTAATTTGAATATTATTAGATGTGTATGCGTCTATAAAAATTTTACTAGAAGTTATACAATTTAATAATAAATTTATATATTCTAATTTATTGATAGAAAAATGATTAAAAATGGAAGGTTTTCTACTTTTTAATGCATGAGAAATTACTGATAAAACTTGACAATTTTCTTTAGAATTATTATTAGGTCCATCAATATGATCATAATCAAATGGTAATATATTTTCATGTAATTGAAAATCAAAAATCATATCTCTACAAATTTGATTTTGTAATACTTTTAATTTAGTATCCATTGTAAAATGTTTTCTCTTTATTTGTTTATTTTCCTTTAATAACTGAATTTTATGATCATCTTTTACTGAATTTTTTTGATTTAAAGAATCATTAGGATTTAAAGAATCATTAGGATTTAAAGAATCATTAGGATTTAAAGAATCATTAGGAATTAAAGAATCATTAGAAATTAAAGACTCATTAGAAATTAAAGAATCATTAGGATTTAAAGAATCATTAGGAATTAAAGAATCATTAGGATTTAAAGAATCATTAGAAATTAAAGAATCATTAGGATTTAAAGAATCATTAGGAATTAAAGAATCATTAGGAATTAAAGAATCATTAGGATTTAAAGAATCATTAGGAATTAAAGAATCATTAGAAATTAAAGAGGGTAAAGAAAGATTGTGAAAAGATAATTTATCAATTTTTTTAATTAAATCTTTTTCATGAAAGGATTGTAAATATTCTAAAGTGTATTTTAAATCATTATCAATGGGATTAGCTTTTTTATTAAAAGTGATACCAATTAAAGGAAAAATAAATTTAGAATGAATGATTAATTCATGTTTAATAAAATTAGATAAAATATCATATCTTGGATTTTTAAATGATAAATTTTTACCAATAATTCTATTTTTATATAAAATATCAACAGATCCATTAGAGATATTTAAATGATCATTAAATATATTATTATTACCATAATAACAACTTCTAAATTCAATATCTTCTATATAAGTCATATTGATTAAAATACGATGATTAATATCAGAACATCGTAAATGATTATTACCATTTTTTCTTTTTTCAATAAAATCAATAATTTCAATGGTATTATTAGAGGAAAATTTAGATAAAAAGAAATTATAAAAATGAGCTTGATCTTTGTATATATGAATTTTACTGGATAAAAAAAGAGTTGGATTATTAAAAGGGAAATGAAAATTATCAATCAAATTTTTAGAATTAATAATTTTAATTTCATTGGTGGAATGATTGAAATAACCTTTAATAAAAATTTGAATATTATCTTTAATAAAATAATGATACATATAAGATAATTCAGAATAAAGAAATTCAGATAAAGAAATGGAAGATCTTTGAAATTGTAATAATTCATAACATAAATTTTCAATTAGAAAGGTAGTTCCAAAAGGAAAAGGATGATAAGATTCATAATATTCTTTAGAGATGGATTGAATAATAGGAGACCATTGATCTTTATCCATCATTGATTCCCAATCAGCAATTGCTTCCCAATAATTAGAATCCTGATCCATAGTTAAAATTCTAAGAGTATTACCTAAATTAACAGAAGCACATTTAAATCCTGTACCAAATTCGCCTATATCATTTATTAATCTTTCTCTATCAAAAGTCCAAGAGAAAATGTGTAATAATTTATTTTTCGAAATACCAAAAGGATTATTATCAGAAATTAAAATTTTAATAACTTTTCTCGAATAATGATCCATTTTTTCTTTAATTTCAATTTGAATATCAGTTGCTTTAATATCAAAAGCATTATCTATAAATTCCATGATACAAGTTATAAAATCATATTGAGAATGACGTGCTTTTTTAATTTCACCTTTTAAAGATGGTTTACAATCCATATTTTTATAGAAAAAATACAATTATTAAATTAATTTTTATTGCTGTATGATAAAAAATGTATGATAATAATTATTATTCAAATCAATATAGATTTATATATTATATAAATTTACATAATAAAAGTAAAATCGAAAAATATTGTTATATAAAAGATATAGAAAAAGAAGATACATATTATTTAGAATTAAAAAATAAGAATGAAAATAGATATGCAAAGGATTTATTAAAATATATATATGAAAATAATTTACATATAAAATATCCAAATATGTGTATAAAATATTTACCAAAAGATAGAGTGGAGTTATTTGAAGAAACAGATGCACCAACATTGATAAAGAGTAGAATAATATCAAAAGATTTCAAAAATTCTATATTAGTAAAGATGAATATAAATCATCATTATAATATATTACATATACCAAAGATAGATATACCGTTTGAAGAAAAAAGAAATGAATGTATATGGAGAGGAGCAACAACTGGATATGGATTTGAAAATAATATACCATATAGACCATTTTCAAGAGAAATATTAGTCAAAAAATATATAAATCATCCAAAAATAAATGTTGGAATAACAAAATTAGTACAGAATGCAAAAAATAAAGAGAAAATATATAAAAAATATATGAAATCAAATTTATCAATAGAAGAAATGTTAAAATATAAATATATAATATCAATAGAGGGAAATGATGTTGCAACAAATTTAAAATGGATAATGTATTCAAATTCAATAGTATTTATGCCAAAACCATTTATAGAGAGTTGGATAATGGAATCTCATTTAATACCATATTATCATTATATACCAATAAAAAATGATTTTTCAGATATAGAAGATCAAATAAAATGGTGTAATGATAATCCTAATAAATGTAAAGAAATAAGTTTAAATGCGAAAAAATATATATCAATGTTTTTAGATGAAAAGAATGAATCAATATTAATGAATAAAATATTAGAATATTATTTAAATAATTTTCATTTTATTTAGAATCAATGAATAAATAAGAATTATCTGATAATAATTTTCTTAAAATTTTACATAAAGAATTTTTATCTTTATCATAATATTCAAAATTTAACATTATAAAGATTAATTGTTCCCAAGTTATATGTTTTTTAGGATCATTATCATTTACTAAATTAATAAATTTATCTAAAATAGGAATAGATTGTTTAGCAATAGATAATAATTTTTTCATATCTTTTTTATCTAAAGTTTTCTTTTTAGCTTCTAAATCTTGATGACAATAATTAGGATCTAATTTAAAAAGATAAAATAATAATTGAACAAAATCATGAGATTTACATTCTTTACCTGAAGTATTGGTTTTTTTATATAATAATTTAGATTTATCACTAATATCTCTTAATTTAAATTTATTACGACTAATGATACCATAAAATCCAAAAGGATTATGATCAATAAAATGAAAAGAATTAAAGGAAGATTTAGAAGAAGATTTAGAAGAAGATTTAGAAGAAGAATCATAATGAATAAACCAATTATTGTCTTTAAAAATCCATTGATTTTTATTAATATCTTCAAATACAAAAGAGGAAGAATTAAAATTCATGACAGAAAATAAAATCCATTTAGAAAAATTAGTTTGTGTAATAATTAATTGTTTTAAAAATTCTAATTGATATTTTATAGTCATATAATTATTAATTAATTTTTTAGCTTCTAAAATGTTTGATTTTTTATATAAAATTTGAAGTTTTGAACATATTTTTTGAAATTGATTATCTAAATTTTTATTAAATATTTTTGATAAACTTGTATTTAAATCTATTATAGAGGATATAAAAATAGGTTTAAAAGAATAGGAAATAATCCAAAGTTGAGAAGAATCTTTATTAGCGAATCTAATTCTGGAATTAATTAGATAAAAAATATCATTACATTGATTAAGAAAGAGAGATCTACCATCATAAAAAGGAATAGAAATAGGTTTATCAATAATGAGTGCTAAAGTATCAATAATTAATTTAAGAGTAAAATGTTTTGAAGAAGAAAGATGAATAATTTGTTGAAAGGATAGAGATACCTGATTAAAAAATAAAGATTGAATAAAAGGAATAGATGTATGAAATTCTTCTTCAATATAGAATAAATTATAAGTAGAATAATCAATATTATTTTTAATAAAAGAAGGATTAATATCAATACAATCATAATTACAAGATTGATACATACATTCAGGTTTAAAATTATAGAGAGAAGATTTTTGATTTCTCCATTTATTAAGAAAACAATCAAAAGCTGATTGTAAAAGAGTATATTCTAATAATTTAATATTACGATCTTTTAATTCAGAACGATAATATTGAAAAAAATCAATAGAATAATTTAAAGATGTTAATTGGATATCAGTACAAGGTTTTAATTTGGAATCAGAAAATTCTATATTAAATTTGGGACTGGATGATATTGTAAATAAGGATTTATTAGAAATTAATTTAGAATTGGATAGAGGTAAACTACAATGATAATAAATTTTAATTTTAGTATTTAAATCCATTCCTAAATGACTGGTTGCTCTGATACCTCTACCAATAGCTTGATTCATTTTACCAAAATTCCAATCAGGACTAGCAATATGAATATGTTCAATTTGTTTTAAAGAAATACCTTCTCTAGTCTTATCAGTGCCAAAAACTAATTGAATTAATTGACCATTTTTATTTAAATGAATATCATTAAAGGTTTCAATGATTTTAGGGATATTTGATTTTTGAATAGTTTCATGTAAAAAAACGAGACGAGGGATATTTTCATTGGATTTTTGTTTTAAATTTGAAAAATTATTAAAAATACGATATCCAAAAAATTGATTTAATAATTGAATACATAAAATAATTCCAGACCCATTGATTTTATCACAATAAATATAATGTTTATCTTTATTATTTAAAAGAATAAGAGAAATAATGGAATGATATATACAAGAGAATTGTTTAATACAATTTAAATTATGATTAAGATCTTTAATATCTTTAGATGTATAATCATTTCTACTTTTAGATTTAAATTCGATTAATTTAGATTCTTGAATAAATTGAGGAGTAAATCTATTATTTTTAAAATATTTTGAAATAGAATCTTTGATACCAAAAGATAAATCAGGAAAAACAAATAAACTGGCTTGTTGACAGTTATTATAGAAACCTACATCTTTACCGGAAGTATGATCTAAAGTATAAGCATTTATATATCCAGTCATTTGTGTTTTTTCCATACAAGAAGTAAATAATCTATAATGATTCATAGGAGATAAAATTAATCCTGGATGAACAATAGGAAATGGAATATTTTGTTTTACAAAAGAAATATAACCTTTAATTTTGGTAATGAATACATTTCTAATTTGATCTGATTTCCAACTATATAAAGAGATACCACTTGATGTATCTTTTAAATTAAAAAAATCATTTACAAAAGAACTTAAATTAAATCTATTTTTAGGTTTTAAAACAATATTAAGAAGAGGTGCAATTTCATCTGGAGAATTTCTCATGGGAGTAGCAGTCATTACTAATAATTTTTTAAAAGATAAATGATCTAAAAATTTTACAATTTCTGAATAGACATCTAAAGGTTGAGTAGTAGTAGTAGTAGCTTTTAAATCAATTTCCAAGGTATTAGAAGTTAAATGATGAACTTCATCTAAAATAATTAATTGATTATTCCAAAATTCATAGGATTTTTTATTAGATTTAGAAAATTGAGAAGCAAATCGATAATAAGTAATAAATTCAAATCCACATTCTTTTAATATAGAATTTCTTAAAAAAATTTCATCAATAGATAATTTTTTTTGATTTTTTAATTTTTCTTTAATAATTATACTTAAATTAAATATTTCATTTTTAAAATTTTCTAATAATGTATCATTATTACTTATATATAGACATTTTAAATTAGGATTAAATAATTTTAAACGATCAAAACAAGCACAAGCCACCCCACTTTTACCTGTCCCAGTTTCATGAATTAAAAATACAGAATTATAAAGAGTCCAATTAGAAATAAATCTTGCTATAATTTTTTGATGAGAAAAATAAGAAGAATCATTGATATCTTGATGTCTTAAATCATAAAATTCCTTTTTTTTAACTAACTCATTATAAAAATTAGTAGAGGAAATGGATGGATAATATGGTATAAATTCATTGAGTTCCATTTTTATTTATATAATTATTTGATTATTTATTTTTATATAATATAAAACTGATTTAAAAAATTGATTAAAAATAATGAATTTTTAATAATATTTAAAAATTCGATAATATATATTGAAAGAATGAAAATTTTTTCAGAAATTGAGACATTTTTGAATGAAAATATATCACAATATTTACCAAATAAAGATAAATATACAGAAGAAGAATGGATTCAAACTTGTTTACAATTTTTAACATCTCAATCACATAAATATCCAAAATATGATGAATATGCAGTAAAATTATCATTAAAAATTCATGAATCAAAAACATTACGATCTTTTGTAGAGACAATGAATAAAATACAAAAAAATAAAAATATAAATGGAGAACCAAAACCATTATTACATTTTGAATTTTATCAATTTATTCAACAATATAATGATAAAATAGATTTATTATTTGAAGAATGTTTAAATGAATGTAAAGAAATGTTTAAAATGACATATTTTGGATGGAAAACTTTATATAGATCATATTTAATTAAGACACATGAAGGAATAATGGAAAGAATTGAACATTTATTTTTTAGAGTTGCATTATTTTTATATCGAGATAATTGGACAAATGTAAAAAATACATTTTTAATGTTTATTAAAGGTGACGCTATACATGCGACTCCTACATTATATCATGCTGGTTTATTACATCCACAAATGGCCTCTTGTTTTTTAGTAGGTACAGATGATTCTGTACCTGGTATATTTAAAACAGTTTCTGATGTAGCAATGATTTCCAAATATGCTGGAGGTATAGGTATTCATATTTCAAATATTAGAGGAGAAAATAGTTATATTTATGGTACAAATGGTATTAGTAATGGTATTATGCCAATGTTAAGAGTATATAATGCAACTTCAAGATATATAGACCAGTGTTTTGATAAAGATACATTAGTAATGACTAGTAAAGGATTAATAAAAATATGTGATATAGAACCGTATCAACATTTAGTATTAAGTGATGATGGAAAATTTAATATGGTAAAAAAGAAAATAATTCATTATGGTGATTATGAAATGTTAAATGTAAATGTACCATGGATAAATAAAAAATTTCAAGTAACACCAATGCATGAATTTTTATGTGAAAGAGAAAATGATTATTATAGTTATAATGATATGTTATATTATGATAAATTAAAATGGATAGATACTATAATAGATAATGGTAAATATAATATACAAGATTTAATGGTATTAGGATATTTATATAGAAATATAAATTATACAAATATGGAAGAAGAATGGATTCAATATCAAATTGAAAAAAATGATAATATATCAGATGATCAAATAGAAAGTTTTTTTAATAGACATATAAAATGGTGGAGAAAAACTTTAAATAATAAATGGATTTTTTTACCATATCAAGATAATTCAATTGATTATAAATTAGATTGGGAAGGAATGATAAATCATAAAATTCCTACTGAATTATTATTTATCAATTTAGAAAAATTAAAGGAATTTTATAAAGGATTTTGTATATCAAATAAATCTGATATGATATCAGAAGAGATAAAAAATCAAATAAATACAATGAATTATAGATTAAATAGACCAATTATGAATATAGAATATGAAAATATTGAAATGAAAAAAAATATAAAAGTTTATGATTTAGAAATTGAAAATAATCCAAGTTATCAAACTATTTTAGGAATGGCACATAATGGAGGTGGAAAAAGAAAAGGTGCTTTTGCAATGTATATAGAACCATGGCATAGTGATATTTATAATTTTATAATGGCAAAACGAGCCGTAGGAAATGAAGAAGAAAGAGCAAGAGATTTATTTTATGGTTTATGGATTCCTGATAAATTTATGGAATCTGTAGAATTAAATGGTCCATGGTATTTAATGGGTGGAGATGAAGCACAAATTTTATCTAAAGTATGGGGATCTGAATTTAATAGATTATATGATCAATTTATTAAAGATAATAGATTTGTAAAAAAAATTCAAGCTAGAGATTTATGGATTGAAATTTTAAAATCTCAAATAGAAACAGGTACTCCTTATCTATTATATAAAGATACTTGTAATAAATTATCTAATCAAAAAAATATTGGTACAATTAAAAGTTCAAATTTATGTTGTGAAATTATTGAATATAGTGATGATAAAGAATATGCTGTTTGTAATTTAGCTTCTATTTCATTAAAAAGTTGTCTTGATTTTCATTCTAATTTAAATCATTTAAAAAATAAAAATATTAAAATTTATGGAAAAAAAGAATGTTCTTATTGTACATTATTAAAAATACAATTAGATAAAAGAAATTTAAATTATGAATATATCGAAAATTATGATAAAGATTATTTAAATAATTTTGGTAATACTTATCCTTTTGTCTTTATTGATTCCAAATATATTGGAGGATTTAAAGAAATATGGGAAAAATATTTAAGACCAGAATTTTCATTTGAAAAATTAAGAAAAATTGTATATCAATTGGTTGAAAATTTAAATGTAGTTATTGATAAAAATGATTATCCATTAGAAGAATGTAAACGTTCCAATATGAAACATCGTCCTATTGGTATTGGTGTTCAAGGATTAGCAGATGTTTTTATGGAAATGTTGGAAATGTATGATAGTGATTATTCTAGAAATTTAAATAAAAAAATATTTGAATATTTATATTTTTATGCTTTAGAAAAATCAAATGAATTAGCTAAAAATTTTGGTTCTTATACATCATTTCAAGGTAGTCCTTTATGTTTAGGTCAATTTCATTTTGATTTATATAATTTATCTTATCATGATTTATCTATTTCTATCGAAAAATGGAATTTATTAAGAGATTCTATTAAACAATATGGTATTAGAAATTCATTATTAATTGCACCCATGCCAACCGCTTCTACAAGTCAAATTTTAGGTAATACAGAATCATTTGAACCATTAACAAGTAATTTTTATTTAAGAAGAACAAGTGCTGGAGAATTTTATGTAATTAATGAAATTTTAAGAGATTTATTAATAAGATGGAATAAATGGGATGAATCTATGATTCAAATGTTGATTTTATCAAAAGGAACTGTTGATATGATTGATTTTTTACCTCAATCTATTAAAAATGTATTTAGAACTGTATGGGAAATATCTCAAAAAAGTTTAATTGAAATGGCGTCTGATAGACAAGCTTTTATTGATCAAAGTCAAAGTTTTAATATATATTTATCTAAACCTGATTTATCTATATTAAATAAAATTCATTTTTATGGTTGGAAAAAACAATTAAAAACTGGTTGTTATTATTTAAGAACAAGAGCTGTAACATCCTCTCAAAATTTTACGATTGATCCACAAATTGAAAAACAATTTTGTGAAAGTTGTTCAAGTTAAAAAGATAAATTTATATATATAAAATATGAATTTATCATCTATAAAATATACATTTAATTTATTTAAATCATTAATAATTACTAAATTTTTTAGTAATATTATTAAAGAAAATTCTGATTTTTATGATATTTTTTATTATTGGCATGGAACAAAATATAAAATTCGAATTTTAAAAAAAAAAATAATTAATTTTAATAAAATTATTGATACCATTTACGATCATAATAATAAAGATATTACAGATGATATTATTCCATATTTAGGACCTAAATATGATTTTCATGGATTATTATATACACCTTTAGATTTAGGATATAAACATATTATTATCGAATGGTCAGATGAATCTATTCAAAAATTTGATTCTAATGATTTAATAAAATTTTAATAAAATTTTAATAAAATTTTTTATATAAATATTTTTATAAAAATTTTAATTATTAAAAAAAATTATTAATAATTTTTTTTAAATTTTAATTAAACGAATTAACTTTATTGAAATAAAATAAAAAAAAAAAATTATATATAAAAATTCAATGATTCAAAATCGATATATTTTATGTGTTATTTTTTTTATATCTGCTATCGTCGTCTATCGTGTTTCCAGTGGATCTCCACTTATTGAAAATTGGGGATGGACTATGGTTCCTATGAATACTAAAGTAGATGTTATTTCTAATGGACAAAGTAGTCCTATGAATAATCAATCTCAATTATTTTATAATCAAAATCAACTCATTAATACCAGTCTTTTAAATAATGAACAAAGAACTTTATTATCAGAAACTTTAAATCCTTCTCTTACTCTTTCCTCTTCTCAATTAAACACAAATAAAAGAGAAAATGTTAAAGAAGTTACTAATTATAATGTAACTGAAAATTTTCCAGTTTACACTGTTCCTGGAACTTATCAAGCAGATCTTCCTCAACGATTTAATCCTAATGGTTTAAATTCTTTTGTAAAATATAATATTCCTAATGAAAAATATTTAGCCGGTGATGATAATTCTAATAAATCATTAGAATATGCTAATTTAGTAGAAACTCCTAAAATTAAAGAAGATTTTACTTCTTGTTCTTCCTCTAAAGATTATAATGATATGAATAAAAAATTAGTTGATCAAGGTACTGAAGTTCTTTCTAAATTACCTGTGACTCCTATGAATCAATCTTCTGGTAATGAAAAATCAGATGTCTATTATAATGCTGATCGTTATCTATTTGCATTACAAAAAAGTCGTTTATATGGTTTAGGTGATTATATTAGAGGTGATATTCCAGTGGTACCTTGTAATCCTAATAGAAATCCTTATAGTAACACTTGGTTTAGACCTTCTGTTACTCCAAGATATGATTTAAATGCCGGTGCTATGGGTATTATAGCTGGTATAGGAAATGTAAGTAATCAACAAACTCTTGAATTAATGTCTAGATCAACTGGTGGTAGTAATGAAATTATTAATGGTGTTAGTGTTAATCCAGTTGATACTCCTATTTATAATTTAGAAAAT
>Ga0214917_10006474_pt1 | contig 12132 bp, 8 predicted proteins | sample LL_1208_BB_MetaG_FD_177983 | JGI IMG/M metagenome (GOLD analysis project Ga0214917, IMG submission 177983) | Freshwater microbial communities from Lake Lanier, Atlanta, Georgia, United States - LL_1208_BB | ecosystem: Environmental > Aquatic > Freshwater > Lake | place: USA: Georgia | collected...
GCCGCCGGGCGCCGACCGCTGATAGTCGCCCCGCACGCCCCCGGTCTTCGCCTCGAGGCGGACCCGGGCCAGCTCCATGCCGGGGTCGATCGACTTGGCCATGTCGTAGATCGTGAGCGCCGCGGCCGTCGCCGCCACGAGCGCCTCCATCTCCACACCCGTGCGGGCCGTGGCCCGGACGGTGGCCTGGATCTCGACGTGATCGGCGGCCGTGCAGTCGATCGCCACCTCGACCGCGTCGAGCGGCAGGGGGTGGCAGAGGGGCACGAGCTCGCTCGTCCGCTTGGCGGCCATGATCCCGGCCAGGCGGGCGGCAGCCAGGGCGTCGCCCTTCTCCAGGCCGCCGGCCCGGATCCGGGCCAGCGTCTCGGGCCGGGCCGCCAGCCGGGCGGAGGCCCGCGCCGTCCGGAGCGTCACCGCCTTGCCGCCGACGTCGATCATCCGGATGCCGGTCGCCGACGTGTCGCTCATGAAACCGATGATACCAGCCCGGGGGGCCAACGCGACGGCCCGGCGCGCCCCGAGGGGTGCGCCGGGCCGTGGTCATGGAGTCGCCGGTGAGCTGGGTCGAAACCCGTTCCGCCGGCCTTGGGCCGCCGGGGAACGCGGCCTCAGACCAGCTCCTTCTTGGCTCCGATCAGCGTGCGGAGCCGCTCCGCCAGCAGGGCCACGTCGAACGGCTTCTTGAAGCTCTCGTTGACGTGGTTGCGGTCGACCGTGATCTGCGACCCGTCGTCGGGCAGCAGGGCGATCACGATCGTGTCGGCGTACTCGGGATTCCGCTTCAGGTTCTGGCAGATCTGCTGGGCGTCGATCCGGCCGATCGAGTAGTCCACCACGATGCAATCGGGGTGGAAGCTCTCGGCCTGGATGCCGGCCTCGAAGCCGCTGGCCGCGACCTGGATCTTGAACGACTTCTCGACGGGAAGGTGCCGTTTGACGTTCTCGATCAGGACCTGGTCCTGGCCGACGAGCAGCACCTTCGCCATCGCCTCGTCTTCGAGGTCGCCCAGCGGCATGCCGTGCTCCTTGAGGAACTTGATCAGATACTCCCGCGGAATGCGGCGATCTTGGCTGCCCGGGATGCGGTAGCCCTTGAGCCGGCCGGAGTCGAACCATTTGCTCACCGTGCGGGGAGCAACTTTACAGATCTTGGCGACCTGGCCTGTCGTGAAAACCTTCATCGCGTGGACTCCATGAATGGATCTTTCGTGTCCGAAATCGACATGGCCAGTCCGCCGGTGCAAGACCTGCGGGACACGGCCCCCCTGTGGTGCGAATCGCCTGAGCCACGCGGGGAGCGCCGCACCGTCGTCCCCCGCGCCGGATGGTCCGAGGGCGCAGGGGGGGTGTGAGAAGGGCCTGAAACGGGCCGTCGCCCGGAACGGGCGATGGCCAGGATCGGCCTTGGACTCGCAGGATTCCCCCCCTGCGTCACGTCGCCGGGTCTCCGGGATCGCTCCCGGACACGTCCGTGACGTGACCATCCACCCCTGTCCATCGAAAGATCGTGTCGTGCGACTTGAGCCGTTCTTCGGGGACGCACCGAAGGAAGCGGAAAAAGGGGGCACAGGGGTGCTACCGGGGCTGCCCATGCCGTGTCTCCGGACGCTCGCTACGCGACCAATCCGCCTGCGGCAGATCGGTGCCCGCCTGCCCTGCGGTCGCTCCGTGCTGGCTCGCTCTCGGCAGCCGTGCCTCCGCTCGCCAGCAAGGCCGGCTCCACGGCACGGCCAACCCCGCTCTATGCCGCCCGGCTGACGCGGGCGGCGGCGGCCGTCTCGAACCGCACGCTCATCCGCTTGGAGACGCCCGACTCCTCCATCGTCACCCCGTAGAGCGTGCCGGCCGCGGCCATCGTCTTCTTGGAATGGGTGACGACGATGAACTGCGTGGCCGAAAGAAAGTCGCGCAACACACCCACGAAGCGGTCCACGTTGGCCTCGTCGAGGGCCGCATCGACCTCGTCGAGCACGCAGAAAGGGCTCGGACGGGAGCGGAAGATGGCCAGCAGCAGGGCCACGCAGGTCATCGTCTTCTCGCCACCCGAGAGGAGCGAGATGTTGCGGGGCTCCTTGCCGGGCGGGCGGGCGACGATCTCCACCGCGGTCTCGAGCAGGTCCACACCCGGCTCGAGCACGAGGTCGGCCTGACCGCCCCCGAAGACCCGCTCGAACAGCTCGCGGAAGTGGCCGCGGACGGTCTCGATCGTCTCCCCCAGCAGCCGGCGGCTGTCGTCGTCGATTCGCGCGATCAGTTGCTCGATCGCCTCGCGAGCGGTGGTCACGTCGTGAAGCTGGGCCTCGAGGGTCGCCAGCCGGGTGGCGAGTTCCTCGGCCTCGGCCAGTGCCTCGAGGTTGACGCTGCCCATGTGGGCCAGCTTGCGCCGCAGTTCCTCGATCGCCGTCTCGAGTTCAGCCCGGTCGGTCGGAATCGGCTCCGCCTCGGGGCTCCCCGGCTCGGCCGGGGCGGGGGCGGCGGCGATGCTCTCGATGTCGAGGTCATACTCGTCGCGGATGCGATCCACGATCCGGACCCGCTGGTGCCGGGCTTCGCCGGCCTCGAGTTCGCGGGTATGGATCCGCTCGGAGACGGCGGCCGATTCGTCGCGGGCGGCGTCCTGATCGAGGGCCGCCGCGCGGCGTGCCGCCTCGCTGCGGTCGGCCTCGGCTTCCGCGGCCGCCAGGGCCGCGCCGGCCCGTTCGGCCTCCCAGGCGAGTTCGGCATGGGCCCCGTCCGCGGTGAGCACCTCGAGCTCCCAGCCCCGCAGCCGCGTGACGGCCTCGGCCACCGCGCGATCCGCCAGTGCGACCGCATCGCGCAGGCCTTGGACGCGGTCGGCCACCGCCGCCGCCTCGTCGCGATAGCGGTCGACCTTCTCGACGAGGGCGACGCGTTCGACCTTCAACCGCTGGAGATCCTCGATCAGCTCGCCACGGCTCCGCTCCAGCCGCTCGACGGCCTCGCGCCGCCTCGCCAACTCGGCTTCGGCCGTGGTCACCGCCGCGGCGGCCTCCGCGAGGCTCGCCTGGGCGGCGCGGCCTGCCGCCTCCGCGGCGATCGCCTTGCGTTCCGCGGCTTGCACCGTCTCGTCGGCCCGGCTGATCGTCTCGTCGGCGACCCGTTCGTCGCGGCCCAGGCGGTCGAGGTCGGCCCGGGCCAGCACGATCGCGTCGGCCGCCTGCTGGCGGCGACCCTGGGCCGCCTTCAGTTCGGCGGCGAGGCCGGCGAGGTCGGCTTCGCGGGTGGTCACGGTCGCGGTCGCGAGGTCCACGGCGGTGGCGAGGTCGGCGGCCCGCTGTTCGAGTTCGCGGAGTTCGCTGCGGCGCGACACGAGCCCGAGTGCCGCCGGTCCCCCGCCGATCTCCAGTCCGCCTTCCACCGAGAGCGACTCGCCGGCCCGGGTGAGCAGCAGGGTGCCGGCCGGCATGGACGCCAGCAGGGCGGCGGCCTGTTCGAGCGACTCCACGACCCACGCGCGGCCCAACAGCCGGCGGACGAGCGTCGCGTCGGCCGGCGGCATGTCGGCCGTCACGAGCCGGTCGAGCCGGCCCACGACACCGGCCTCGGCGGGGGGCTCGAAGTCGGCGGGTTCCGGTAGTCCGGCGGCGGCGACGAAGCCGATGCGGCCGGCGTCCGTCGGCCCGCGACGGGCGGCGCGCCAGGCGATGACCTCGTCGAGCGACCCGACGAGCAGGCTGCGAGCGAGCTGCCCGAGCGCGAGATCGACCAACGCCGCCCACTCGACGGGCACCACCAGCGCGTCGGCGAGCAGGCCACGCAGGCCGGGGACGGGCGGCTCGGCATCCTGCAGCAGGCCGCGGGCGGCGTCGGAGAGCCCGTCCTGCCGGGCGACCAGGTCGCGGAGGAGATCGCGGCGCTCGCGGCAGGCCTCGGCCGCCGCTCGGCCGTCGGCCAGGTCGCGCCAGGCGGCCTGCAGGCTCGCGGTGGCGTCGCGCTGGGCGGCCTCGGCCGCCTCGACCTCGCGACCCGACTTGGCCAGCCGAGACTGGAGCGACTCGGAGTGTCCCTCGCCCGCGGCGCGGGCTTCAGCGAGCCGCGCCCTGCGATCGCGGGCGGCGGCGGCGGCGTCGCGGGCCAGTTCGACGCCGGCTGCCGCCTCGGTGAGTCTGTGGGCCGTGGCCTCCGTCGCCGCCTCGAGCCGGAGCCGAAGTTGCCGCCGCTCATCGAGCGCCGCGGTGGCGGTGGCGAGCGCTGCGCGGGCGCTGAGGGCGTCGTCGCCCGAGCCGGCCGCCAGTTGGGCGCATTCGGCCAGCCGAGCCTCGACCGCGGCGAGCGCCTCGGCGGTCGCCCGGCTTCGAGCCACGCTGGTCGTGGCCTCGGTGGCCGCGGTCGCGACCTCACGAACCGCCCGGTCGCGGCCCCCGGTGGCCCGCGTGACCGCGGCTTCGAGATCGTCGCGCCGCGACTGCTGCCAGCGGAGCGTGGTGTGCGCGGCCGCCTCGCGTTGGTTGGCACCCGCGGCCTCGGTGCGAAGTTGGGAGAGCGTGGCCTGATGGGCCTCACGGGCCGCGGCGAGGATGGCGAGCGCCGCGGCGGCCGCCCCCCCGCGGGCCTCGGCCGCGGCCAGGGCAACGCGGTCGGCCGCCAGGGCCTCCTCGACGACCGCCACCGTCGCCTCGACGCCCGCGAGATCGCGGGTCGCCGCGGCCACCCGGAGGGTCTTCAGCCGCTCGGTCAGGCCGCGCCACCGGCGGGCCCGGGCGGCCTGGTTGCGCACCGTCTCCAGGCGGCTCGACACCTCGCCGACGATGTCGGCCAGCCGCTGGCGATTTTGCTCCGCCCGCTCGAGCCGGCGCAGCGCCTCGGCGCGGCGCGACCGGAAGCGGGTGATGCCGGCCGCCTCCTCGAACACGGCCCGCCGGTCCCGCCCCGAGGCGGTCAGCAGGGCGTCGACCCGTCCCTGCTCGATCACGCTGTAGGCGTCGGTCGCGGCCCCGGTCCCGGAGAACACCTCCCGGATGTCCTTGAGCCGCGCGGTCTCGCCGTTGACGAGATACTCGCTCTCACCGCTCCGGTAGACGCGGCGCATGATCTGCACCTCGTCGATGGGCAGGGGAAGCTCCCGGCTCCGGTTGTCGAAGATCAGCGACACCTCGGCCATGTTGAGCGGCTTGCGGTTCGTCGAGCCCGCGAAGATGACGTCGGTCATCTCCTTGCCGCGCAGGCTGCGGGCCGACTGCTCGCCGAGCACCCACTTGATGGCGTCGACCACGTTCGACTTGCCCGAGCCGTTCGGCCCCACGACGGCCGTGACACCGGCGGGAAAGTCGAAGCGTGTCCGGTCGGCGAAACTCTTGAAGCCGAACAGCTCGAGCGCCTTGAGGCTGATCATGAGCGCTCGTCCGTCTGCCTCTCGCCGCCCTGTGCCGCGCTGGTGTCGGGTGAATCACCGCCGTCGTGGGCGGTCGCCTCCTCGTGGATCGCGGGTCGGCCGTCGAAGGCGTTGGGGAGGGCGTCGAACGCCAGGCGACTGGTCAGGTGCCGGCCGGCGGCCGCCCGTTGGAGGAACTGCACCGCGTCGGGGTAGCCGCCGCCGAGTTCGATGATCGCCCGCACGATGGCGGCCGCGTCGGCCGGTACGGTGGCGGTCTGATCGGACTGCCCCGGCACGAATCGGCTCACCGTGGCTTGCGGACCGTCGACGACGATCACGATCGAGCGGCCGGCCTCGGCCCTCAGCCCCCGGCTGACCTGATGCTCGGCGCCGAAGAACACCAGCTCCGGGCGGTCGCGACGCGTGGAATGGATCAGCGGCGGCCCGTCGACGTCGAGGACGTGCAGGCGGCAGGCGTCGCCGAGCTGCTCGCCCCGAACCAGGGGCATGCCGGGATCGAGCCGCTGCAGGGCCCGGAACGCACCGTACCGGGTCTCGGCGCTGCGGCTGGTGAGCAGGGCTTCGAGGGCGTCGATGCCGCGGGCGTCGTCGAGCACCGAGAGCGCCGCGAGCGCCGCCGGACGGGCACTCCGCAGGGTGCGGGCCGCCTCGGCCAGATGGCTCGCGGCCAGCGATTCGCCCAGATACGCGAGCGCCTCGGCGGCGGCGAAGCGGATCTCGGCGTCGTCGCTCTCGAGCGCCTCGCGGAGCGTGGGGATCGCATCCTTGCCGATCGCCTCGAGCCGGAGGGCCGCGGCGGGGGCCGTGACCGGGTCGGCGAGCTGCCGGGCCAGCAGCTGCATTCGGGCGTGGCGGCCCTCGGGGGGTTCGATCACGGCCACGCACTGCACCACGCGGACATACCGGCCGAGATTGTGGCGATACAGGTGGGGCACCTGAAGCTCGATGTAGCGGTCGGTCTTGGGATTGGCGACCCCCCGCTTCACCCCCTTGATCACGGTGTTGAAGCGGCGGTTGATCCAGTCGCCGAGCCGCTTCGACATCGCGAACGAACGGTGCTCGGCCGCGATGATCAGGCCCAGCTCGCGGTCGGCCAGCGAGACGCCGGCGCCGGGCACCAGGGCCCGCAGGCCCGACTTCGAGTCGAGCGTGCCGCTGGAGACGGGATCGACGAGCAGCAGGCCCTCGGCGACGCCCAGCTCGTGGCCGTCGCGGATCACGTTGCCGACGACGGCCTTCTCGGCCAGCCGCGTCTCCATCAGCCAGCCTCCCGCCAGGCTCGTCGTGTCGTGATTGGCCGGCACCTCGACGGCGATGTCGAAGCGGTCGCCCTTGCGGCAGCCGGGCGGAAGATAGCCGTGCACCCAGACGAGCGCCGTGGTCTGCGAGGCCAGCAACGAGTTGGGCTCGATCACGCCCCGGGCCTGCATCGCCGCCAGCAGGGCGGCCCGCTGCGGCCCCGGCGGGGGATCGCTGCCGGTGTCGGCCAGGCCCGTGACGAGCGCCGGGCCTTCGATCCGCCTGGGTGCGAGGCCCCAGGGGGCCGTGTAATCGCCGACGAGCTTGGTGCCCTCCTCGAGCTGGGCAAGCGCTTCGATCTCGGGGCTCTGGCTGCGGATCGCCGGGCCGGCGCAGCCGGCGCCGGTCACGGCCGCCGTCAGGAGCGACCAGGCGGCCCACGAGGCGCGGGACATGGGTGCGTGGACCATGCTTCGGTTCTTCCGCTGGGAAGCTTCGCGGGGCGTGACCGTTCCGGCACGCGACGGCCGAAGACGGGGGCGGGAGGGTAGGAGCCGTCGGCGCCGCCGGTCAAGGGTGCTTTGGGCAGCGAACCCGGCGGATTCGCGGTGGGTTTGTCGCCTTGGCGGCCGTGCGCGCCCCTGCTACGGTTCGCCCGCCGCAGGGCCGATTCGGTCGCGCGGCATGGGTATCGCCCGAGGCCCGGAGAATCGTTTCGTGACGGCGTTCGAACCAAGCGGGCTGGGCATTCACGTCCGGTGGATGATCCGGCGAGACATGCCCGAAGTGGCGACCATCGAGCGGGAAGCGTTCGAGTTTCCCTGGTCCGAGGAGGACTTCACCCGCTGCCTGCGGCAACGGAACTGCATCGGCATGGTGGCCGAGATGGCCGACTCGGTCGTCGCCTTCATGATCTACGAACTGCACCGCTCGAAGCTCCACGTCCTCAACTTCGCCGTCCTCCGGTCGCATCGCCGGCTGGGGATCGGCACGCGAATGATGGAGAAGCTCGTCGGGAAGCTGACGCCCGAGCGCCGCGGGCGGATCGTGCTGGAAGTGCGGGAGACCAACCTCCCCGCGCAGCTCTTTTTTCGCTCGCTCGGGTTCCGGGCCACCTCCGTGCTCAAGGACTTCTACCAGGACTCGACCGAGGACGCGTACCTGATGCAGTTTCATGCCGACCCGCTTCCGGCGGAGCGGCGAATGGCAGGCTGACGCCGCGCGTCTGGCGGTGGAGGGCCGCGAGCGACTGCCGGGGCGAGTCGCCGTGGGCGAACAGCGTGCACACGGGGCTGCCGGCCGGGAGCGTCTGCGGCGGTGCGGGAATGTCGGCCACCAGCGGCCAGCCGTCGTGCGGCCCGCCGGCCGCGGCGCGGATCGCCGCGAGCGACGCGTCGTCGATCCGGAGTTCGCGCGGGGCGTAGAGGATCGCCTTCGACCACGTTCCCCGCCGCGGTCGCGTCCGGAGCGTGGGCGGCGCCGGGAATCCGCAGGCGGCCATGTGCGCGGCGGCCAGTGACAAGCCGGAGGCCCGTTCGATGAGTTCCATCGATGCCGTCGGGCGGGGATTGACCTCGATCACGTGTACCCGGTCGGTCCGGTCGATGACGAGGTCCACGCCCACGAGCCCCGTCAAGCCGAACCGCGCGTCGAGCAGCCCGCCCAGCCGCCCGAGTTGGTCGCGGACCGCGGTGGCGAGCGACTCCACGGCGACGTCGACGCTTCCACAGAACGCGAAGGGCTGCGCGTGGCACCAGCGGCGGCCCAGCAGCTGCCGACTCGCCCCGAGCAGGCGGCCGGAGCCGGCTGCCACGACGTAGGCGGCCGACCACGGGCGGCCCTGCACCCGCCGCTGCCAGATGCGGTCGGGGGCGCGGGCCGGCCCGACGTCGTCTCCCCACCACGCCGCGACGCCATGGCCCCCGGCAGAGCGGAGCGGCTTCGTCAGCCACGAGCCGTCGCGGGGAACTCCGAGCGGATCGCGACGGGTCTCGGGAAAGCCGAGGCCCGCCGCACGGACGGCCGCGGCCAGCGCGTCGGGATCGCGGACGGCCGCGACCGCGCCGGGCCGGCAGCCCGCCAGCGGCCGTTCGCCGCTGATGGCCTCGATCACCCGGGGATGGTTCTCGACGGCTCCGCAATAGAGCCACGGGCCCGGTGGAAACCGCGCCACGGTGGCCGGGAGGGCAGCGGGATACGGCCGCGCCCGCTCCGCCATCTGGGCGACCGCCCGCAGGTCGAGATCGGCGAACAGGTCGGCCGCATGGACGCGCCACCCGGCCCGAGCCGCCGACTCGGCCATGGCCCGAGCGCTCGCTCCCGCAACGACCAGCACGCGAGCATGGGGATCAGGTGTGATCATGCAGGTTCGACAGCTGCTGGGGCCGACCGGCCGCGGGTTGTTGACCACGGCCCAGATGGTATTCTGACGCCCTGGTCGGTGGAATCAGTTGTTGCAATCACAGTCATCGCGAGGAAAGCACACATGTCGATGTTCATCGGTGAGGCTCTGGTCGGTGAGGGGAACGAAATCGCGCACATCGACCTCCTGATCGGCTCGAAGGATGGTCCGGTCGGTGTCGCCTTCGCCAACGCGCTGGCTCGGCAGAGCGAAGGTCACTCGAACCTGCTGGCCGTGCTCGCGCCCAACGTCGCCGTGAAGCCCGCCACCGTGATGATCACGAAGGTGACCATCAAGGGTGCGAAGCAGGCGGTGCAGATGTTCGGCCCCGCCCAGGCCGCCGTCGCCAAGGCCGTGGCCGACAGCGTGGCCGCCGGCGTGATCCCGAAGAGCGAGGCCGAAAACCTCGTGATCGTCTGCGGCGTGTTCATCCACTGGGAAGCCAAGGACGACAAGAAGATCTACGAGTTCAACCATCAGGCCACGATGGACGCCATCGCCAACGCGATGACGGGCAAGCCGACCGCCGACGAGATGGTCGCCGCGAAGGACAAGGCCGCGCATCCGTTCCGGGGCTTCTGAGCATAGCGCCCGCCGGGGCATCCATGCCCCCGGCGGGCTTGCGTGGCCGGAGGGGCAGCCAAGGTGCCCCTCGGCCACGAGCGCCGGGCCGCCAGCCCGGCAGTTGTCAAATGGAGATGCCGGCGGAGGGCAAGCCGAGGTTGCCCTCGCCGGCCTCGGCCGCCCTCCGGGCGGCCAGTCGTCGTGGGTGAGCCGTGCCGAAGCGAGTCCTGATCCAACTCGACTGCGACCCGCAGCCGAGCACGTTCGATGCGATCGTGGCCGTCGATGCCGGCGCCGATGTGCTCCTGCGTCATGGCGGAGTCACGCCCGAGGCCGCCGTGCCCCTGTTGCACGGCGGCATGTTCACGCGCGGTGGGGGTGACCTCGCGAGCACCGCCATCTTCATCGGAGGCTCCGACGTGGCGGCGGCCGAGGCGGTGGCCCGACGGGTCGCCAAGACCTTCTTCGGACCGGTGCGGATGGGGGTGCTCGTCGATCCATCCGGTGCCAATACCACCGCGGCCGCCGCCGTCGTCGCCGCCCTTCGCCACCTCTCGAGCGGCGGGCAGCCTGCCCGGGCCGTGGTGCTCGGGGGCACCGGGCCGGTCGGACAGCGGGTGGGTCGGCTGCTGGCTCGCAAGGGGATGCAGGTGACGCTCGGCTCGCGGTCGCTCGATCGGGCCGAGGCCACGGCCCGCACGCTCGCCGAGCAGGTGCCCGGGCCGCAGATCCGCGGCATCGCCTCGTCCGGCGGCGTCACGGCCGGGTCGCCGCTGGCCGAGGTGCTGGCCACGGCCGACCTGGTGGTGGCCGCGGGGGCCGCGGGGGCGGTGCTGCTCGATGCCGCGGGGCGGGAAGCGGCCGCTTCGGCCCGGGTGCTCATCGACCTCAACGCCGTGCCCCCGGCGGGCATCCACGGCATCGTCGCCGGCGACAAGGCCAGGGCGGACGGCCGGCAGTTGCTCTACGGCGCGCTCGGCGTCGGTGGCACGAAGATGAAGATTCACCGGGCGGCGATCGAGCGGATCTTCGCTCAGCCCGATGCGTTTCTCGATGCCGAGGAACTGCTCGCGATCGGCGAGGCGATCGGCTGACTGGAGACGGGACGGCGACGCCGGCCCCCGCCGCCCACGCCGAGCAGGATCACGACCGCCAGCAGGATCGAGACGCCCACCACGATCATCAGCACGTTCCGGCGGAACCGCCGCGCCTGCCGTTCCTCGGGTGTGAGCCGCCGGATTTCGATCAGGCTGTCGCCGTGGCGGATCGTTCGCACGGGCTCGGAGAATGCGAGTTCCGCTGCCTTGGGGTCGAGTGGCGTGCCAGCAGTGACGGGCAGGTTCGCGGTCGCCACCGGTTGCGGGCCCGCTCGCCGTGGCGGTTCCCTGAGGGGCTGGGCCGCCATCGACTCATCGATGATCCCGACGACCTCGGCCGTATCCACCGCCGCAGTGAACCCTGGATCGTCGACCGGCACGGGATCGGCCACGCCGGAAAGCTCGAAGATGGATGCCTCGGTCGACGACGGCGGGGCCGGCCCCGAATCCTTCCGCAGGGGAGCGAGTTGCGTGATCACCGCGCCCCAGTCTTCCGCGAGTCCGGCCGGCTCCGGCGCGGCCGCTGGGAGTTGGTCGCGGGCCGGCTGCTCCGCGAGTGCCGGGACGGCTTCCGGCTGAGGGGATGTCGCGGCATGGGGCGGCGGCGTGTTGGCTTCGGGCGGCGGCGTCGCGGCGGCTTGTGACGAGGGGGCCGAGGCGGCTTCTGGCGGCGGTGCCGACGGATCCGGGACGTAGAACAGGCTGGCGCACAGCGGGCAGCATGCGTCCCGGCCGCAGAGCGTGCCGAGCGCGGCGACCTGCCCCTGGCAGACGGGGCAGGCGACGACGAACAAGGTGTCGGGGGCGATGGCGGTGAACGCGTCGCTCATCGGGCGTGGCCGTCTCCAGTCCCTCCCGTGCCAGACGCGTCGGTCCGCCAGTGTGCGGCGGCCCAGCGATCGATCAGCCCGGGCATCCAGTGGGCCAACCAAGCGTATCCCTTTGCCTGCCAGCCGGGAACGACCACCGATTTCCGTCGCTCGAGACCGGAGAGAATCGCCCGGGCGGCGCGGTCCGGCGGCATGCCCCGGCCGCGGGACCAGCCAGGTCGCTCACCCTCCATCAGCGCCGTCCAAAACTCCGATTCGATCGGTCCGAGCGTGGCGAGCAGCACACCGATGCCTTCGCCGGCGAGCTCGAGCCGCAGCGTGCCCGCCAGCGACCGCAGACCGCTCTTCGCGGCGCAGTATTCGGCGTGGAGGGGCAGGGGATGGAGGCCGAGGATCGAGCCCACGAGCACCACCGCCGCATCGCGGCCGCGGGCCAGGTGCGGCAGGGCCTCGCGCACCAGTTCGGCCGGGGCCACGAGATCGAGGTCCAGGATGCGGGTCAACGTCTCGGGCCGTGCCGTGCGAAAGCCGCCGACGGCCCCGCCGCCCGCCGCCGCCACCACCAGGTCGATGCCGCCGAGCCGCGCCGCGGCGGAGGCCACAAGGTGGCGGCGAAAGCCCGGATCGCAGATGTCACCGGCC
>Ga0214917_10006475_pt1 | contig 12130 bp, 5 predicted proteins | sample LL_1208_BB_MetaG_FD_177983 | JGI IMG/M metagenome (GOLD analysis project Ga0214917, IMG submission 177983) | Freshwater microbial communities from Lake Lanier, Atlanta, Georgia, United States - LL_1208_BB | ecosystem: Environmental > Aquatic > Freshwater > Lake | place: USA: Georgia | collected...
TTCCGTAGTAGAGTTGTCGAGCATCTCGACTCCGTAAGAATCCGCAGCAGCAGCGGTAAAAAATTTGCGGAGGCGGTCAGGACCGGTGTTTGAACCCGCGTAATAATTGCCAATGAACAGTGCATCGGGCGAAGCGGGGTCGACGTTCGTATCACTATAGAGCAGAGGCGCGACGGTACCAGACGGGACGACGAAAGTGCCTCTCTGTATAGAGTCAACTAAAAATGACCCTGTGCCCTGGTTTATTGAGTCAGTTCCCCACCGGACGATGACGTGATGCCAATTATTGTATGTGAGAGAATTATCTTCAGAAAAGAATATAAGGTCGTTGGGATAGCTACCCGCAGCAGCTGAAGACGGTGATACATCAGCGCTGTGGCTGAGTTGTAGCATCAACTTAAAACCCAGCGGCAGACCGTTGTAGTCTTTGAGAGAGCCTGTCACAAGAGAGAGAGCATAACTCGAAGACAAGTGCATGATTGTACCTGCCTTAAATTCTCCCGCAGAGTCAAGATTCTTGTAGCGCGGATTGATGTAAAAATCGAAGCTAAATGCGCCGCTTAGAGAGTAAACGCCGTTAGTGTAACCTGTGTGCGGAATTGTTGTGTTTTCTACGTTAGGGTAAATCAACGCAGTTTCGTCAGGAACTGTCGAAGAAGAAAAAAAGTTTATCGAATTATAATTACAATACGCCCAGTTTGCTGATGGGTATGTGTGTCTGTAGTGATCATCGAGATTTTCTTTGATGATCAATTTTTTGAGATAATCAGGAGAAAGAGAATCGTCCGAGCCTGTTACAGGTGCCGGTGTTGTCCTTTTTATTTCTAGGTATTTACTTTTCTTAGGAGAATATTTTCTGAAACCAGCTAATTTTATGTAATCACGGGCCTGTAAATATATGTTTTTTTGCCCTGGAGTGGCCGCCACATTCACAAGCAGTGTGTGTGCATTCTCTAAAGCGCTATCACCAAACCACCCGCCTCCGCCGCCCTCATCCGTCAAACCAAATTCTTTTTCTATCTTTGATCTTCTAGGAAAAACGTAGATGGATCCTGTCACACCAAGTGAACTCGACGAATATTCTCTTGCTGGTTTTGTCAGTACAGTTACAGACTGATAATCCGTCGAGTTTATCTTGTAGATTGACATCTAGCACACCAAAATCTCTTAAAAATCCAATCGAACTCTGAATGTAAGCTCTCTTTCAGGATTCTTTTCGACAGGTCTGCTCAGCTTCGCTACTGCGAGTAGGTTATCGCTCGAATCGTAAAGACCGACGCTCGTGATAAATGTAAACGTCTGCTGGACGTCTTCTTGTCCTGGGTCTATCACGACTATGTTGTTGTTTGCATCCGCAAAAGTAGGATTGGACGAATAGTTGAACTCATCCGCACTGGCGCGACAGAATATCAGCGTGCTGTTGATGTTTGTGACGTTTTGAAATGTGATCGCTGACAAAGACCCTGAGCTGAACCTTGTTCCGCAGATGTGATCTATGACGTTGTCTATCGAGCCTGAAGAGATGAAATCAGGTATAAACTTAGATTGATTATATGTCTCTGTCGCCGGACCGCCTAAATCATGTCTTCCGCTCGGTGTAATTGCATCGATGGTACCTGATATAAACTGCGTTCCTGAAGTGATCTTTTCTAGATCAAGAACTGCTATTCCTCTTTCATAGAAGAGTAGACCTACAGCGTTGTCGATATTGGCTGCGTTATACAGGTTAGCTACCGTGCCTCCGAACTCCGTAAATTTGTTCGTGCCTGCATTAGCGTCGTAATAGATCGACTCTCCGAGCTCTGAAGTTGTCCAGGCATTCGCTTGAAGGTTTGCTGGATTGTAGAGTGATGCCGTCTGATAGAACTTCATCGCAAACGTTTCTCTTTTTATCGCGTCTCTAGAAAAGAGCCTCTTGAATGCGATGAAAAGCGCTGCATCAATATTTGTCTGTGTTGCGCCACCATATGGCGTCTTGAATGGTAAATTTGCGTCTCCAAGTAGAAGCTGTGCGAACTGTCTGTAGTTGTCCAGCTTTTCTCTCATCATGAGAGAAGAAGAAGGAAATCTTTCTTTTCCAGCTGCATCTACACCCACGAGTGATGCTGACGTGATGTCGCTGTCAGGAAATATACCGATCGTGCAGTCGAACACCGCGTTCGCAGTTTGAAGCGTAAAGTCTTGATCATACACTGTTTGAAATAGTGATGATGTGACGCCAGGCCCAAGACCGCCTGTCACAAAAACTTGATATTTTCTTCTTGATACAGAGCTGCTTATATCTTCCTGTATGACATCGATAAGCTGATTTAAAAAAGAAGTCGCAGTGTTGATATCAGCCGGTTCTATTGCTTTATATGTCGACATTTATTCACCATTGTCAGCTGTCTGACCGCTTGACTTCGATAGGTATATCTTTTACAGCACCAGAGTTCATACCTGTCACTCTTATGTACGTCTTTATAGTATTTTTTGCCGATCCGTAACCATAAACTTCGAAAGTTGAGCTGGTGAGAGATTTAGCCGAGACGGTAATTTCAAGAATTGATCCGCCAAAACTTGTTACAGAAGACTTCGGGATCACGTACTTCGCTCTCTGCATTCTGTCTATGTTATTTGGAGAAAAATTTCCCACCATCCTCACAAAAAGATTTGGAAGGTCGACAATAAAAGTCTCATCTCTAAACTCGACGTCAATCGCATTTTCATTTAGCAGTGTCTGTGTCAAATTAATCTTTGTCTGCGTCGGCTTACCGAGCGTCGAAGTCGTATAAAGTGTCGGTATACCTCCGACCGCCGCAGAATCAAAAATTAAAGATAGCTTAGGGATTTTTATAAGGTTGGGATTTGAGATGCTTACAAGCTTATACTTCTGCGCTTGTGACTGGACCGTCATACCTTCAAAGACAGGAGTGTTTTTTTCTATTTTTTCTTTACCAACTGTTCTTCCGTACTTTTTGATGATACCATAGTTGACTTCATCATCTCCAAATGCGAACTTTGAAATAGAAAAACTGCCGTCATTTCTGGCTAAAAACTGTCTTCCGGTGTCTGTCAACACAGCGTCAAGTATTATGTTATTTGTGCTGTGATCTAAAAAACCCATAATCCCTCTTTATCATGTAACTATTGCTAAGTTAAAATAGTTTTCCTTTGTTCAAGAATCTTAAACTTATTTTAGACAAATTGTCTATAAATTCATTGTCCAGGCGGTCGGATGTCTACGATCTGTAGATCTAGCTGCGCACTTTTTTGATTTTCTATGTTGATAAAATTTAGAGTATAGCTTGTCATGTTTTTGTCAGTGCCAATTACTTGGTCTGAAACAAGATTATTTTTTGAGACAGAATAGCACTGCGGCTCTAGATAAAAGTGCATTTTATGCATATTAGACGTTTTTATTGTGTCTACAAAAAGATCTTCTGCAAGGAGCATATTGGGATACTGCTTTGGAGAACCTGCAAAAGAAACGAGTTTTGTGATGAGCTTGTTGCTGTAAGAATCAAATTTTACTAAAAATTGTTCAGAGTAATTTGATGTTAGACCGTGCGCGTCTATAGATGCGAGAGAGTAAATATATTCAGAATCTTTCATAAAATCATAATCGTAATAGATTCTCTTTGGGTCGAGTGCGTATTCGATCAGACTTTCTTTTATGTTAGATTCTAAAGACGGATATTTGATGACTGCATCATCAAAATCGTACATTTGGATTAGCTCAAACGGCTCTTTTACGCTTTTTCTCCTAAATACTTGAAATTTTTTGATATCCCTTTGGGAATTTATGGGAAAAGACCACGTGATCATCAGACAACCGTATGTACCCGTGCTTGGGTACGGCGCATTTGTCACGGCATCAAATTCCATCGTGGTCGGATTAATTTTGTCATAATCCCACACAAATCTGACTTCTGCAGGCGGAGGCGGAGCGATATTTTCTGTCGTCACGACATACATTCTTTTTGGCTTAGAAGCCACTAGAGAATTGACTGAATATATTCTGTAGGATTCATTATCGACAGATGCATATGATATATCTACGACACTTCTAATCTCATAGACGTACCTAGCTCCATACCTGACATCGAAATCTATGTAAGAAGAAGCTGATGGATTTTCAACTATAATAGGATCAAAAATTTTCTTAGTTCCGTCGTTATAAAGTTCAATTTTTTCTATTATGTATCCTACTAAAAGTGCTTTAGGCGCTACATTGAAGTTTGTTTTTCTGACGACTTTATAGTAGTTTATGCTCGTCTCAAATTCTGAATCTGTTATTGAATAGTCGTTAAAAGTGTCACCGGCAAGCTTAGATGAAGAAACATAATTCTTAAATTTTTCAGCGTTAATTGTAAGCGAATCCCCGGCGGCATTTATCACAACATCATGTAACAGCGCATTGTTGACCTGTGTATAAGTAAAAATCTTATTAAATTTCTGAAAATATTCGTTGACTATTTCTTGCCCTTTGCCATTTACATAAATTGTATTTTCTTTTAGATCTTGTTGGCTTATCGTTTGTCTTATAGTAGAATCAGATTCTTTTTTTGTCTCAGTCCCTACATACTTTTTTGCGCCATTAAAAATGATGTTAGTCTGCTGCTCTACATTGTTATTATCAAAAATGAGAGAAGAGAAAAAATTTGAAGAAAAATTTTCTTCTTTTACGATGTTATCAACATTCTGTGATAAAACTTTGCACTGCACGGGAGCAGCGTATTTAATTTTCTCTGGGCTTGGGGGGACAAAAGATAATTTTACGTAACGCGGAAGTTTACTTCTATTTGTAGACAGTTCTTGTTCTGTAAATTCTGATCTAGGCTTAGAGATCACGCTTTGTGCTATATTTTGTGATTCTATCGTTACATCAGAAAGTATGTCTTTGTCGAGGATCACTTCGTTCTTGACAAAAAAGTTATACACAAATTTTGTATCAAAATTCAAGACTTCAGGTATGTCTATGTTATAGACCAGCCTTGAAGGCATCGAAGTATTTTTAGGTATTTTTTCTTCAAGCCAAAGGCTGTCGCTTACAGATGCTGCTGCTTTAGAAATATCCTGAGGACGCGTGGCAGAAGCAAGAGAAGATCCAGGAGAGGCTTTTTGAATATTTTTATTTGACACCATAAATAAAACTTCTTTTTATATATTTTTTTCAATATATTCGTTGTGCTCGGCAAAACTGTTGTATTGTTACTTTGTGAATATTGGCTGCGGCAGGTTGTGTTAGTGAACCAAGTTTATTGTAAAAAGATGGTGAAGATGCGGTGGTGGGAGCTACAGGGGACCTAAGTGCATCTGGTATTTTATCAAAATAGCTAAGCGTCGGAATTTTTATCTTTTATGAAAGATTCTAACACGACAAAAAATGTTTCTAAAGAAACATCACTAGAACTTTTATCTGGATCAAAGTACGCAGTTGTGGAGTCAGCATATCTTATTGTGTTCAACCTTCCAGATTTTGCAAGATCTTCTAAAAATGTAGGATATCTGTTCATGAGCTGTGATGTTTTTTCTTCGTCTACTCGAAATTCAGGGTCAAAAATTATGTGAAATACTCTATCAAACTTTTTAGGCTGTATCAAAAATTTGATGTATGTAGAGACATCTGCAAAATCTGATTTAGTAGCTGCCGAAACTATCTTGTCTACAAATTGCTTATTAAAGACAGCTGCGCTTTTTAGATTTTTTAATTTTGTTTTCTTTGAAGTAGAGAATGGATTGTTTTGATTCTTTATTTCAAAAAGTGGATTATTTTCTACACTCAGCAGGCCATTTTTGAGTGTCTGCGCGTTGAAGCTCATCTCAAAATCATGTAATAAAGCTTCAGATTCTTCTGTAGAGAGATTAAAGGCAGCTTCATTGATTTGCATACCTGTCAATATTTTTATGTAATTTTCTAACAAAAAGCTGACAGCATGATTTTCAAGAATTTCTAGTTTTTCTTTATTTTTTAAGAATGAATATTCTGAACCAAAAATATTCGTTGTATTTTTATCCCAGTATGCAGAAAAACCAGAGTTTGTTTTTGAAATTGCTTCTGAAAAAGAATAATTTCTGGTTGGGATCGCAGAAAGACTGTTTATATCTTTCTTAAATTCTTCATAAATTCGTGCTGGATATCTGGACGCTTCAAACAAATATGTCTTTGGCTTGTATATTATGTTGCTATTTAGCAGATCTATCTTGTAGATAGAAAGCTTGATTATGTCATTTTCTTTTCCTACTTCCGCAGCAGGTAAAGTATTTTTTAGCAGATCTTGCGCTAGACCAACTGAAATAATTTTTTTGTTATATCCTTTGATAGATTTAAATTCTGAGTCTGCTAAAAAGCTTTTTAATAGACGAACTATTTCGCTAGAGTGTGACAATCTGTTATAGTAGTTTGTAAATAATATTTTTGAGTTGTCTGCTGATTCATCAACTTTCTCTGAAAAACTTTGAAAAGATTGATAAACATCTTCAAAGTTTGAAAGAGCTAAAGTCAACTGCGGTTCTTTCAAAAAGAACGCAAGCTTGTTAGGATCTCCTAAGTATTTTATCAACTTTTGGTATGTCTTTATGTCAAGCTTGTCTGTCAAATTTTTTGCTTCTTGGAGCCGCAAATTTAAGTTGCTCAGCACATTTCCAACAGTAGAAAATCCAGCAAGTAAAAGTCTATTTTCTTCTGCAAGTTGTTTTTTTACTTGGTTATAGCTAAGATCACTGTCAGATGTCCTAGAGATAAACATACAAAATTTTGATAGTCCTATACCTTTTTCTGCTAAAACTTCTTTTTCTTGATCGGTCATTTCATCATTATATAGGGTAGCGCTTTCGCCTAGCACCGTGTCAATTTTGACGCCCAGTATATCTAAACCGCTTGTTGAATATATCAATTTGCATATTGCGTCAAACGCACAGTATAAAATTGAGTTGACATCAATTTCGCTATAGTTTGTTTTTTTAGCTTGCGGATTAGAAGCTGTAGCATAGTCTATACAAGTTTTTTTTATATCTTTTAAGACTGTGACGATCTTTTTAAAAATATCATTATTAGTCAGCGCACTTATCAATGTGTCTACACTTGCATATTGACTAATGTGAACATTGCGCTCATTCGTTTGCTCGACAACTTTACTTACAAATTCCTCCGCTTTGGCATGTTGTTTATCTATGTTTGCATTGCCCGCGGTCAGGTCGATATCATCCTTGATATCATCAAATTCTGAAATAAAGTTGTCAACGCCGAGTATAGAAATTATAGGTTCTACAACAGAATAATTTTCTAATTGTACAAAAAAATTTGTAACATATACGTCTGTGTCTGCTCCAGATGATAATTCACCAGCTTTTTTGATAGAAAATTGAACATCATCTACACGAGACATCAGCACCAAGAACACAAAGTTTTTTATTGCAGAAGAATTTTCTTTACCATTCCCACAACAGCTTAGCAAAGCCTTAATTCCAAGCTGTCTATTTCTGATTCCAGTTATATTTGCAGGCGGTGATGGTATCAAATTTTTTATCGAATTCCAGACATTTTCAAAAAATTTAACTGAATCAGCAGAAAAAAATATGGGTTTACTTTTGTCAAAAAAAGTATCGTTATTTAGCGGTAAACCTGAAATTTCAGACAAAAATTTGAAAAAGTCTTCGTCATATTTACTTGATAATTTAGTTAAATTTTCAATTCTAGCTTTTAAAGCTACGTCAGTAGCAAGTGTATTACTAGTTTGTCCCACAGATTTTTTTGTTACGAGTTGTATGAATTGGTCTGGACGATCAAAAAAGTATTCGCCTGCGGCGTCAAAAGCTGAAGAAAAACCAGGCTTTTTTCTCTGTTCAAACATCAAAACTTTTTTTGATGAATCAGGGGTGGGACCAGCAACCTCTGAATCTTGCTGGTAATAAGTCAATCCTAATAGAGAACTCTTGTCACCCTCGTCTATTCCTTCAAGCCACACATTTCCTTGTTTCATTCCAAAGATAGATCTAGCTATATTCAACGGCTTTTTTTGGTTTGGAAATGCAGCCACACCACTTTTAAAAATTCCTAGCTTTGATTCACTGTAGTTTTTTGATAGGATTATTTCTCTTGTTACACTGTGAAATATTGCTGTTATTTTTGTGATATCTTCAAAAACAGAGAGTTCATTCTTTAATAATAGCTCAAAGCTTTCAACACTGGAATGTGTGTCGCCTACCGTTTGAGAGTTAATAGAAGAGTTAGAAAAACTGAATCTCTTTGTTTTATATGGAGATATTGTGGAAGTAGTTTTTAGATCAGCAAGTGCATTTTCAATATTGTTTTTTGCATTATTAGAAAAAACACCTTTTACAACATCAGATGATTTAAGGAGTTTATACGAGTGGTATGCGTGTAGTGTTCTGCACTCATTTAGCAGCATGATCCATAATTTTGTAGCAGAATACTTTTCCACCAGCGGGTCTGAAGATGGACCACGCAGCATCTCTAGAGTAGTTTTTATGTTTAAATTATCAGGTAGCTCTGACGCGTACTTGTTGATAATTCCCTTGTCTAAAAGGTTATTATTGAAATTTTTATTTATGAATTTTGTGGGCGTATAGTCATAGTCTTCGTCTGTTATATTGAGAGATTTTTTTATTGTAAGAAATGTTCTAAAAATTTCATAGATCGTTTGCAGCAAATTTCTTACTTCTGTAACTTCAGACTTAAACTTTTCATTATTGTTTTTTACAAAATTAGCGGACAATATTTCAGAATTTTGTGTAGCAGCAGCAGAAGCCTCATCTAACTTTCTCATGGACTCTACGAACACATCAAACAGCTCTCCTTCTGGAGTTGGTCCGCCGGTAGTCGTTTCTAGCAGGGGTTGAAAATTTAAAATTGATATTATCTCTGGTCTTTTGTTGGAAATATTCGTCAATTTTTCAAAATCTGAAACATCCACATTTTCAGATTTTTTTACTTCTTCATCCTTAGAATTGTTAGCGTTGATGCTCTTTATACCGGCCGGGGAAGGACGTTCACCCCGGGAGGCAGTCGCAGCTAAATTACTATTTGAAATGCTAGATGAGCTGCCAGGCAAGGATTGTGATGACATACCTCCTGTTTTTAGGACTGTTCCATTTGAGCTTTTTGGAAGTTGTAACTTCATAATTTTTACCTAACTTTTGATTCTTCTATCAATAGTTCATTAGATCGTACGGGGGAACCCATGCTAAAATCTGAAAAAACTGGCAGCACTATAAAATGCACATACCCCACATCATCGCTGCTCATAGAATGAGTATATTTGAGATAATTTGTGAGAGAGTGAGATTTTCCTATGACTTTTCTTACACTGTCATATTCAATAAACAATAAAAAGTGATCTATAGCTGCAGGATCTCCTACAGACTCCCAAGTAATATTGACGCTGCAACCTTCTTTATTTGCTTGAACATTTGTCACATTTGGTAAAAAAACTTCATTATCAAAATAGTATGTGTAGCTTGAGCCCAGCTTTCCATACTGCATATCTTGTTTTGGATCTCTATCGATAAACTTTTTAGAAAGTGTGATACCACGGAGGAGTTTCATAGGATGATGGTGTTTTTTTGGGACCATCTTATATTTTTTCTTCGTGATATCATCCATCATCTCTCTAGATTCAGAGACCACAGTCTGTGGATCTCTTACCAGCGCATCAAACACATATTCATATTTGTGCCCTTTCATGACGTTCAGAGCTTGAAATTTTCTTGACTGCTCTAAATCTGAAAAGGTGGTATTGTTCTCTATTATGCCCAGATTGGAAGACTCTCCGGTCATAAGATCGTATCTTGTCACCTCAAAAGCTATGAGCTTATCAAACTCTGCTCGGCGAGCTAGAAGATCTTTTGTGTCATATGAGCCCGCTAATTGCCCTAAAAGCGTCGCGATCTGTCCTATCTGGTCTTTTTGAATTGTCGCAGAGATATTTATCCTGACATCAACGGATCGACTTAGCGTTGTATCAGTGAGATCATCGAGTGTGACAGTCAACGCATTCATCTTTGGTTGAAGATACTCAAAAATGACGGAATTTGAAGACTTGATAACGTCACTAGTGTCGAGAGTTAAATTAGTCGTTAATTCGTATATGTGATTAGGCGTCAGATTTTTTATGAATATTTCTTGCCTATTAGAAGCTTCTGAAAAATATGCTACGTTGTTAGTCCTCACAAAGTTCTTTTGTTTAGAAGTCAGATCTTTTATCAGGAGCTGTGCATGCGATACTAAAGGATCATAACAGTAAAAAGTTATTCTTACTCCATTACCTGCAAAGCTGGGCACGAGAGACACTCTTTTTCTATCGATCGTATTCTTAGAAATAAGAACGTCAGTAAAGTGACAGGACATGTGACTTTCATTATTTTTGCAGTGTGGAATAAATCTGTAGATACAGTCAAAGTTGTTAATATCAGTGTAATTGATATTAACAACTTTATTGCTCACTGAAACTGTGTCAATTAGATTATAATTTGTGTAGTCTCCATCGGGTGACAATACTCTTTTATAGATCTTTACCGTGTCAGACACTGCATCATTCTGCTTTACGGTAAAAAATATCTTATTGTCTTTTTGGGCGTGAGAGACGCTAGGAGAAGCTGAAGGAGTGTTTAGCTTTGAAAACAGCTCGTTTGCGTTCAACATTTTTTCTGCTGAATCATACACAAATGTAGTATTTTTTCCATTGCCTATTTTTTGTGTCTTTAGCAGCTCAAATTTGACTATCAGATTTTGAGAAGAATTAAGTACACTGACAGGTAAACTAATAGGAACTTCAATTTTTACAAAACTGTCTGTAACAGTTTCTAAAACAGGAAGATAGTGATTTTCTGATAAATCAGAAACATCTTTTCTCTCTTCTACATTCTCAAATAGAGCTTTGTTCAGCAGCTTGATAGCTGGATTATTTATGTACTCTGTTTTCTTTTTCTTTTTTACAGTGCCAGCAAAGCTCTCTGCGCTAGAGATTCCTCTTTCTTTATAATCTATGAATGTTGTAGGAGCTAGCTTACGAGAAAGCATCTTACGAAAAAGAGTTTTTTCTTCAAACTGAGATCGAGTATTTCTTTGATTCAGTTCTAGATCGCTCTTGTTCATGCTTATCTGCGGCCTGATCAGGTTATTTTCGAGTCTTTTTTCTCTTATTTCTTTGACGCGCTTAACAACAAGTCTCGTCTTTTTGAGTCCTAGATTTATAGAATCAAAGTCTCTTTTTTTGATAGAAGAAATAATCTGATTGTTTATTTTAGATGTCACGTCACTAGACACTAGCGCTAAAATATTTTCAGAAGATTCAAGATTTTCTATCTTGCTTTTATATGTAAGAATTCTATCTATAATCTCCGCATTATTTACCGAACCTGCATGCCTCGTTTGCAAAATCGTAGGCACTATTTTGTTGGAAGTTCTGACAGTCACAAAGACTTCGTAACAGCTTTCTTGTATAGCTTCAACTTGCGAAATTTTGTAAGTTAGCATCAGCTTGATCTGCCCACCTACGCGATCACTTTTTTGATCTACTACACTAGCTTCTGATACAAAAGGCACGACTTCTTCTATACGTGCAAAGTCTTCTTCTATCCTTAAAATTCCCTTTTTTTGTTTAGGCGGTTTAAAAAACATGTTTCACTCGAACACAAGAGTAAATAGCTTTATAAAAGTATCTGTTCCGTAGTCGTCAATGAATATTTTACCTACAAAAAACACGTGCTTTACGACGCCGCTTATTTTGTGTTTTCCATAGTCTATCACATCTAATTTTTTTATTTCAGTCTGCGAAATTTCAAAAAACTGTGTGACAAGCTTGTTGTTAAAAGACGTAGGGTCGAACGAAATAGTTTTTTTATATCCTTTTTCTTCTACAACTTTTAGATCGCCTTCTAAATCTTCTATTGTGTATTTATCATACTCACCAAGACGAGCATAATTTCCAATCTCATACTGAGTAAGTAGATCAGTATCAGACTTATCGATACTTGCATCTTCAAGTCTGTTGATAGGAGGAAGATACTTGAAATTTGTGACATTGCTCAGGTGTTTATCTGCAAAAAGGCTAGGTAGATCTCCTAACACCTTTGTGTAATCTGAAGAATTAGATATAGGACCATTCGAGCTTATAGAAAACTGCAC
>Ga0214917_10006476_pt1 | contig 12129 bp, 9 predicted proteins | sample LL_1208_BB_MetaG_FD_177983 | JGI IMG/M metagenome (GOLD analysis project Ga0214917, IMG submission 177983) | Freshwater microbial communities from Lake Lanier, Atlanta, Georgia, United States - LL_1208_BB | ecosystem: Environmental > Aquatic > Freshwater > Lake | place: USA: Georgia | collected...
CCGTTGACCCAGAAATAAGGAGAGATGTCCTTTTCCGAGTATTGGGCCACCGGACGGAGTTTTTCCATCGAGTCGTAGGCCCACCCTACCATCGTCCGCCCCAGGTGCTGGACTTTGCGCGGATAACGAAGGGTCAAGGGGGAGGCGGCCAGCCAGGCCAAGGCTGCGCCCAGAAACAAAAAGGCGAAACCGAGAGCGCCGGACCAGGAGGCGTCGTCCATGCCGCGGATCATATGGTTCAGGTTGGTGAGGGGGTCGGTGGCAAAGACCATGAACACGTGCCCGGCGACAAAAGAGAGAAAAAAAGCCAACACCAGAAAATGCAGGGTCCGGGCAACCTGACGGTTCAACCAGCCGGTGGCGAGGTGGAGGCGGGCGGCGATTGAGGGGGCCTGGAGAATTCCGGTGATGGCGGCCAGGGGAGATGCGATAAAAACCGCGGTGAAGTAGGCCAACATCTGGAGGCCGTTGTACTGCAGCCAGCCCGAGGGCGGTGGGAAATCCAGGGAGAGATACTGGATGGCAGTGGAGATGGCGTGGGGAATCACCGTCCACGAAACGGGAACAATTCTTTGCCACTGGTGGGTGCTGAAGAGCAGGGCAAAGAAGATCAGGCCGTTCGCCAGCCAGACAAGATCCAGGCTGAAATGCCACCAGCGGGCCAGTCCGACGGAATGACGGATGCCGGGAAGCCCCAGCCATCCGGGAAGGGAAACGCTGTCCTCCTTGGCAGTCCACTCGCGATCCTGGGGAACCGGGCCGCGGAGGCGAAACCACTCCCGGCCCGGGGTGCATCCGGGATCGAGATAGAGTCGCGGATGATCGGCGAGGATCTGAAGGCCGGAGCGAATGATGAAGATCAGGACGAAGGCGTTGAGCCAATGGGCGGCGCGGAGCCAAAGGGGAAACCCATCGTGGACGGGGAGGGCAAAATCCCCCGTACCCGGGAATTTTAGGATGAACTCCTGGATGCCGGGTAGGGTTCGGAGCCAGCGGGCGAGAAAAACGGAGCCAATGGCGGTAAGGAGACTGACCGGAACCATGACTTTGAGGATTTGCGGGGTGGTGAACCAGGTCTGCCCGAGACGGATTTGAGGCAGGGTGGCCGATTCCTGGGGCATGCCGCCGGCAAATTCGCGCAGATCCACCCGGTCGCGAGCCGACTTAAGCTGATCGGCCAGGGTCGCTTTGGACGACATCCTGACGATCTTGAGGGAGAGGCCGAAAGTAAAAAAGGTAAAAGCAGTTTAGGATTGGTGCGCGTAATGGCGGCCACGCCACGGGAGGCGGCGGCGCAGGGTCTGGAGCCAGGAGTTGGCGGCGATAGCCAAGACCAGGGTCTGGCCCAAGGGGTGGGAGAGGGCACCCAGCCAGCTTTGGCGGAAGCGATGGGCCATGGCGAGACGGAGGGAGAAAATTATCGCAACCTCGATCCAGAGAATGGGGTCGTGCGGAAAGAAGGGGAGCAGGGCAAAAGGCCCGAGAAAGACAACGGCCTGAAAAAACTGAAAAAAGAAGAAAGCACCCCACCGCCCATCGAAAGCGGGATAGAGGTTCTTGGTAAAACCGTCCCAAAGATCCCGAAAGTTGTCGTACATTCGGCAGCGGACCCAGGCGATGTGGTGGCCGGGGTTCGTGCCGTCCCGATTCAGGACACGGAATCCGGCGGCCCGCATCTTGCGTCCGAGGGCGATATCCTCCACGAGATGGCCGGCGACCGCCGTGTGGCCGCCGATTTTTTCGTAGGATGTCCGGCGAAAGAGGAGAAATTGCCCATTGGCCGCACCCAGCGATGCGGATCGTCCACCCATCCAATGAGGCAGATAGAGAAGGATGAAAAGGTGAACGAACGGAATGACCAGATGTTCGCTCCAGCTTTTGGCCTCGAGATAGGGCCAAAGGGAAAGAAGGTCTGCTTTTTCCCGGAGGGCAAGATGGACGGCGTGGGAAAGGGTGATGTCGGAAAAACGGGTGTCGGCATCGACAAAAACCAGAAATTCGCCTTGGGCCTCCTGGGCCAGTTGATGGCAGGCCCAAGCCTTACCGGTCCAGCCCCGGGGAAGATCTTTTCCGGGAATCAAACGAACCCTTGGGTCACCCTTGGACCGCTGGCGGACAATCTCGGCGGTGCCATCGGAGGAATGGTCATCGAGCACAAGAATTTCAAAGTCGGGATAGTTGCTGCTGACCAGCGTTCCAAGGCAAGGCCGGATTCTGTGCTCCTCGTTTCTGGCCGGAATCAGGACGGAAATTCGGGGAGTGGGCTCTGAGGGTCCGGAGACAAGAGGAAAACGGAAGGTCTTTAAGTTCAGGAGGTAGTTCAGGAGGATCAGGCTCAAGGCTCCCAGAACAGCGATGTGAAAGATATCCATGGAAGAGGTTCTAAGGGTTTTAGAGGTGGGAATGTGTCTAAGGAAGGTTGAATCGGGTAACTTATTAAATATTTATACGTATATTAGTAAAAATTTAAATATCTAATATACAATAGTTTATGGAACGGATTAAATTAACTTCTTGCAAGATAAGGGGGTTTTTTCACATAGTATCGTGATTAACTTATGAACAAGTTTTGGAAAAACCTAAATGTTTTGGCCTCGGACCATACGTTACCTCCGGCGTTGGTTTCTATTTTTAAAAATGCTTTGGGGGAAGATTCCACTTCTCTCAAGTATCTGACCTTTGTCCTGTCCCCCAACGGGCCGGGGGGGCAGATCGACCGGGATATCTTGGAGGAAAACTTCAACATGGTCGACACGGCCCGGAAATACCACCTCTCCCTTCCCGAGGTGCAGAAGGCGATTCAAATGTTTGTGGAGCGTCGGGCCATCCCGGTTCGTGAGGGTGCCCCGACCAAGGAGATCGGGGGCTTGAACGGGAAGAACGGCAACGGGCACTACGCAGCCCGCCGCCAGCCACCTCCCTTGGGGCCCTATCCGGTTTGCGGTTCGACCATTTCCCGGCTGGATTCCCGTCGCAGTGACGGTGGAGAGGTCGTGGAGGTTGGCGAAGGCTATGCCATGGTCTACTGGCACAAGGCCAAGAAAAAGACCAAGGTGGCCATTGCCCGCCTGAGGGACGTCCGGCTTTTCAAAGTGAAGTCTCCGGCTGGTGCCGATGAGGGCGCCCCCAAGCCGAAGCGCAATGGCCATGGTCATGGCCCGTCCAAGTCCAAGCGAAACGGCTTGGTTGCCAAGGTTCGGGCACGGGCTTCCGGCAAGTCGGTGGTCCGCCTCGGTGGCAAAAAGCGCCGGTAAGACGGCTTCCCGCCCGGGTTTCGACCCGTGGCTTTCCAGTCAAAGGTTGTTTCCTCCTTACGTTTGGACGGAGGTGTTCGGACGCACGGCCCCCCTCGAGCTTGATCTTGGAGCCGGTGACGGGGTTTATGCGGAAGCCCGGGCCCGAAGGGAGCCAGACCGGGATTTCATCGCCGTGGAACGGCTGCTCGGCCGGGCCACCAAGATTGCCAAGAAGGCGTTGAGAGGGGGGTTATGCAACCTGCGGATTTTACGTCTGGAGTCCTCCTACTTTGTTCGCAACCTTTGTTCGCCCAACACGGTCGATGTCATCACCCTGCGATACCCTGATCCTTGGCCCAAACGGCGGCATCATGGAAACCGTATTCTCACCCGGGAATTTTCCGCGGATGCGGCGCGGGCCTGCCGTTCCGGCGGAAGGTTGCAGCTCACCACCGATAACCAGGAGTATTTCGACTGGGCATGCCGGGAGGTGGCCGCCTGTCCCCCATGGAAAGAGGACGTTGCATGGACCGGGGGGGGCGAACCCACGTCGGAGTTTGAAGAAAAGTTTAAGCAGGAAGGACGGTCGGTGTACCGCAGGGCCTGGGTGAAGGAGGGGTAAGGTCGGAAGCAACAACCTTTAGACAGGCTCGTTGCCAGGTTTCCACTTGATGTTGCAGCCAAGGCTGGGTTTTTGCGGCGAGGGAACCGGCCGATGGGTCAGAAGAGCCTCCAAGGCGCCCCGCAGGTCGCGCCCATCCACCGGTTCGCCGTTGCCAGGGCGACTGGAGTCAAACTGGCCGGCGTAGGCCAGCTTTCCGCAGCTATCGAGCACGAAGAGGTCGGGCGTGCAGGCGGCATGCCAGGAGCGCGCCACCTGCTGCGAGGAGTCCACCAAGTAAGGAAAGTTCCACCCCCCCTGCTGCGCAAACTCCGGCATCCGACTCGGGGCATCGTCCGGATACTGAACTGCATCGTTGGAATTGATGGCGACAAAAGAAACACCCTTGGCCTGAAACTCCTTGGCCAGGCATCCCAAGGCATCGCGGACATGGATCACATAAGGGCAGTGATTGCAGGCAAACACCACCACGGTGGGTTGGCCGCGCGACAATTCGGCCAGGTGGAAGATTTTTCCGGAGGGATCAGGCAGCTTGAAATCCGGAACCGTATGCCCAAGGGGGAGGCGTTGGGTGGAAGGGGTGCGGGCCATGCGCCTATTTGACGGAAGTGTTGTTGCCCGGACCCCGGTCCTTGGCCACGGCTGCGGTTTTCGGAGAAGCGGAAAGAGTTAGCCAATCCATCATGATCCTGAGGCCTTCCCGCAATTCCAGAGCTTCCGCGAGATCCACCGCATCGGTCACGCTGTCAGCCTCGGCATCCGCGGATTCCTCCAGCGAGCTCCTCTTTTTCTTGGGATTTTTATCCGTGGCGACGGCCTCGCCTTTTTTGTCGTCGATGATGAGGTGAACCACGGGTGCGAGGATTTGCTGAATTCTGTCCTCGATCTTCTTGCGTTCGCCGTTGCGCTCGTTGTCCGTTTTATTTTCCTCCATCCGGCGGGTTTCATTCAGGGAAATGGTGCCGGTTTCCAGCCGGGAACGGACTTTTTCTATATCCTGCCGGAGGAAGGCCATGTCGTTGTCCGCGGAAAGGCGCTCCCGCGATTTTTCGTTGAGCATCACCTCGACGGAAGGATCCAGTTTTCCGGGAGTGAAAGGCGCCGCGGAGATTTCGTCCCAGGCCAGGGCATTGGGCAGGTCCGATTCCCCGATTTTCATATAATCCAAGGGAGAGGGGATGGAGATATCCGGAAGGACCCCGCGGTTTTGGGTGGAGTGGCCGTTCGGAAGATAGAACTTCTGGATCGTGAGTTTCATGGCCCCGGCTTTGGGAGGAGGTTGATCGGGGCGGCTGAGAAACTTGCCCAACTCCACCACCGCCTGGACCGTGCCCTTGCCGTGGGTGCTTTTTTCTCCCACGATAATGGCCCGCCGGTAATTTTGCAGGGCGCCCGCGACAATTTCCGAGGCAGAGGCGCTCCGGCGGCCGACCAGCACGAGAAGGGGGCCGTTGTATAGGACCCCGGGGTTGTCATCGGTTCTTTGGATTACAGTGCCTTTTCCATCCCGGACCTGAACCACGGGCCCTTGGTCGATGAAAAGACCGGTCAAGGCAACGGCCTCGTCGAGCAATCCGCCTCCGTTTTTTCGTAGGTCCAGGATGATTCCGTCCACCCCGGCGCGGCCAAGTTGGCGGACCAGCAGCTCCACGTCCTGCGAGGTGGATCGGGCGGCGGCCCCGTTCCCACTGGCGGCTGACTCCTCGCCCCCGACAGCTCCGTAAAACCCGGGAAGATCAATGACCCCGATGCGCCACTGATCCGGTTTTTTTTCGGGGATCACAGCGGGTGAGGCTTTGCCCTCCTTGGAATCGCTTTTTCCGGAAATCTGGCTTCTTAGGTTGTTCCAGAGAGAAGAGTTGGTGGTCGGGGAAGCGGGCTCCGGGCGCACAGTCTGAATCGCCACCGGGGATTGGCCGGATTTGGGCAGGTCGTACAAGGTGGCGCTGGCCTGCTGGGCGGAGAGTTTGACCACGTCCCGCGTAATTTGGATTTCGCGGATTTCGCCGGCGGAACTGCCCACGGGAATCACCTGCAGGCGAACCACGGTGTTTTTGGGGCCACGGATTTTCTTCACCGCTTTGCGCAGCTTCATGTCGACAATGTCCTCGAAGTGGGACTCTCCTTGTGCGACGCCGACAATTTTGTCTCCCACCTTCAGGCGACCATCCAGATCGGCGGGTCCTCCGGGCACCAATTCCTTGATGACGCAGTAACCGTCCTCGCTGGAAAGGACAGCCCCGATGCCCACCAGCGCCAGTTTGATCCCGATGGCAAAATCCTCGAGGGTGGGAGCACTCATGTAGTTGGAATGGGGGTCGTAAAGGCTGGCGAGGGCGGTGAGATATAATTCCGAAATCTCGTCGTTATCATAATCCTCAAGGGTTTTTAGAAGGCGGTCGTAGCGCTTGGTCACGGTGGTGAGCGGGTCCTCCTCCTTTTCCTTCTTCTTGGTGACATTTCCGGACTTGGTCACCAGCTTTTCCCGGAGGAGCTCGAATTTCAGGCGGCGCTCCCAGAGCTCGTCGGCGGCGGCACGGTCGGCCGGCCAGCCCACCTTGGTGCGATCGAGTTCGTAGACCTGGTCCGAAGTAAAATCAAATGGTAAGGACAATCTCCGCTTGATCCATTCGAGTCTTTCCCGGAAGCGGTCGTTGAAGCCCGAAAAAATCTCATAGGCCGGACTCATGTCGCCCTGCTGGGTGATTTTGGCCAACTGGGGTCCGTAGTTGTCCTGGTAGGCCTTGAGGTCGCTTTCCAAAAAGAAGGCATGATTGTAATCCAAGGCCTCCATATAGGCTCGGATCCATTGCCTCGCCTTGTCCTCGTTCAAAGGTTTCCCGGCAAAGTGGTGGTCCTGAAGAAGTTTTTGCACCAAGACGGCCGTGGCTTGATTGCCGGGGCTTGGTTTTTGCACCGTGGCATGAACCCAGCCTCCCAAGAGAAGGAGGAACAGTCCTCCCGCCACAAGTCTTCGCAAAGGCAATTTCCCTAAAATAGGCATCTGAGAAATCTACCTCTTTTCTGCCGAAAAGCACCTTCAGCCGAATGTTTGAAAAAAAAATCCTGAATAATCCGGAATTCTCCTAAATCATTCAAAAAAAACAACTTACAGACTTTTTCTTGGGTCAAGTTTCTGCAGCACTTCCGAGGTCCTGCTTTTGGCAACCGATGTTTCGGTGTGATCACGCAGTTGGAGAATCAATTTTCCCTCGGCGTTTCTGGACCAGGATTGGACCTGTCGCAAAGCCACCAAGCGTCCGCGCCCTGTGTCCAGGAAAAGGGAAGGGGGCAGTTTTTCTTCGAATTGCCTGAAAGTGGAACGTTTGATGGCCGTACCCTTGGGGGTGTGCAGGAGAACGTAATTTCCCATGGATTCCGCGGCGAGGATCTCCTCCAGGGCAATGCCGGTCTTTTTTCCGTCCAATTCCGCCACAAACGTGAGCCTGGCGGGTTGGAGTTGGGAGGCGAGTTTGCGTTGGCGTGCCTTTTCCAAGGCTGAGGCGAGGCGAGTTTTTTCCACCGGCTTCAGGACATAGTCCACCAAATCCAGCGAAAACCCCCGCAAAGCGTGTTGGGGGTGGGCGGTGAGGGCGATCACCAGTGGTCGATGGGGAAGACGCTCGATGAGATCCAGGCCGTTCTCCCGTCCCACGGACAAATCCAGAAAAAGTAGATCGACAGTCTGCGAGGCAAGAAAGCGCTCGGCCGAGGGAATCGTATCGGTTTCTCCCACCAAGCGGACATCCGGGAAAGCCTTCAGGGTTTGCCGAAAATCGGCCCGGCACAGAGGTTCATCCTCCACCAGGTAGGCGGACATCGTTTCGGTGTTCATGCCGGCAGAATCAACTCAGCCACCACCATGCCGGGAGGGGTTGCCTTTAATTCGAGGCTCCCTTGGTTTCCATAGACCATGCCCAACTGGCGGCGGATCAGCTCGAGACCGGCATGGTGATTCCCGTCGATGGGAGGAGTCAGGGTTCCCGGTTGCCTGACCCGAACGCGAAGTTGGCGGTCATTTGGCCAGTCGGCGCTCATTTCCACGGCTAGCGGGGCTGAACCGTCCCTCGTTCCGTGTTTGGCGGCGTTTTCCAGCAGGGTGACCAGGGTGAGGGGGGGGATGGGCACATTTTTTTCTCTGGGTCCCAACCGGATGCGGAGATTGGTGGGGCGTCCGCGCATGGCCTCCAACTGGGCGAAGTCCTCGCAAATCGCCAACTCGGCGTGCAGGGGAATGGTCTTTTCCTTTTCGGCGTCCACCACGGCCCGCAGAAAGCGGGCGAGACTTCCGGAAAAATCGCGTGCCCGCTCCGGATTCTCCATGATCAAGCCACGGAGTCCGGTCAGGCAGTTGAAAAGCAAATGCGGATTCAGGTGGGAGCGTAATGTCAGAATTTCCAACTCCGCCAGGCGGGCTTGTGCCACGGCGGCATCCCGCTCCTCCTCCATGGAAAAATTCTGAAGCACGCCGACAACCCGGAGAGGTTGACCGGACGAGTCGGTTTCCTGGATGTTCCAGTGGGACAGGAAAACAGGGGAATCCGCATTGGACGGGCGGATTTTCAAGCTGCCCCTCGGGCGATCCGCGGCAAAAAGCTTGGCCCAGGGAAGAAACAAACGCGCAAGTTCCGGGTTTTCGATCTGGTTACCCGCTTCCGGGGTCCAATTCCAGAACGAGGAGGCCAAGGCGGCCATGGCCATGCGATCCCGATTGGCCCGCTGCCGAAGTTCATCCGCCGCCACCCCCAAGGGTAGGATGGTGATGCAGATGACCGTCAAAAGTCCGATCTGGTCGGAAATTTCGCGGGCCATTCGGGGTGAAATCTCCCATTTCTTCTGTTCGCGAATTTGTTTTCCCAAGGCGAAATCAAGCTCCGCGGTTTTTTGCCGAATCTCCAGCAACTGGGTAAGGGGCGCGGAGCCCGGCACGTTGAAGGCAAAATAAGATACGGAGCCCAGCAGGCACACCATCGTGGCTCCGCGAAGGCCCGTGAGCCAGACCCCCCATACGGCCAGGGGGATGGTGGCAACCGCCAGCAACCGGCACCAAATCGGGGTCCAATCCGAATAGAGCCAGATACCGACAAGGCTGACGGCCAGCAAACCCAAAATCTGCAATCCCAACGGAGTTTTCCATGAAAAAGTCCGCAGATCTTTCCAGACCGTGATCAAAGGGGTCAGCAGGAGAATTCCCGTTGCATTCCCCAAGGAGTAAACCGCGACCTCGCTGTAAAAACGGTCGGCGGGAACCGTCCCCAAGGCCTGCAATAACAGCTGGATGCTAAGAGCGCTGGTGAGGGCGGGAATCCAGGGACAAAAAAGAACAAAAAAGGCCAGTTGCCGGATATTGCAGAAGGTGGGGTCAAATCTCGGAACAAAGGATCGAAAACAAAAATACGCGATGCTCGTTTCAGCCACATTTCCCCAGGGAACCACAAAGGCGATCCAGAGCGGATAGGGGCCCCAAAAGAATTTCAGGCCGAGCACACAGAGTCCCAGATAAACACCCAGGAGCATCCTTGGTCCGCCTAGAAGAACCGAGGCCAAGGCCGCTCCAGAGGCAGGCCAGAAGGGCGCGGACCAGACGGGGTAAATCGACTGAATAAACAGGGTAAAGTAACCCAGAATAATCTGTGTAATCGCCGTAAGCGCGATTCCGCCCCAAGGCGCCGATCTCCAGTTCAGGGAGGGGCTCCCGAGAAACTCATCTAAACGTTTTTTCAGTGTCAAAATACCCCCTTTATCACAGAAAACAGGCACTTCGTCACAAAATTCAAGATTCTCCCTCGCTAATCCCTAAAAAGTAGATCGTGGACATGCAGAGTCAAAGTAACGCCGATGACCGGCAAATAAAAACCTTCATTTTGGAGGATCGGGAATGGTTTCGCTTGCTTTTGAAGCACTGGTTTGGGGAGAAAAACGGTCACCAGATCAGATTTTTTGATTCCGCCGACGCGATGGAAGGGGATGCGGAACCGCGGGATTTGGAACTCCTCGCCGCCCATCTTTTGCCCGGGCGCATCCACTTCAAAAAATCCCCACAAGGGCATGGGCATGCCGTTTATGGGGAGGCCTTGGATCCGACGACGATTCTTTGGTGTCGCAAAATCGGGGTGAAGGGGATTTTGGATCTGCGGGATGGTCCGGATCACTGGAATGAGTGTGTGGAAAAAGTGAAAAACGGGGAGGCCTGCGAAACGCCTGCTGCGCGGCGGATTCTGAACAACGGCCACGGCAAGGGTCTTGCCAGGCTGAGTCGCCGCGAAGCCGAGGTGGCCCGGATGTTGGTCAAAGGCTTCTCCGCCAAACAGGTTTCCTCTGCTTTGGGCACCTCCGAAGGCACGGTTAAAAACCAGCGAAAAGCCGTCTATCGCAAACTGGGCATCGTGCGTGCCACGCAGTTGGCCGGGGCCATGGGGTTCGGGAAAGTCCGTTAGGCCGGCTTAGATCGCCCGCAAAAGGGCGGCGCAGACTTTCTTCGCGTCGAAAAAGTCCTCCGCCATGCGCCGGGCGGCTTGGGCATGGGAGCGGTAGTCCGAACGGATGCGATCCATGTTTTCCGCCGCCTCTTCCGCCGTGCGAAAGGCGACCGCGCCGAAGCCGGAGGGGAGATGGCGACTCCACCCTGTTTCCTCGACCACCACGGGTCGGCCCAAAGCCAGGTAACAGGCGCTCCGGCAACTAAACCAACCCGTTTCTCCCGCGACATACCCGTGTTTGGCCACGCTCCATTCCCCCGCGGAAGACTTTAGAAAATCCCGGTAAGTCGGGTGATCCGGGACGACCTCCTGTGGCTCAACCAGATCCCAGCCCATGGATCGCAATCGCTCCGCCGGCCTTTTTCCGCCCACGCCGAGACCCATGGCGATCTTCAACCGCTGGGACGTTAGTCCGGGCAGATGGGAAAACTTTTCAAATTCGAGATCCTTTTGCCCGTAAGGACGTCCTTCCCAGATCTTCGGCCGATAGCTCGCCCAATTCATCACCGTGGTCCAGGGAGCCTGCGGGGGAGGTTCGCTGAAGGGCCACTGTTCCAAAACGACGGGTTGGACGGTGGGTTTCCAGGCGATGCCGTCCGTGGGCACCGGGCAACCGGCCGTTCCCACGGAAAGACCAAAGGTAAAATGACTGTCATGTTCGCGGAGGCGCCCCGCGTAGAGGGGATCCGAGCCGTCGAGCAGTCCGATCTGGCAGAACATGGGATCGCCATCGATGAACATCCGGTGGCCGACCCGCAGATCGTAGTCGCGCAGCCAACCGGCGCTGGAGACGTTGACGAGCAGATCGCCATGACGGAGCCAGTCCCGGGCCTTGGCTTCTCCCGCGCCATGAAACTTTCCATCGGCCCCGTTCCGGTAGACCCAGGACTCCGGCATGCCAAAATCCGAAAAAATCCTTTTCAGGCTGCGCAGCGCAAAGGAGCAGTCGTCCGTAATGGTTCCCGCCACTGGGTCATAGGGCCAGGCCCCGGAATCCTCTAAGTACATGACCTCGTGACCGAGGGAGCGGAAACCGAGGAGATACTGAAGGTAGTCCCAAATCACGCCGCCGAACGGATATTGTCCGACAAGACCAGTCACAATCACGCGCATGGACAGGATGGTAGGAATCGCTGGGGAAAGCGGAATGCGAAATTCGGAAACCGGCCTGCGGCCAAGGGGGGTGGCCGGACCGGGAATCTCCAAAGGAATCGCCTTGGATATCCACAGGGCCCGGGGTCCGGGATTGAGAAGCTCGAGCGATCGGGGGAAAACGAGAGGATGGCCGAGGGATCGACGCCGATGATGAAGCAGTACCATGGTCTGCGAGCGCAGATCCCCAAGGACGCCCTGCTTCTGTTCCGGTTGGGGGATTTTTATGAACTGTTTTTTGGCGATGCGGAGGAGGGGTCGAGACTTCTTCATCTCACCCTGACCAAACGGAACGGTGTGCCAATGTGCGGCTTGCCGTTCCACGCCTCCGAGGGCTACATCACCAAGCTTCTTCAGGCCGGTCGCCGGGTGGCGATCTGTGACCAGGTCAGTGAGCCGAAACCGGGGCAGATGGTCGAGCGTGCGATCAGCCGGATTCTCAGTCCCGGATGTGCGGTCGGCGTGGAGCTATCCGAGCCGAAACTTCCCCGTTGGCTGGCGGCGGCTTGGCGGGGCCAGGGCAAAAATGGGGTTTGGGGATTTGCCCTGCTGGACGCAACCACGGGGGATTTCCGTCTGGCGGAGCCGACGGACGAGAGTTCCTGCCGGGAGGAGATTCGGCGTGCCCAGCCGGCCGAAC
>Ga0214917_10006479_pt1 | contig 12125 bp, 18 predicted proteins | sample LL_1208_BB_MetaG_FD_177983 | JGI IMG/M metagenome (GOLD analysis project Ga0214917, IMG submission 177983) | Freshwater microbial communities from Lake Lanier, Atlanta, Georgia, United States - LL_1208_BB | ecosystem: Environmental > Aquatic > Freshwater > Lake | place: USA: Georgia | collected...
CACTGCAATTTTATTATGTCACTGCTTAAGTTTTCTCACGGTAATGCTAAACTTGCTAACCGTTTGATCTTTAATTTACCAGCGGGATATGCTTGTCCTGCTGCTGGTGTATGTAAAACACTTGTTGATCGCCACACAGGTAAGGTCAATGATAGTCTTGCTTTACCTCATGTAGGAGTAGCTGACTATCGTTGTTTTGCTGCTATGGCAGAAACACGACCTAATGTTAGAGATGCTAGATGGTACAACTGGGATCTACTAAAAGATGCCATGTATACAAATCATGAAGGTGCAGAGAGTATGGCTGATCTAATCATCAGTTCTTTAGTGCCACATAAAGAAGATCTTGTTAGGATCCATGAGTCCGGTGACTTTTGGACAGAATTATATTTAATGGCTTGGATTACTGTAGCTAGAAAAGAACCTAACCGTACTTTTTATGCTTACACTAAGTCACTTAACATGTGGCTTAACTTAGCAAGTGAGATACCTAACAATCTATTCTTAACTGCTTCCATAGGAGGCCTGTTAGATTCATTGATAGCGGGAAGAGAATCTATTTTTATCCGACGTGCATATGTTGTATATACAGAAGAAGAAGCAACTGCACAAGGCCTTGAGATAGACCATGATGATAGCCATTGCTTTGGTGATAAACCATTTGCATTATTAGTACATGGTTCCCAACGGGCAGGGTCAGCTGCTAGTAAAGCAATCAGTCTACGTAAGAAAGCTGGAGGCTTTACTGGCTACAACATAAACAAACGTAAAGCTAAAGCAAATGTTAAGATATAGAAACAATAGGTGACAAATCCATTGGTATTACTGGATCTTGCCTTTTATTTAATAAAACTTAAATAAGGTTTTATATTGCAATTATGAATAAGGCCGATAACATCTGATTGTTTCCATCCTGTATATCTCCCCTCACCCCGAGGGGAGTACCAGGATAATCCTTTATTAATCTTAGACTATGGCCTATGTAATCAGTTGTTATCTCAAGGGTATTCCCCATGCTATCCAAGCTAATGAAAAAGAACACAAGTTCTATCTCATACCTCTTACCAGTGAATCACATCTTGGTAAAGTATTGTCTCACCCCCATAAGACAGGGATCATTACCATATTAAATTGGATAAAAGCAAATGACCCAGCCTTATCAAAACACAACTTACAAATCGAAGACGAACAGCTATTTAGAAAATAAAAACGCTTACGTATTTGATTTAGAAACTAACGGCCTTTACAATGATGTCAATGAAATCTATTGCCTTGTCATCTATGATATCAAGGGAGAACGTACTATTACTTATGGGCCTGATTCTATTGATGCTGGTCTTGAGCATCTGGCTAAAGGTGACATTCTTATAGGACATAACATCATCTTTTATGACATCCCAGTTATAAGAAAACTTTATCCTATTTATACTTTTAGAACAGTCCAGCTTATTGACACGCTTGTATGTGCCAGGCTTATATGGCCCACAGAAGTATTACTTGTTCAAGACAATGAAGCTGACTATGAAATACCTTCTAAATTAAAAGGGTCTGCTTCCCTTAAAGCTTGGGGATATCGTTTACTAGATAACAAAATTGACTTTAAAGATTTCTCAGCTTACTCAGAAGAGATGGCTGCATACTGCAGACAAGACGTACAAGTAACTTACAAATTATTTAACTATATACAAAAACAGAACTACTCTAAAACAGCACTTAATCTTGAACATGCTTTTGCTCAAGCAATTAATGATCAAGTCATTGAAGGTTTTCCATTTGATATTGATGCATCTCTTGATCTAGTTGATAAACTCAGACAAAGAAAAGAAGAACTAGATCAGATACTACAACAAATGTTTCCACCTATACCAATGGAATCTACTTTTATTCCTAAAGTAAATAATGAAAAGCGTGGTTATGTTAAAGGTGTTCCATTTGTTAAAGAAACAAAACAGAAATTTAATCCTGGTTCTCGTCAACAAATTGTAGAAAGACTCTGTGCTAAGTATGGATGGGTACCAGAGAAGACAACAGAGAAAGGTAATCCAATTGTTAATGATGATGTATTGGAAAGTCTAACTTTTCCTGAGGCTAAAGCTTTAGTTGAATACCAACTTATTAAGAAAAGGTTAGGACAAATTGCTGATGGACAAAATGCTTGGTTAAAATTAGTTAATAAAGAAGACAACAGGATACATGGTGATGTTATTACAAATGGATGTATTACTGGTCGTTGTTCTCACAAGAATCCAAACATGGCTCAAGTGCCAGGGGTATATAGTCCCTATGGAAAAGAGTGTCGTGCTTTATTCCATGTGCCTAAAAATTATTTACTTATGGGTGTAGATGCAAAAGCATTAGAACTTAGATGCCTAGCTGGATACCTAGCCCGTTGGGATAAGGGAGAATATGCTGCTCTAGTAGTAGATCCTGAAATTGATATTCATACATATAATCAAGAAAGATTTGGTGTAAGTACCAGGGATATAAGCAAGCGCCTTTTATATGCTTGTGTGCCTTCTGATATTACAACTGTACTAACAACAGAAGGCTGGAAACGATATGACGAACTTAAAGTTGGACAATTGGTGTTAACTTATAACGAAGAAAAAGAAATTAAAGAGTGGAAACCTATTTTAGAAATTATTCCAGAACATGAAGATGATGTATTTCAAATGGAACATAACCATTCCTTTAAAGTACAAACAACTTTAAATCATCGTTGGTATGTAAAAAAACGTACGCATAATAAAAATGCACAATGCGGTTGGAAAACCGGTAAAAATTATATGGTTTCTAAAGTGGAAACAACTACAGAAATAAATACTGAATCAAACATTATTGTTAATGCTCCACTGATTGAAGAGGCTAGAGAAGGAATTGAAATTGATTGGAAGTGGCGAAAGTATGGAACCAATTGGTCTGAAAAAATCTTGCAAATGAATTCAAAACAACGTAAGGCTTGGCTATCGGGTTTTATGGTTGCAGATGGCTTTCAATCTTGCCGACCTAATCAAAAAGAAAAATGGCATTGGACACAAATCCGTAATGAACATTTTGAGGCGGCTTTACTTGCTTCTTATTTAGAGTTTCCAGGAGTAATTCATGTCGCAAAACCAAGACAAAACAGTAGTGGAACAATACAGATGCATGTAAGCATTGCAAACAAAAGTCATGTGACTGGACAAAAATTACAAAAAACTTTTGTTGGAAAGAAAAAAGTTTTTTGCATTAGAACAGAAAATAAATCTTTTGTTATGCGTCAAGGAGATTGTATTACTATTACAGGCAATTGTTTATATGGAGCTGGTAGTTTAAAGATGGGAACTATTATTGATCCAAATGAAAAAGATGAAACAGTTCTGCGTAAATTAGGAAGTACTGCAATTAATTTATTTCTTGAAGGTGTACCCGCACTTAAAGCATTGAAAGATGAAATTAATAATTGTATGGCAACACGTGAATATCTTATTGGTTTAGATTCTAGAAAGTTATATTGTCGTTCAGCATTTAAAGGATTGAATGTATTATTGCAATCTGCTGGTGCCATCCTTATGAAACAGGTTGTTATTAATTTAAACACTTCATTACAAAACCTTAACCTTGTATATGGAGAAGACTGGATGCAACTCGCTATGATTCATGACGAGATTCAATTAGCTTGTTTACCAGAACATAAAGAACTGGTTATGGCTCAAGCACTAGAAGCTTTTCCTGCTGCTCAAAAGTTCTTTAAGTTTCCTTGCAAAATTGAAGGTGATGCCAAGATCGGTTATACTTGGGCCGACACTCACTAAGTTTTCGTCCTAGGCATGACGTTAAACTGTCTTTCACCTCACTTCTAATCCAATGAACTTCGCTAGTCTTTGCGCTCAAACAACTCAAGAGCCTACTGAGGTATACACATCGGCCACTAGTACTGCTGTACGGTGTCCGTTGCTTTTACCTCCAGTTGGTAATAAAGCTCCTACTGCAATTGAACTTACTCTTTATGGTAAGAATTCTGAACGCTTTCTTAAAACACCTAAAAATTCACAGATCTATGTACATGGTGCCAAGCTTAAATACGATACGACAACACGCACCTTTTCTTTACAGGGAGGAAATATTGCTATAGTTAATACTTCTTTTCCAATTTTTAATACGGTAATCCTTAGTGGACGTTGTATTAAAGATCTTGATAAAGAAGATGAACGTAGTTTTAAAACAACTGCTGATGGTTTAATGATTGCTAATCAAACACTATTGGTTAGCTCTGGTAGAAATCAAGCAGACTTATTTAATTTCTATGCAATTAATTCAGCTGATGATAAGTTTAATCAAGCTGAACTCATGGTTAATTTTACTAGAAAAGGTACGGGCCTTACAATACAAGGCAGGCTTGTTACTGATGCTTGGGCAGATAAAGAAACTAAAGAGCGTAAATCGATTACTAAAATTCAACTGATCTCAATGACTTTGGGTCCCAAGTCTCAAGGTTCTATTGCTCCTAAAGAATCTACAGAAACTAAAGCGCCAAGTTTATGGGGTGGTAACACAGCAGAAGAGATTGCTGAACCATGGGGGCAGAACGTAGGTGACAACCTACCTGCTCTGCCTACTCCTTTTGATAAGACTGAAGAGTTTCCTCCTTTTTAATCTTTTATTAAATTCACGTCCTGAGTATGACGTTAAACTGCTTGCGTCCACTTTCAGTACATCTCATGCCTGAAACTTTGTTCGACACCCCAACCCAAACACCTTCTACGAAATCCCTTCCAATCATGACTATGAAAAAAACTACTTCAAACGGGAGTGATAACTCCTCTTCTTTGGTATCTAAAAGGAGTCTTAACTCCTTTCAAATATTCCAGTCCAAAGAATTTGTTTCTGGTTACCAAAACTTTGTTACCATTCAACCATTAAACAAATCTAAAACAAGAGGTTGGTTTATACGTAATTCAGATCTTGATACTTGTAGGTGGCATGCTACAGAAAACCAGTTTGCTAAAGGATCAGTCATCTGGAACTATAAGCAAACGTTCGGAATGGCGCCTAATACTTCTGTAGAGGAAGGTCTTAATTTTACTGCGCCACGTATTCAAATCCTCTTGCGTTCACCCCTTATGGTTGAAGAAACTATGGGGATGAAACAGACGATTGGTACATTCGATAAACCTGATGTCAAAGCTGAATGGGATAACGATAAGCTAGCCGCTGATTTAGCTAACAGTAAAGGTGAGATGTACAAACGTAAGTACAGTGTACGTACAAAATATCTTGTCTTTATTCTTAAAGAAGATAACCGTCGTGCTCATGATCTACCAATGGTTCTTACTTTGAAAGGATTAAACGGTACTGATGCAGCAGAAAAGATCAAGATGTATGAAAAAGAAATGTCTAAGTGTTTAAGTAAAGCACTTGATACTGAAGTACCATTAGTATTTAACGAAAAGTTTTATGCCACTACTGTATTTACACCTCAACTTGTTAATGATATGCGTGGTGCTAATAACGTTGAGATATGTGCTATTGAAGGGTTTGATATCCCTGATTATACCACACAAGAAGCTGCTATTAATTCCTTAAGTAACATGAGTATTCCTGATGAAGATCGGGAATCAACTTGGAAATATCAAGAGTTATTTCAAGATTATATTATGCAACATTCGAATCAAGATGCAGCTAAATTAGGTGGTGCTTATGGTATCAAAGAAGGTATTGAAATATTACCTGAATCTCGTATAACAGATGTAGCTGCATTACCTAGTGCAAAAGATCCTGTTACAGGAGAAGATGATTCATTATTTTAATGTTCTAGGTTAATTTCAGGATTAGCAAGCTCACTATCATTAATCTTTAGATTTTTGATAGTGAGCAATTCTTTTGCCAAACCTTTAATAACACCTTGTCTTTGTGTACACAATCCCAACAGTAATGTTGAGTATTGTTTAAGGGTGTCAACAGAAGTTGTTTCATTTATTGCACGTTGAATTCTTTCTTTCCAGAACAGATCATCTAATCCTGGATCTAATTCTAATTTACTTAAAGGAATCAATTTGTATTCCATAGTTTAAACTATTTTAATTAATGTTACTACCATGAATTCTAGATTGAAAGCAGCTACCAAATATGTAGCGCCTTATGCAGCTATCGGTACCTTAGCCGCTCTTGCTTTAGCTAATCCTATTAGCTGGGGCATGCTTGCCTACGGTTTGTTACGTATTGGTAAAACTGCTTATGATGCTTCCCCAAAGGATGCTATCATTCCTAACGAGCAGGACGACCTGTTCATCTAACCCCATCTCAACTCACCTAATGAAAACTCTTATTCAAGATCAACTCAATCCCGCTCAAAAACAAATCTATTCTATTAGCAATCTTGGAAGAGCATTCCCAAATTTCAAGGACACTGCTATTGCTGGCATTTGCTTACGTGATGATTCTGTAGTTGTTGTGTACCAGGATGGAGCAGAGCAGTGTTACCCTAAACAAAATGTTATTACCGCATATCAAGAGTTTACCTTTCGTTTAAAAGATTTCTTTTCTTATCTTGGCCCTAACTATAGAGGTCCAAGTATGTGGCATAACAACTCTTATATTATGTTTAAAGGTTGGCATTACCAACATCAACTAGGTGCTAAAAGTGATCAAGCTTTATTCCAGAGGGAGTGGATAGATAAATTTATTTACCTCAAAGATAAAGAAAAGTTAAAGGCCTTATTGCAAGGTGAGCATACAGATCTTGGTCATCTAGTAGCGCCTGATGGTTTCTTTGAACCAGAAGAAGAAATTAATTTAAATTCTTCTTTGGAAGATACTGTTGCTGAACAAGAACAAAAGATTAAACAACCTTATTGTTCATGTGGTTCTTTTCAACGACAACTATTAAATCTAGCTGACTTTCAACAAGAGATCAAAGGTTATCAACCACAATGTATACATCTAACTTGGTTCAAAAAATATCGTGAACTATTGGTAAAACGCACTGAAGTACGTGATCAATACAGAGGTTCCTCTCCTGATAATGCTTGTGCTTGGTGGTATGCCCCACCAATAGACCATGCTTCCAAAGGTCGATTCCTTGTGTTGTATACCAAGTCTGGTTCAATGGCTCCTTTGTCCCACTGGAGAACCTATAAGCCTGATGAACATTACACAGCAGAAAATGTCTGGACTCTATTTGACGCTATGCTAGATGCAGGTTTTGTACCGTTCCCTGGTACAAGCCTGTCCCAACTTTCCCGTAGAACAAATGGAAACACCAATGGCTGCCCAATTCCTTGATCTTGTACAACAAGGTAAATTTAAAATTGAAAATGTAGATTCTGCTGAGGGCAGCACAGATGCAACTTCCATTCAGATTACTTGGGATGAATCAGAACCAGGTCTTGCCTGGTGGACTGCGATGCCTTATGATGAACAATCAAAATTTATAAAAAATATTTTAAACAAAGCTTGTATGGAAGAAGAAGAAGAAAAGACTATTTAGTTTATCGTCCTGAGCATGACGTTAAACTGCTCATTAATCCCACCTCTTTATTATCATGTTCGAATTTATTTCTTCTGTTGTTCTACCTTGTGTTTCTAGTATTGCAAAAGACTTATTATTTGCAGTTGGTGCATTAGCAATTACTTGGTTGTTTAATAAAATCAAAATGCAATTTGCATAATGATTTATGTAATAACTTTTTGTTTAATCCTTATTATTTGTTTTACTATTGAACTTCTTCTTACCAAATTATTCAAATGACTACATCAACTCAAATTACTGCAACTAATCTTGCAGATCTCAATGTCCTTAAATTGTATGAACACTATCAAATTCTTGAACGTAGCATGCCTTTGCTTACGCCAGAATCTCAAGTTATCTGTAAAGCAGAACTAGAGCAGACCGTTGCTTTACGTTCAGACAAGATTGATCGCATCTATTATGCACTTGCTATTCATGAGGATGCTATCGAACGAGTCAAGAAAGAACAGGATTTACTTGCTGCTGCTAAGAAACATCATGAGTCCAATATTAATGGGCTTAAAGGGATGCTTAATTGGATACGTAGATCAGGTGTAATCAAAGAAAATAAAATTACAGGCCGTAACTATGAGTTTGTTCTTGTGCGTAAACCTACTCTTACTGTTACTATCTCTAGTGACATAGCAGACTGGACAGAAGAAGAACGTCAAAAGTTTTGTGTAATACAAGAAGTCACCACAACAAAACAAACTGTGGTACGATCCATGAGTGGGGAGATCCTCGAAGAGAAGATCGACCCTAAAATTAAAACTGAAACCTTACCTAACCTTGATGAACTCCGCAATGCTTACCAAGCCGGACAAGCTATCCCCAATGGAATCAAAATTGTCCAAGACTATTCCATCCGCCCCAAAAGACTGCTTACCACTAAACGGTTGGATTCTGAAACACCCGAATATAACGGAGAGTTTTTATTACAAGATTGATCCTCCTACCGATATAGAAGATGCGCATGTGCGTATGTCATGCCATAACCACGCAGCAGAAGACTTTAGTATTCAAATTGAGATGAATGATATCAGTCGTTCTCTTATGCCAGAAGATAATGTCTTGCCGTACCAAGAGGAGGAGTTTGAAGAGATAGAGAATAAAAGACTTAAGTTATTAGCAGGTAAACGATTCCATCTAACGGCAGCTAGGGCCTATTGGTACTACGGTATTAAGTCAGATAAGTAATGCTACAGTAAAGATAACAGCTAAAATATTGTGGATTCTCAACAACTATATCAATTGTTAGAGTCATTCACAAATGGTGGTACACCTTTACCTGCTTTGATTGGTACCAAGCAAGAGATGAGAGTGACTATATTAGTAGCTGCTCTCATTTCAAATGATTCAGTATGTTCTAATTCAGAACCTGCCGAATTAGTAGATGCAGCAATTGCTTATAACAATCTAATAGAAGAACGATTAGGTGTATATCAACAGCAACAAGTCCATACATTAGAACGTTTATTGGAGGGATAATGGGACGCTGGCTTTCTACTTCTGTTCTTGTTGTTGTTATAACAATTTCAACAGTATCAATATCTGATTGGGCAGCTTGTATGTTTTATCTTTTGCCTCAAGCAGGGGCAAATGAAAGGACTACAAGTGTATGCAAATCACCAGGGGAGAGGGCGGCTGGTACCTTGTCAGCTCTGCTTGCTACTTTATTAGGACTTGGTGTCACGCCACCAAAAGAACGTTAGACTGTGCAGGTACCCTCATCTATAAGATGAAAACTGAATTGAAACCTATTGCTCGCATTTCATATGCGGTAGAACTTGAAGTATGTTATGATTCGTTTAAGGGAAGTACTCCTGAAAAAATAGCAGACTTAATAGAAGATCAGATGCATGTTTTATTAATGGAGGCTTCTCCTGACGTACTAGGTATTTACACCAGCATTACAGAAATAGGTACCAATGATCTACTCTGATCCTATAAAAGAACAACAAAAAGCTGATTTCATGGAGCATCTTTATGAGGTATATCAGCCTGCTAATCATTTATATACTGGTTTATGGGAACGATTTAAAGAAGAAGCTGCTGAACATTGTCGGAATGAATACTTTGCAAAGTTACAATTTATTAAAGATTTTCAATTAGATGTAGCTTTTAAGAAAGCAGCAGAGCAACTTATAGAAGAAGATACTATAAATAAATCTAATCAATAGTTATATTGTGGAATCCACACAAAACCTAAAGGCTATTAACTTGTTAGATCATAAGTATTTGCGCTATGTTAAAGAAGTACAAAACCCTTCTTGGTTAGAAGGTTACCACCAAGCTATCCATGACTTACTCTGGTTTCACCAATCCTGTTTACGAGGAATGGAAAAAAAGTCAACAGAATCTTTTTAGTTCTCTTTACGATACCTCTTCTCCTACTAAGACAAGCCGTGAAACATTTTGTTATAAAACAAGTAAACCTCCTTTTGTAAAAGAAAGAACAGAGGAAGAAATAGCTAAAAATAAAGAAGAACAAAAAACTAAGTTGTACAACTATTTGTATGACATCTACGTTGAATTTGTTACAGAAAATGATCTTTCTTCTGAAGATTTTTTTGAAACAATTGTAAAAGTAGCTACAGATGAACTCGAACGTAGTGGTAAAGAACATGCGCAAGCCGTTGTTCTTATGTCACACCTTAAAAAAGAACAAACAGTTTTCTAATGGATGAAGATCAAATAAAAAAATGGGAAAAAATTAAAGATGCCCTAGAAGAAGCAGGCAAGACAGATTGTTACTTTTACAAGAAAGCTTGTGCTGCTTTAAAGGGTATTGACCTAGACATTTTTACAAAAGATCTTTTAGAATACTAGGATCTAATTAGAAAGTATAGATGGCTTGTTTGATTGCTAATCTTCCATCACAAGAAGTATGGGTACGTAAAGAATATTTGATGGATCACCAAGAGGGATGGGGTGAATTTGTTAAAGGTGTGTGGGTATCTGTTAAATCAATGCCAGGGCGTGCCTTTTATTTTGAAACTTACTTACCAGAGTATGCAGCTTTATATGACAAACTACCAATCAGTGCATTTACTTCATCTCCTACTACACCTTCTCCTGATATGAATCTTCCAAACTTACAGTTTTGGAATTGCATGGACTATGGAGTAGCTGTTGTACAAAAACAATTTATTGGTTCTATGGATTATGAGATTCATACTCGTGATCATGGAAACCAAAAAGGAATTTATATCTGTACCATAGATAATTATCATCAGGATCCTGATGTAATTGATTATGCTACCAGCGAAGATCCTGCTGAGCATAAATCTTTTAATATAATTAAATTAGAGAGTGGTCAATATGCTCTTTATCCTAATAACAGGATGAGAGTTTATGATAATAGTTTGACGCCAGCAGAACCAAAAGTGCCTGACTTTAAAGTATCTACTCAGTATTACCAGGTAGAAAATACGTATGACCGTCTTTCTTTAGGTGATGAAACTAATTATTTTTGGGATGTATTAAAAGAACAAAACTCTAACTTGCACCTACACTAAACAATACAGTAGCTGCTGTACCACCTGATTCAGATACAAAGATAGGTTGTACGTACTTAACTGGGTGGTCAGCAATGTTGTAATGTGTTGTCCCATTGCCTGTAATGGTTTGGTTAGTAATTATTTTTGACCAGTTTGTACCGTCAATTGAGCCATTTAGTGCAACAACAACATTAGTATTAATATTTGTAACAGTAGTAAACAAGATATAATTTCTTGTATTGATTGTACTACCTAGCTGAACTGGTGTAGATATCCCAGAAGCAGGTGCTGTCAGCGTTTCATAGGTAACAAAAAAACTTTCTGCGTTAGCCATAATAAACTTTTTTCTTATTCTAATTTAAGATTTTTAAAATAAACTTTGATAGACTATATACATTGATAAAGATTGTATGTATACCTCAGGACCTGAATCTACTATTCAATACATGCCTAAACCCCAAGTAGAAATTAAAGGGGTAGAAGAAAAACCAAAAAAGGTTAGGGCGGCGCCAGTTAAACTTAGTGTGCCTGATTTTATAAAGCAACTAACAAGTCATGCATCTTATGCCCATCAGCTTTATGTACAGGCTCATCTAAATCATTTGAATTATGAAGGCAGTAACTTTCTTGCAATGCATAAGTTTTTAAAGAAACAATATGAATTACATACTGAACAATTTGATAAGTTAGCTGAGTTTGTACGTAGTATGGATTACCTTATGCCAATGTGTGGCTGTGGTTTAAAAGATGCTTATCCAGAGTTTAAAAGCGTTACTAGTTATGACGGCAAAGCAATGCTACTTACATACTTAAAAAACCTAGAAGATTTTGGTATGCAATCAAAAGATTTAGGTGTTGCAGCAAAAGAAGTTCAAGCACCTGATGTAGAAAACTATACTGCTGAATTAGTAAAGGATTCGTTTAAATCAGCTTGGTTCTTAAAAGCTACATTAAGGCATAATTGATGTCACAAGATTCTAAAAAATATACTAAACCGGAATTGCGTGAACGTATCAAAGATCGCATAATGGCTAGTGACAAGGGTGGTAAACCCGGTCAATGGAGTGCGCGTAGAAGTCAACTGCTTGTACAAGAGTATGAAAAGGCTGGTGGTGGGTACCAAGGTGGTAAAGGTG
>Ga0214917_10006480_pt1 | contig 12124 bp, 17 predicted proteins | sample LL_1208_BB_MetaG_FD_177983 | JGI IMG/M metagenome (GOLD analysis project Ga0214917, IMG submission 177983) | Freshwater microbial communities from Lake Lanier, Atlanta, Georgia, United States - LL_1208_BB | ecosystem: Environmental > Aquatic > Freshwater > Lake | place: USA: Georgia | collected...
GTTGTGTTAAAATGTTTTTTCTTTATATTTAGGAGTTTTTATGGTTGGAAATGTTATTAAAAGAAATGGCGATGTTGTTGATTTTGATATTAAAAAAATACAAAACGCAATAGCTAAAGCGCTAATAAATTCTGGTTATGAAGGGAATGTGGTGGAGCGATCAATGTTTATTGGTTCATCTATTCCTATTCGAGCTGGGATTTCGGTAGAAAAAATATCTGTTGATGAGCTACACAATATTGTTGAGAACGCACTAATGGATGAAAAGGAATTTGCTGCGGCAAAGGCTTATGTTTTGTATAGAGAAAAAAGAGATGTTGAGAGAAAGGAAAAAGAACTTGGATTCCCAGTTAGTGGATACATTGATGAGGTTTGTCGTGAATATGGCTTAGAAATAAATAAAACAATTTTGTTAAAAGAGGTGTATAAAAATACATATCCTGGCGCGTCGCATGATGAAATAAAAAAAGCGATATTAATGTCTGCAAGATGTTTTATTGAAAAAGACGTTTCATTTAATCGTTTTTGTGCGGCATTGCTGTCAAAAAAAATAAATGAAACAATAAAGACAAAACATAAAACACTTTCTTTTAAAGATTATCTAAGTTATGGAGTTTCTCAGGGTTTATTAGATGCAAGACTATTAACGTTTGATATTTTTTCTCACAATCATTCGTTTGGAAAAATTAATTTTGATTATATTGGCATTCAAACTATTTACGATAGATATCTATTAAAAGATAGAAATGGCAATGTATTTGAAACACCTGAATATATGTTTATGCGTATAGCTATGGGTTTGGCATTAAATGAAAAAGACAAAAATCAAAAAGCAATTGAGTTTTACAAAGTTTTATCTAGTTTTGATTTTATGAGTTCAACGCCTACTTTGTTTAACGCAGGAACAACACATCCTCAATTATCATCTTGTTATTTATCAACAGTTGATGATAGTTTAAAAGGCATTTTTGAATCGCTTGGTGATAATGCTATGTTGTCAAAACATGCTGGTGGATTAGGTATTGATTACACCCAAGTAAGAGCAATTGGATCAAGCATTAAAGGAACAAATGGAAAAAGCCAAGGCATAATTCCTTTTTTAAAAATTGTTAATGACATGGTTATAGCGGTAAATCAAGGGGGGCTTCGCAAAGGTTCTGCTTGTGTTTATTTGGAAACTTGGCATTTAGATATTGAAGAATTTCTCGATTTGCGTAAAAACACTGGAGATGATCGCCGTCGTACCCATGACATGAATACAGCAAATTGGATTCCTGATTTGTTTATGAAGAGACAGATGGAAGATAAAGAATGGACTCTTTTTTCTCCAGATGAATGTCCAGATTTGCATGATTTGTATGGTAAAAAATTTGAATCAGCTTATGAAAAATATGAAGAAAAAGCAAAAAACGGTGAGATAAAAAACTTTAAGGTTGTAAGTGCTAAAAAACTTTGGCAAAAAATGATGACAATGTTATTTGAGACAGGTCACCCTTGGATTACATTCAAAGACGCTTGTAATGTTCGTAGCCCACAGCAACATGTTGGCACTGTTCATTCATCTAACTTATGCACAGAGATTACACTAAACACCAGTGAAGATGAGATTGCCGTATGTAATTTAGGGTCTGTTAATCTAAAAAACCATCTAACTAAAAACTCGTATGGCAATGTTGTTTTGGATATGACAAAGTTAGAAAAAACAATATCAACAGCAATGAGAATGTTAGACAATGTTATTGACATTAACTACTATCCAGTAGATAAGGCAAAAAAATCAAACATGAGACACAGACCAGTTGGCTTGGGCATGATGGGGTTTCAAGACTGCTTGTATGAAATGCGCATTCCTTATGATAGCCAGGAAGCAGTTGAGTTTGCTGATACATCAACAGAAGCTGTTTGTTATTTTGCATATCTTGCATCAAGCAATTTGGCAAAAGAGCGTGGCACGTATAAGACGTATGACGGTAGCTTATGGAATAAAGGAATATTACCACAAGATACAATAAACATGCTTTCTGATCAGCGTGGCGGTTGGGTTGATTGCGATAAATCAGAAACTATTGGATGGTTTAACGTTATAGATAGTATTAAAGAACATGGCATGAGAAACTCAAACTGTGTTGCTATTGCACCAACAGCTACAATATCTAACATTACTGGTGTTTCAGCTAGTATAGAGCCAACATATCAAAATCTATATGTAAAATCAAACCTGTCAGGCGAGTTTACGATTATTAATGAATATCTAATTAAAGACCTTGAGAAATTAGGGATATTGGATGATTTAATGATTATGGAGATAAAGGAAAATGATGGCTCTATCCAAAATATAGATAGAATACCAGATGACTTAAAAAGACTTTATAAAACAGCTTTTGAGATTGATCCTGTTTGGCTAATAGAATGTGCAGCAAGAAGACAAAAATGGATTGATCAGGCACAATCGTTAAACATTTACATGACTGGAGCCTCTGGAAAAAAGATGTCTGCAATGTATGAACTAGCATGGATGCGAGGGTTAAAAACAACTTACTATTTTAGAAGCCTTGGTGCAACATCGGCAGAAAAGTCTACTATAAATACAGGCGCTTTAAATCAAGTTAAAGCTTGTAGTTTAGAAAACAAAGATGACTGTGAGGCTTGCCAATAGTATTTAATGGGGGTATAATTGCCCCCATTGTTTTAGTAAGGAAGAAAAATGAAATACCCATCAAAAGAAGAATTAAGAAAAATGAATCCTGTCGATAGAGAGATAATGATTAAAAAAATTGAGAAGAAAACAGGTTATACAAGGCAGTTTTTAGGGCTTGTTTTTGAAGATGGTTATACTCAAGAAATTGAAAAAACTCTTGATATTTTTAGCGGTATTTTTGGAGGTAATAAATGAGAGTAAAAGTAGAAAACAAAAGAATTATTAACGGAAAAACAGACGTAAATCAACTTGTGCCTTTTAAATATAAATGGGCATGGGATAAATATTTAGCTTCGTGTGCTAACCATTGGATGCCACAAGAGGTCAATATGCAGCGCGACATCGAGCTGTGGAAAAGCGCAGACGGCTTAACAGAAGATGAGCGCCGCATTGTCAAACGTAATCTCGGTTTTTTTGTAACCGCCGACTCATTGGCTGCCAATAATATTGTGCTGGGTACGTATCGACACATCACAGCGCCAGAGTGCCGCCAGTTTTTATTGCGACAGGCGTTTGAGGAATGCTATGTAGATGGAACTGAGGTTTTAACAACAAAAGGGTGGGTTGAATTTAAAAAACTATCTTCTTCAGAAAAAATAGCTCAGTTTAATAATGGTAAGATAGAGTTTGTTGCGCCAACACATATTACAAAAAAATATATTAAAGAACCTGTTGTTAAATTTTTTAATGGAAAAAACTCAGTTGAACTTGTTGTTACAAAAAAACATAGAATGTTTTACTACAATGAATATAAAAAAGAATATGGATTTTCTTTAGCAGAAGAAATGTCTTATTCAAAAAGAAAAATGGTTGTTTCTGGGTTAAAAAATGATGGGGAAAAAACAAAACTAACTCCACATGAAAGATTCTTGATAGCGCTACAGGCGGACGGAACTCTATTAAACTCTGGGTATAGGAATGGTAATGTTTGTGGAACAATAACAACAACATTTACATTAAAAAAACAAAGAAAAATTGATAGGATAAAAAACATACTTAATGATTGTGGATATAAGTACAATATATCAGAAAAAGATAATAGAGGAAGAATGTTGTTTAGAGTTTTTGTTCCAAAAGAAAATTATCTTAGTAAGACTTTTGATTGGGTAGATATTGAAAAAACATCAAGCGATTGGGCACAAGAATTTATAAATGAAGTTGCAAATTGGGATGGGCATATAAATAAACACGGGTCAATATCATACTCAAGCAAACATAAAGAAAATACAGATATATTACAAATTATGTGTCATATATCAGGCAATTTTGGCTCTTATTATTTAAAAAAAGACAACAGGTCTGAAAAATTTAGTGATATACACAATATATATATTACAAAAAGAAATCAAGTTTCTCGAGGAACAATAAAAAAAGAAGAAATTGATTATGATGGGATGGTTTATTGCGCAACAGTTCCATCAGGGGCTTTGCTTGTTAGATACAACAATAAGGTTTCTGTTTGTGGAAACTGCATTCATACGCACGCTTATCAATACATAGCAGAATCACTTGGTCTTGATGAGGGTGAGATTTTTAATGCTTACAAAGAAATAAAATCAATTAAAGATAAAGATGATTTTTTGATGCCTTTTATTGATGTGCTAACAGACCCTAACTTTAAAACAGGAACATTAGAATCAGATCAACAGCTATTAAAAAGCATGATTGTTTTTGCCTGTTTGATGGAAGGTTTGTTTTTCTACGTTGGGTTTACACAAATACTTGCAATGGGTCGCCAAAACAAGATGGTTGGTGCAGCAGAACAATATATGTATATCCTAAGGGATGAAAGTATGCACTGTAATTTTGGCATTGATTTGATCAACCAACTCAAAATCGAAAACCCACATTTGTGGACAGAACCTTTCCGCCAAGAAATCACTCAGTTATTTTTAAAAGCCGTCGAATTGGAATATCGTTATGCTGAAGACACCATGCCTCGTGGGGTGTTAGGGCTTAACGCACCGATGTTTAAACAATATCTTCGCTACATCGCCAATCGACGAGCACAACAAATTGGTTTGGATGCGATTTTCGCTAAAGAAGAAAATCCGTTTCCTTGGATGAGCGAAATGATTGATCTAAAAAAAGAACGGAATTTCTTTGAAACCAGGGTGATTGAGTATCAAACTGGCACAGGGCTGTCGTGGGAATAATTTATTTTTTAGGGGTTAATTGTGGGTTGGAAAACATTTAGAGATAGGTTTAATATACAATTTCCTGTTTTTTGCAGTAAGTTTTGTCATATTCAGATATATGGAGATGGATGGTCAATCTATTGCTATAACGATGGAAAGATTAGCTTTGGAACAATGCCATATTATCATGGATTTAAACCTATTGCGTCGTTATATAACTCTACCGAACAAGATCGCATTGATGCTATTAATGCAGTTGATAAATTTGATAATGATCTTCCGCTTTTTTTACTTAAAACGCCAAATAGATACGACGGCATAGGTGATTATTCAATACAAACGCTTATGTGTGAATCTTATGGAGATGATGGATATTTTATTTACGACAAGTATGGATTGCGTACAACAAGACAAAATAGAATTAAAACTACTCACTGTGGTATGCCAATTTACGATTTTGACGGAACTTTAGGAACAAATTTTTTCTTTAAAACAAAAGAAGAGGCTATTGATTTTGCTTTTTTAGATAATGCTCAATTTATTGATAAGGTCACAAAAGAAAAAGAAAAAGCAGTGAAAGATTTGCTTAAATTACAAAATCAAAAATATAATATAAATATGCTATAATATTATTTTTATCAATATAAACACTATGCCGATGTGGTGTTTGTATTGCATAATCTTGGTTTCTTACAAACAGACCAAGATTATGGTATATTGTAAAGCGCGAACTTGGCGTAATCGGCACAAAGTAGCGTTCCTCATAATGCACAAAAAACTATTAGCCGCAAGTTTTGGTATTTTAAAGCGGCTTTTTATAATAATTGTTTATTATGTATTCTGCCTTTGCGATAGCAAATTCTTTTATCAAAAGAGCAAAAGAAAAAGGGGTAAAAGATATGACCCCAATGAAACTACAAAAAATAATGTTCTACGCTCAATCTCATTACTTGAACATTAATGGAGTAGAAAGTCCTTTATTTGATGATTTTTTTGCTAGATGGAGACATGGTCCTGTCATTCCAAGTGTTTATCATAAATTTAAAGATTTTGGAAGTTCTTCAATCAGTAAGTATGCGACGAACGCTTCTGGCGATATTCCTATAGTTAGTGATCGGAATTACAGTGTAATTTCTTTTATAGATAGTGTGTTGGATGCTTACGGAAAATACAGTGGTGAGCAGCTTTCATCAATGACACAACAATCAGTCACTGCTTGGAAAAAACCTGACTGGTCTGTAATAACAAACCAAGAGTTATATGAACAAAATATTTAAGGTTAAAAAAAATGACAACAGCACTTGTAGTAGCAAACAAAATAATTGAGCTTTGTAATAACAAACATATAGAAATAAATCATCTCAAACTGCAAAAGTTATTGTATTTTGTTCAAGATGCGTATTTTAAAGAGTATGGTGAGCTTTTGTTTTATTCGCCAATGCACGCGTGGAACTATGGTCCCGTTGAAATTGGCTTGTACAAGCTATTTAGTCTTTACAAAGATCATCCAATTCCGACAGATAATGTATATCAAATTTCAACTGATGCGCTAAATGACAAACAAATAGCAATAATTAAAAAAACAGTTGATGAGTTAGCAAACGAAGCACCTTGGGATTTAGTAAAAAAAACACAAAAACCAGCACACCGATGGGACGTAACTAAAAACACAAAAGGTATTGGAGGTTTAATCGAATTTTAATCGAACATATACGATACATTGTATTTATTTTTTTGTTCGTTTTTTTTCAAAACGTTTTGTTAATTTTTTTTGCTATTTATTTTATCAACAATAGCTCTAAGCTCTTTATTAAATTTTATAATTTCTTCAAGATGTTTATTCATATCTTCATATAGTTTTTTAAGTATATCTTGTTCTTCTTTATTCATCTTAATCCTTAAATAGCCACTGGAGCTTTTATGGCTGGATGATGATCATATCCAGCAAAACAAATATCATTAAATGTGTAATTAAAAATGCTATTTACATCGTTTAAAAAAAGCACAGGAAGTTTTTTTGGCTTTCTTGATAGCTGCTCTTTAACCTGATCAATATGATTGTTATAAATATGACAATCTCCACCAGTCCATACAAATTGCCCCACATCAAGATCACACTCTTTTGCAACCATGTGCGTTAGCAAAGAATAAGATGCGATATTAAACGGAACACCCAAAAACATATCAGCGCTTCTTTGATACAATTGACAAGATAATTTACCATCTGCAACATAAAATTGAAAAAAAGCGTGGCAAGGAGGTAAAGCCATTTGATTTAACTCAGCAACATTCCATGCAGAAACGATTAAACGCCTTGAATTTGGATTTATTTTTATCTGTTGAATAACATCTCTTATCTGATCATAAGTTTCTCCATTCGCGCCTTTCCAGCTTCTCCATTGAGCACCATAAACTCTACCTAGATCACCATTTTCATCTGCCCATTCATTCCAGATTTTAACGTTATTTTCATGTAGATATTTTATGTTTGTATTTCCACTTAAAAACCAAATAAGCTCATGCACAACAGATGGTATATGAATTTTCTTTGTTGTGATTAATGGAAAACCATTTTTTAAATTAACATAAATCTGTTGTGAAAATAAAGATAATGTCCCTGTTCCAGTTCTATCATCTTTTTTAGTTCCATAATCAAGAATGTCTCTCAAACATTGTAAATAATCATTTTCAAACAAACTCATGTTTATTTCTCCATTTTGTTTTCAAAAAAACATTTCAACTCTTTAGATATATCATCAATTTTTATTTTACCATGACCAGATAGAGCTAAAATCGCATTTTTTCGCTCTATCCTATCAGTAAGTTTATTGATGATTCCTATAAGAAAATATAGATCATCTTTATCTAATTGCATTTTTTATATCACTTAACCACTCTGTGGCTCTAATGTTAATAAACTTATTTAAATGCTCTATAGCTTCAATCTTTTCATCAAGAGAAAAGTCTCTATGCTTTGATGTTAAGCAGTCTTCACTATAATCAACAAGAACCATGTCTAAGTATAATTCTTCATTAAATCTATTTTCATATATCTCAATGGTTGGTATGTTTTTTATTTTGTTTTTACAATAATTAATTACCACCATTTTTTCTTCTCCATTAACTCCATCAACCAGAAACCCAGCTCCATACACACTACGCATATCAGCAACAAAACTTTCAATCTCTTTTTCTACATCTATTTTTATAGCATTATCATCTTTTTTATTACAGCACTTATTTTGGCAGCAACATTTACAGCAATTACAACAGTTTTTCATTTTAATCTCCATATAATAATTACAAAACTTATCAGCAAGCTCTTGAAAAAGAATTCTTTTTTCTTTTGAAGAATCTTTACGTTTATGTAAAATTTCATAAAAAAAGAAATCAAGCATAAAATCTTCTTCAATTTTATATTTTTTAAAAAATCGGTTGACTATATCTCTTTTTAAATGATGTTCTATTAACGAATCTAATTTAATAATACACTCAAGTGTATCGAAAAAAAGTTCTTTTCTAAAACCACAATTCATTTAATCACTCCACCTTTAAAAACTCGTTAGCAAACTCAACGCCAAAACCATGAGCGTTTTTACCAGAGTCTATTTTATCATAATCTTTATTTCCGTCAAAACAAAATTCATAAACATCATCACAAAACAAAATTCTTCCCAAGCAATAAGCAATTGCAAAATCACGTTCATTTTTATTTAAAGATGTTTTTATTGTTATTGTTCTATCCTCATACAGATAAATAGCGTGGTCAGGAATGTATTTTTCATAAACAATATCAATGCCATTATTTTCAGCAATAAAAATTAGCTTATTGCATGACTCAAAAATTAGAGCATCTTGCATTAAAACTTCAACACATTTTTTTGGATTTATTTTCATAATTCGTAGTAAAAAAGAAACATTTTTTGTGCATAAAAAAATACCCACCGTTTTTGGTGGGTAAAAAAACCTACTTTAATACTTTTGAAAGGGAAAAAGAAAATATCATTTCGGTTTTTATTTACAATGTTAATTAGTCAAGAAATATTAATCTTGTTTTTTGTTTTTGTCAAGCTCTTTTTTTACAAGCTCACTATATCCACAAATATCAACCCAGTGGTCTTTAAAATTAATATCACCGTTTAATATTCGTGCAAGTTTTTGAAAAATAACATCAATTGCTAATCGTTGATAATCTTCACATCTACCAAAAAAATCTTTTCTTGCGGCTATGTTTATAAAATCAGTATATGTTTTTGATACCTCTGAAAACTCTCCATGTGTTTTTTGTCTTTGATTAAGAACTTCTTTTATGTCTGATTCTTTATTTTTATATTTATTTTCTTCATTTAATTGATCTGTTTTATTTTCAACAATTTTTCTTATATGGGAAGAAATAAGATTTATGTTTTTATTGAAAAACCCATAAACATACCTTCCACTAACTGTTGATTTTTCAATAACGCCAAAGATACGACCATCATTAAGACAGCAATATATCCTATTATCTTTTTCTTCTATAAAAATTACCATAAAACAACTCCACTAAACTTTTAAAATTTCATAATCTTGAGAACATCCTACTGAAAAATTACCTGCTGCCTCAAGAGCTTTTTCAACTCTTTTTTGTGCACTTAAAACACCATCAGTTGAATAAAGACTTCCAAGAGCTACCTCAGACCCACTTCCTATTGATGTGTAACCTATTGATGGTATATCAAAAAACAAATCAGCACCATCTAAAAAAATAATAGATTTATTTAAAACAAGGATAAAATTACATTTTGAAAATGAATTATAATCATTGTCTTTCATTTCTTTAAATAATGGTATCATACAATCTTGAAACCACCCATAAACATCATTTTCACAAGGAGATGATCTTACTTTTTTCCATGATTCCTCAATTATTTGCATCCCCCTAGCGCTTCCAGCAGAACCAAAAACAAGTCCTTCAGCCGTTTTTAATTTACAAGCATCTTTTTTTAGCCAGCCATGAGTTATTTGACGATCTGCTCCAATATAAACATCATCACCATCTTTTAATGCAACTATACACGTCATCATTTGCTCCCAGTACTACCAAAACCACCTTCGCCACGGTCTGATTTTTCAAAATCATCAACAACATTAAATCCAACCTGAACAACTGGCATAAAAACCATTTGTGCAATTCTATCGTAAGGCATTATCGTGTATGGTTTGTCAGATCGATTCCATATAGATAATTTAATCTCACCTTGATAGTCAGAATCAATAACACCTGTTAAATTACTTAACACAATGCCATTTTTATGACCAAGTCCGCTACGTGGGAAAATAAATGCAGCCAATCCAGGGTCTTTAATGTTAATAGCAATTCCAGATTTTAACAAAGCTGTACGCCCTGGCCAAATTGTGATTGGATTAACACCTTCTGTTCCATCTAATCCGCAATGTCTTAAATCAAGACCAGCAGAGCCTGTTGTTGCGTATTTTAAAGCAAAATCTTCAGAAGAAAGATTTTTGTTTAAAATTTTAATTTCAATTTGTTTCATTTTTTATCTCCAGTTAAAAAACATATTGTATCACATTATTTCCAATCACACAAACCTCTTTCAAATTCGTATTCTGCCTTTTCTTTTAAATTAATGTAATATTCAATACCTCTAAGTTCTTCTTTTTTTAATCTATTTGCTATTACTTTATCGGTAAATTCTATTTGTCTATATAAATTTTCATCTTTATTTTCAGAAAGCTTTATTTTTATAAAAGCAGCTTCGCTAGCTACAAAAAATTTATATATATCATCATTTACATCAACTTCAACATAAAAAAAACACTCTGAATTTTTAAAAAAATTTAAAACCTTATTGAAAACATCTGTTGTATAAACCAGCTCTTTTAATGAATTAATTCTTGCATAACGACTAACATTTTTACCAAAATTAATGTGTGTATCAAATGAAAGTGTTTTAAATCCATCACCAATGCTCAATCCAACTCTTTCCATCGAAATCGTTGCTTTACTAAAGCCATTCATAAATCATCTCCAAAAAGTTTTGCTATAAGGTAGCATATCACGAAAAACCAAAATATTTTACTAACTATCCAAGATATTATTTTTCCCATAATAAAAATACTTTACTTTTTCATGTGTTTATCAGCAATTTTTTTAATTATTTTGCGTGGCTGCAATGAATTTGAATCGACATCGGCAACATAAACTCTACAATTTTTTACAAACTCTTGTTTAAATTTATAAACAAGTAATTCATCTAAAATAATTAGTAATTTAGAAATCATAAGTATCCTATTTAATATAACTACATGGTGAATTTTGAGCAAAGCACAACCTATATGCGTAAAAATACGCACTCGGTTATGTAATAACTACATGGAGCCATTTCTCGCTTTTACACTCAAAAAACTTAAACCATAAATTGCTGCTTCCGATAGATTTCTCTAATAGCACATTCACAACAATTTAACAGCTATGCAACACGGCTTTTTTGATTCACCCAACCGCCCTGGCTATGTCCTGCTCTTCTAACCAGGCGCATATAAACGAAGAGTCTATATGCTTGTTTTATAAAAACCGCTTACCGAACGACGCACCGACATATAAGCGAAAAAACATATTAAATCACAAAAATTATCACGTGTCAAGTGTTTTTTTTAATTTTTTTTGTGGTATGATTTTGTTTTTGTTGAAAGGAATAAATATGGAAAATATAACTGAACAGAGTATTATTGATAAAGCCAACAAACTATATTCTATTGAATGTACTTCTATATCTGAAGTCATACAGCATTTTGTTAGTTGCGTACCTAAAGAGATATCTTCGCATGGTGTTTATTTGCTTTTGAGCGCAGAATATCCTAGCTGTGGGAATGAATATCCTTATATTACAATCACTAATATTATAATCACTAGATTTAAAGGAAGTGTTTGTGTTTTTGAAGGTAGAAAAACTATTGTTGAGTCTTATCTTGAGCATTCTTTTGAAGAACAATGGTTTTATGATGAAGAGATAAAAGATATCTGTTTAAGATTAATTGATGATTTTTTAGAAAATCATATTATACAACAAAAAAAAGAAAGTATTTTGGAACAAAAAAAACAACAAAAACAAAAAGAACTTGAACGCAAGATTGTTGAGGATTTTGTAGATAAACTCAAAAGAAAAGACAAGCCAAAACTTTGGAATTTTTTATTTAATTGGAAAAAAACAATGACACCAGAACAAAAAATTGAAGAAAAAATTGAACATTTTTTAGGATAGATTTATGAGTAGATTTGATGTGTTTT
>Ga0214917_10006481_pt1 | contig 12123 bp, 9 predicted proteins | sample LL_1208_BB_MetaG_FD_177983 | JGI IMG/M metagenome (GOLD analysis project Ga0214917, IMG submission 177983) | Freshwater microbial communities from Lake Lanier, Atlanta, Georgia, United States - LL_1208_BB | ecosystem: Environmental > Aquatic > Freshwater > Lake | place: USA: Georgia | collected...
TGCTAGCCCAAGGAGAAGAATTACCCAGCCGCTAACGGAGTTTAGAAAAGTCATCATGCACTAAACCTACTTATCGTCTCTGACATTAGGCTGTCAGTTTTTTGAACTGATTAGTTGATCAGCAAAGCTTCTCGCCCACAGCTCTGCTTCAAGAACGGAATCTAGTGACAGCTCACTGTCTGTGTTGTGAACCTGAATTGTTTCTTCAATAATCTCAACTATTCCTAGATAGCCGATTTTGTTCTCATGGAAAGCTTCAACTGCTTGCTCGTTAGCTGCATTGTAAACAGCTGGGTAGGTAAGTCCTTTGGATCCAACTTCTCTGGCAAGTCTTACTGCAGAGAACACTTCCTCATCGAGAGGTTCAAATGTCCAAGTGTGTGCTTTGGTGAAGTCAACCGGCGGTGTGATGTTTGGAATTCGATCTGGCCAGGTCATACCTAATGCGATAGGTAGTTTCATGTCCGGGGGTGAACACTGCGCAATTATCGAACCATCGATGAACTCAACCATTGAATGAACTACTGATTGAGGATGGACAGTGACAGCGATACGGTCAAAGGAAACATCAAAGAGCAAATGAGCTTCGATGATTTCCAAGCCTTTATTGACCATGGTGGCTGAGTTGGTGGTGACCACCTTCCCCATTGCCCAGGTTGGATGCTTCAAAGCTTGAGCAGGTGTTACCACTTTCAACTGCTCTCTAGTGAAGCCTCTGAAAGGTCCACCTGAAGCAGTCAAAATCAACTTTGCAACTTCACTGTGCTTACCTGAAAGCAGTGATTGAGCGAGGGCTGAATGTTCTGAGTCGACTGGAACAATCTGTCCAGGTTTAGCAGCCTCAGTGACCAACTTGCCGCCAACGATAAGTGACTCTTTGTTCGCTAGCGCAAGAATCTTGCCTGTTCGTAAAGCTGCAAGCGTCGGCAATAGGCCAACAGATCCAGTGATTCCGTTGATAACAACATCGGCTTCAGTGTCTTCGATTAGTTGAACAGCCGCCTGCGCCCCTGTGACAGTGTTGTTTGCAGGGACATTGAATTTCTGAGCCTGTGCTTGTAGGAGTTCTTGGTTGGAGTTACCCACCAAACCAACCACTTGGAACTTATCTGGATTGGCTTCAATAATCTCTAGAGCCTGAGTGCCAATGGACCCAGTGCTTCCTAAGATGATTATTTTCTTCATAACCTAATCTTGCCACCTCGATAATCCATGCGGGGCACTCCCCCTCTAAATGGGACAGGCGTAGAATTGAGTCATGACGATTGAACAAACTCGCAAACTTGTTACTTCGATTCCTGGGCCTAAATCCCAGGCTCTGCACCAGCACAGGCTGCAGCATGTTGGCCACGGTGTTGGTGCAACTCTCCCGGTATACATTGATTCAGCTCACGGAGCGATCCTTGTTGACGTTGATGGCAACCAGTTCATTGATATGGGATCAGGTATCGGTGTTACCACCATCGGTCACACCAACGAAGGTGTCGTAGCCGCCGTTACCGAGCAGGTGGCGAAGCTAACCCACACACTCTTCACAGTTACCCCTTATGTTCCTTACGTTGAGGTCTGTGAAATCCTGAACAGACACATGCCAGGTAACTTCGTAAAGCGTTCAGCGCTATTCAACTCGGGTGCTGAAGCAGTAGAAAATGCCATCAAGCTTGCTCGTAAGTTCACTAAGCGCAACGAGATTGCAGTATTTGACCACGCTTATCACGGCCGCACCAACCTCACCATGGCTATGAACTTCAAGAACATGCCTTACGCAGATGGTTTCGGTCCGTTTGCTGGCTCTGTTACTCACGTACCAATGTCTTACCCATTCCATGACCCAGAGGGCATGACTGGAGAAGAAGCAGCTCAGCGCGCCATCAACTACATGGAAAAGCGCATCGGTGGCAAGAACCTAGCAGCTGTAGTTATCGAACCTATTCAGGGTGAAGGTGGCTTTATCGTTCCTGCACCTGGTTTCCTAAAGACCCTGAGCCAATGGACACATGCAAACGGAATTGTTCTAGTAGCAGATGAAGTTCAGGCTGGTATTGCTAGAACCGGTAAGTGGTTTGCTAGCGAATACGAAGAAGGTTTCGAACCTGACCTGATGACAATCGCTAAGGGTATTGCCGGTGGTATGCCTATCTCTGCCGTTACCGGAAGAGCCGAGATCATGGACTCATCTCACCCAGGTGGGATTGGTGGAACCTTCGGTGGTAACCCGGTTGCTGCTGCGGCTGCAGTATCAGTTCTAAAGCAGATTGAAGCAGGCGGCGTTCTTGAGAAAGCTATCCACATTGAAAACGTAATGAAGCCAAGACTGCTGGATCTAAAAGCTAAGTATCCAGTCATCGGTGAAATCCGTGGCCGTGGCGCAATGTTGGCTATTGAGTTTGTAGTGCCAGGAACTAGAACTCCTAACTCAGCTGCAGTTGATGCCATTGTGAAGCACGCTCACAGTAACGGTGTCCTAATTCTCAATGCAGGAACCTACGGCAACGTAATTCGATTCCTACCGTCACTTGCAATCAGCGATGAGTTGATTGTCGAAGCTTTGACAGTAATCGAACAAGGTATCGCTTCTCTATAAACCAAATAACGAATCAAAGAGGATTCAAATGCACTCCTATGCAGACAGAGAAAAACTAGCTCAACTATTTGCTAAGGAGGTTGCCCTCTTTGAATCAAAGCATCCAAAGTCAGCCGAATTACACAGCAAGGCAATGGGGCCACTCATGGGTGGTGTCCCAATGTCTTGGATGGCAAAGTGGCCAGGTCCCCACCCTGTCTACGTTGCAGTAGCTAAGGGCTCTAGATTCACTGACGTTGATGGCATTGAGTACGTTGACTTCTGCTTAGGTGACACCGGTGCGATGGTTGGCCACTCCCCTGATGCAGCTATCAATGCAATTGCCAAGCAGCTAACTAAAGGTATTACCTTCATGTTGCCAACCGAAGATGCAGCAGTTGTTGGACAAACTCTCTCAGATCGTTTTGGTTTACCTAAGTGGCAGTTCACGCTAACTGCAACAGATGCCAACCGACACATCTTGCGATACGCAAGACATGTCACCGGCAGATCAAAGGTTGTTGTTCACGATTACTGCTACCACGGAACTGTTGATGAAACCTTTGCAGTCCTAGATGACCATGGCAACACAGTTAGCAGAGAGAACAACATTGGTCCTCAGGTTGACCCAGCACAGACCACCATCGTTGTCCCTTTCAACGACCTCGATGCAGCAGAGAAAGCTTTTGAAACTGGTGAAGTAGCGGCAATGCTGATTGAACCAGCTATGACCAACATCGGTATCGTACTTCCAGAACCTGGTTACCTAGAAGGACTAAGAGCACTCTGTTCTAAATACGATGTCATCCTGATCATCGATGAGACTCACACGCTTAGTGAAGGTCCCGGTGGAATGACCGCCAGAAGACACCTAGAACCAGATGCAGTAGTTATGGGCAAGACCATCGGTGCGGGTATTCCTGCAGGTGCCTTTGGTATGTCAGCAGAACTAACCAAGCGAGTTCAAGACAGCTTGCACCTAGAGCACATTGACGTGGGTGGTGTTGGTGGAACCCTTGCTGGTAACGCTCTATCTATGGCTGCCATCAGAGCAACTTTGACTGAAGTTCTAACTCCTGAAGCATTCGTTGGCATGGAAGCACTCTGTGATGTTTGGACAGCTGATGTGCAGAGACTCATTGATCAGTACTCTGCTCCTTGGCAGGTTAGCCAACTAGGTTGCCGTGCTGAATACTCATTCAGACAAACTGCTCCTCGTAATGGGCGTGAAGCAGCAGATGCTGATGACTTTGAATTACAGCAGTATCTACACCTGCATGCACTAAACCGTGGAATCTTGATGACACCATTCCACAACATGGCTTTGATGTCTCCAGCACACACTAAGGAAGATGTTGCTCGTCACACAGCGCACTTCGAAGAGGCGCTGTCTTCGCTATTTGCTTAGTGCTTTTTAGCTAGACGCTTACGCTTGACTTCAGAGTTGATCTGAGTTGCCAGCACAATAAAGATAGCTAGTAGGAAGACAGCACAACCAATTACGTTAGCTTCCGCTGGAACACCACGAGCAGCCGCTGTGTAGACGTAGCGAGGGAATGTCATGTCTGCACCAGCGTTGAAGTTGGTGATGATGAAATCATCAAAGCTCAAAGCAAAGGAAAGTAGCGCTGCTGCTGAAACACCAGGAAGAAGTAGTGGGAAGGTAATCTTCCAGAACACCTGACGTGGGTTTGCATAAAGATCTCTTCCAGCTTCTTCAAGAGCTGGGTCAAGGCTTGCAACCCTTGCTTTCACTGTGACAACAACGAAGGATAGACAGAACATGATGTGGGCAATGATGATTGTCCAGATACCCTTCTGCACTCCTAGGTTGAAGAACTGTGAAGCAAGACCTGCACCTAGAACAACCTCAGGTGTTGCCATCGGTAGGAACAAGAGCAAGTTGATTGAACTTCTGAACTTGAAGCGGTAACGAACCAGAGCAATAGCGATTGCAGTTCCAAGAGCTGTTGCAACGATTGTTGAGATTAGACCAATGAACACTGAGTTTGTGAAAGCTTCACAAACACCTTCACGCTGACAGACGTTAGTCCACTTATCAAAAGTAAACCCACGCCAAATCAGGTTGGTCTTCAGAGAATCATTGAATGAGAAGACAAAGGTGTAGAGGATTGGGATGAGCAGGTAGATGAACGCTATAACTGCGTAAAGAGGAAGAGCTAGTTTTCCAAGACTGAAACGCATTAGAGGAGATCCTCCGTTCCAGACTTACGAACATAGACGCTTACCAAAACCAGAATTACACCCATCAACAGAACTGAAAGAGCTGAAGCTGAAGGGTAATCGTTGATCTGGAGGTAGTTGGATTCGATAACGTTACCGATCATCGCAGTTGATGAAGAACCTAGGAAATCTCCTGAAGCATTCACATAGTCACCGGCAATAGGAATGAAGGTGAGCAGAGTCCCTGAAATGATTCCAGGCATAGAAAGCGGCAAGGTCACTTTCCTAAACACCTTTGCAGGAGATGCATACAGGTCAGATCCTGCTTCTAGGTAACGAATATCTAGTCGCTCAAGTGATGTGTATAGCGGGAGAGTCATGAACGGAATGAAGTTGTATGTCAAACCAAAGATGACCATGAAAGGAGTTCCAACAACATACTGGCTCTGGTCTAGCAATCCAGAATCCTGAAGTGTTGTGACAATCCAAGACTCATTGGAGAAGAGCTGCTTCCAAGCCAAAGTTCTTAGTAGGAAAGAGATAAAGAACGGTGCGATAACTAAAGTAAGCATCAACTTCTGAAGCATTGGCCAAGGTCTAGCCTTCACTCCGATGAAGTATGCGAGTGGATAGGAAATCAGGAGAGCTAGAACTGTCGCAGCCAGCGCATAAGCGAATGATCTGAGGATGTGCGGCAGATACTCAGCAATTACATAACCGTAGTTGCCAATCTCTAGAGCTGGAACATACTCTGCGTATCCCCCCGCAGGATCTGGAATCTGCAGAGAAACCATAATCAGAGCAATCAGAGGAGTTAGGAAGAAAGCACCAAGATATGCAAGCCCAGGTGCAAGCAGCGCAATAACTACCTTGCCGGTTTTAGTTGGCTTAGAAGGTTTTGAACTGTTGTTTGAACCGAAAGCTGCGAAAGCCATATTGCTTACGCCTGTTCTACGTTTGCAGGCAAGTCAGAAAGACCGAAGGTGTGCTCAACAGCCCACGAGATCCAAACCTTTTCACCAAGTTCAATAACTGGTGACTGCCCCATGTTCTGAGCAAAGACAGTGATGTTGCCAAGGTTAGGAACTTCAATCAAATACTGGTTACTAACACCGGTGAATCTGATGTCGATGATTTCGCCCGCACCGATGACGTTGGTTGCAGAGTTAGCAGCAGGCTTCTTGGTGTGGAAGATTGCCTTCTCTGGTCTGAAACCAATTGCTATCTTGCCAGTGTGCTTCTCTGCCCTGTCTTTAGGAACAGAGATCTTGTTGCCACCGACTTCGATGCTGATTGAGTTCGCTGATGTTGAAGTAACATCGCCAACCAAAAGGTTTGACTGCCCTAGGAACTTAGAAACAAATACAGTCTTTGGTCTGTCGTAAAGAACTTCAGGTGCACCCATCTGTTCGATGTGGCCTAGGTTCATTACAGCAACGGTGTCTGCCATGTCCATAGCTTCTTCTTGGTCGTGGGTTACGTGCAAGAAAGTAAGGCCAACTTCCATCTGGATAGCCTTCAGCTCAATCTGCATTTCACGACGAAGCTTTAGGTCAAGTGCACCAAGAGGTTCATCTAGCAACAGAAGTGATGGTCGGTTGACCAATGCTCTCGCCAATGCGACACGCTGCTGCTGTCCACCGGATAGCTGTTGAGGCTTGCGGTCAGCCAGGTGAGCGAGCTGAACCAAGTTCAGAGCTTTCTTGGCTTTGACTAGAGGCTCGTCAATCTTTCTCTGACGAAGACCAAAAGCAACGTTCTCCAACACAGACATGTGTGGGAATAGTGCGTAGGACTGGAAAACAGTATTTACTGGACGCTCGTGAGGCTTGGTGTTAGTAACATCCTTGCCACCGATGTAGATCTGACCTTTGGTTGGTGATTCAAGACCAGCAACCAGTCTGAGGGTCGTTGTTTTACCGCAACCAGATGGTCCCAGTAGTGCGAAGAACTCTCCTGCTGGAACATGCAGATCTAAATTATCGATTGCAACGAAACCAGGGAACTCTTTGCGTATTTGTTTTAGTTCTAGATCGGCACCGCGGGCAATAAACTCCTTTGCCACTACGCGCTGCCCAGTTTGATCTCTTGGAAAGCCTTTGAGAATTTCTGCTCTTCTTTGTCCTCAAGTGCTCGGAAAGCCTGAGTCTGAGCAAGGAACTCTTCGCTTGGGAAGATTAGCTGGTTCTCAGCAAGAGTTGGATCTAGCTTCATTGCTTCTTCCTTTGCACCAACAACAGGTGTGATGTAGTTCACGTAAGCAGCAAGAACCGCAGCGATGTATGGGTCGTAGTAGAAGTTCATTAACTTCTCAGCGTTCTTCTTGTGAGTTGCACCCATAGGAATAACGAAACAGTCAGCTGAGATGGTTCCACCTGATTCTGGAAGAACGAAACCAAAGCGGTCGTAACCTGCTTCAGCATTGAGAATCATTATGTCGCCTGACCAACCTATGGCGAGAATCGTGTCACCATTCGCGAGGTCTTGGGTGTAACTATTCCCTTTGATGCGTGAAATCTGACCGTCAGATACCTTGGCAGCAATAACGTCGATGGCGTTCATGAACGCATCTTCAGTCAAACTGCTTGCATCACCAATTGCTGTTCCTAGATCCATGGCAACAATTCCAACGGTGTCGCGCATCTCACTTAGAACACCAACGCGACCCTTTAGTGCTGGGTCCCAAAGATCTGCAACAACTGAAGGTGCATCTTTTCCGGTTGCATCCTTGTAAGCCTTCTTATCAAAAGCAAAACCAGCCAAAATTCCCTGGTAAGGAAGTGACTTGGTTCTGTCTGGGTCATATGAAGCACCTAGGTAAGCAGGTTGAAGGTTTACCTTGTTTGGAAGTTCTGCCTCATCAAAAGTCTGAACATATCCCTGGTTAATCCAACGAGCTGCCATCCAAGATGTTGGGCAGGTTATATCTGGACCAATGTCATCGCCTGCGGCCAATTGGTCTTTTACTTTGCCCCAGTAGTTATCATTATCATCGTAATCCTCTTGGTAGAAAACCTTTATGCCAGTTTCATTTTGAAATATATCCAAGGTCGGATGGCCGCCTTTATCATCTACGTCCATATAAGAAGTCCAGTTACTCCATGTGAGTGTCTTGTCAGAATCGCTGACATCTTTGGCCGGGGTAGGTTTTCCACGTGAACAAGCTGCCAATAGCGCTGCTGCACCGGTTGCCATTGCTCCACCGAGCACAGCGCGACGAGTGACCTTACGTGCTAAAGCAGATTTGACTATTTCGCGTAGCTCTGGGTCTTCTGGAAGGTTTTGGTTCATAACCACTACTCCTAAGGGAAGGGCCGTCAGACGGCCAAGTAAACACCGACTGCGCGAAAGAACGCATTGATAAAAATACTGCCACAAATTACCCCGCAGGGATGGCAAAACTCACAAATAGGTTTTAGGGGTGGTAAGACCAATCCCCTTCTAGAGGTGAGGTATTCTCGTTATTGGTAGAGGCAACGAGGCCTCACCCAGAGGAGAATCATGAAGATCGCTGTCCCAACAGAGATCAAGAACAACGAATTCCGAGTGGCGATTACGCCAGCGGGAGTGCACGAACTAGTAGTTTCAGGGCACGAAGTATTTATCCAGCAGGGAGCCGGTTCAGGCTCCAGCATCACCGATCAGGACTATAAAGACGCTGGTGCGACCATCTTTCCTGATGCCCAAAGCACTTGGGCCATCGCAGACATGATTCTAAAGGTCAAAGAGCCAATTGCCAGCGAATACCAATACCTAAGACCAGGACTGGTCCTATTCACCTTCTTGCACCTAGCAGCAGATCTTGAACTAACTAAAGAACTGATCGCTAAGCAGGTCACTTCAATCGCCTATGAGACTGTTCAGCTTCCTAATCGCCAACTTCCTCTCCTAGCCCCAATGAGTGAAGTAGCGGGAAGACTATCTGCCCTAGTTGGAGCTCAGACTCTATTTGCTCAGAATGGTGGCCACGGAATCTTGCTAGGTGGTGTGCCAGGAACTAGACCTGCCAAGGTTGTAGTCCTCGGTGGTGGAGTTGCCGGTTCAAACGCAATTGCGATGTCTGTTGGTCTCGGTGCAGAAGTCACTGTTCTGGACACCAACATCAACCGGCTTAGAGAACTAGACGCTTTGTATCACGGCAGATTGAGAACTCTTGCCAGCAACAGTTTTGAAATCAACCGAGCAGTGACAGAGGCGGATCTGGTTATTGGTTCAGTTCTAATTCCAGGTGCAAAGGCTCCGAAGCTAGTCACCAATGAACTAGTCAAGAAGATGAAACCAGGTTCAGTGCTAGTTGATATCGCTATTGACCAGGGTGGATGTTTTGAAGACTCAAGACCAACCACACATGCAGAACCAACCTTCAAAGTTCACAACTCAGTCTTCTACTGTGTTGCAAACATGCCAGGAGCTGTGGCTCACACTTCAACCTATGCTTTGACTAACGCAACCTTGCACTACGCAAAAGCATTAGCGAACAAGGGTTGGCTACAGGCTTGTCAGGATGACACAGCTCTAGCACTGGGACTCAGCACTCACGGCGAAAAACTAGTCAGCGAACCAGTTGCTCAAGCGCATTCACTTCAGTATTCACATGTTGAATCTGTCTTGGCATAGCCAACTGAATAGCTAAACCTCGATACCAACCTCTCCCCGGAGTTAGCTTCTCATTCCATGAACCTTTGGGAAGACCAGCGGCTAGATGTTGCTCGAAGTTTGATTGCCTGAGATAAATAATGTTCTCGAACTTTCGTTGAATAGCGAGCGGAAGTAAAACGTTGCTCGGCATCGAACACCACACAGTTTGAGAACTTTGAAAAGCGAGTTCCAACTCATTTACTGTCGGACAATCCAAAACCAACTGATCAGGTTGCACTTGCTTCAGCAGTTGAGTAGCAAGAGTTTTACCAGATTGACTCGCTCCAACAATTAGAAGTGAACTGCCAGTTATCGTCGAAATGTTTAACTTCTCGAAACGTTGCTCTGTCGGGATATCAATAATCCCTAGTGTCTCGTTATCTGAAGGTACTTTCGTAGGTAATCCTTGCGTCCATGCCAATACCTTTTCAGGAGATTCTTTCTCCTGATCCAGATTCGGAAGCTCTTTGATCATCGGGAAGTCAAACCAAGAAGTATTACTTCCCCAAATTGCTAACGCTCTAGAGCCAGTAGCACTTGTTGCGCGCATTGTCGGGACGAGTGAAATCAAGTCACCAGGGTCTGTGACCCCGATTGCAAATCGCAATGTCAGGTTTGTGATTAGCGCTCGTGGAATACCAGAAAGAGATTGACTAGTTGCAATCAGATGAACACCTAACGACCTACCCCTTGCTGCAATAGCCTCGAGTGTTGGCAGAGCCAGAGGGTGAGAGGAAATGATTGCAGGAAGCTCATCGGCTAGAACAAGCTTTCGTTTCAACGTTGAGGATTCTGAGATCGACGAGACGCCTTGTTGTGAAAGTAAGACTTCTCTACTCTTCAGTTCTCCCCCTAGGTAGTGCCAGAAGCGCTCCTGACGTTCCTTATCTAAGTCGGTAATCAGTGTCAGCGACCAAGGATGGCGGTTGAGATCTCTAAGACCTGCCCCACCTTTGAAGTCAATCAAAACCAGCTCTATAGGCTCAGGAACGCTTACCAAGAGTGAACTTGTAATCAGCTTTAGTAACTCGCTCTTTCCTGAACCCGTAGATCCAACAATTAGCCCATGTGGCCCATCTCTAGCTAAATCAAAGGTCAGATCAACAGAGTCTGCGATGCCGGCCCAGAAGGGTAACTCCCCTGAATTAGGTGACTTGTAATAGCTATCTTGAAGTTGCTTTGATCTTCTCTGAACGTCTCGTTCAGCCACTTGCTTGGTGGCATAGTCAAAGAAGATGTCGCTGTATTGCTCTTTGAAGAACCAACCTGTTCTAGGTAAAACTTTGTCTCCTATCGCAACTGCCCAAGGGCTAATCCAGATAGGTTGATCACTGAAATCTAGATCTGGTTCTCTCTTCTTTTTCTTTACTAATGCCGTAGTTAGCGCAACCGATAAAACACTGACAAAAGTAAATAGAGCGAACTGCCACATTCCCGTAACCAGTGCCATGACGATACCTAGCAGTAAACCTGGGAGCAATGTCATGAATCTCACTTAACGATGATTCACCATCACTGAGTTAAAGCAAACTGCCCGCTACCTTTTTGTGGATAACGGGCAGTTTGGAGAATTAGTTCTTAGTCTCCGATGTAGCTCATGACGTGCTTGATTCGGGTGTAATCCTCGAACCCATACATCGACAAATCTTTTCCGTAACCTGAGTGACGGAAACCACCGTGAGGCATCTCTGCAGTTAGTGGAATGTGAGTGTTAATCCAAACACAACCGAAGTTCAATCCCTTAGCAAAGCGAAGAGCTCTGGTGTGGTTGGTTGTCCAAACAGATGAAGCCAAGCCGTACTTCACATCGTTAGCCCAAAGCATTGCCTGTGCATCATCTTTGAACTTCTGAACAGTAATTACTGGACCAAAGATTTCTCTTTGGATGTGCTCGTCGTCTTGCTTTAGTCCAGTCAAGACAGTTGCTTCGTGGAAGTAACCTGCACCTGCAATAGCTTTACCACCGATAGCAATCTCAGCGTGATCAGGTAGTCGATCAATAAAGCCAGTTACCTGTGCTAGTTGGTTGACGTTGTTTACTGGACCAAACAAGATGTCATCTCTACTTGGGTCTCCAGTTAGAGCGCTAGCAGCAACTTCAGCTTTCAGCAATGCAACAAACTCATCGTGGACACTCTCGTGAACAAGAACTCTTGTTGCAGCGGTACAGTCTTGACCTGCGTTGAAGAAACCTGCAACAACAATCTGAGCCGCAGCCTTCTCAAGTTCAGCATCTGCGAACACAATCACGGGTGCTTTACCACCGAGCTCTAGGTGAACTCTCTTTAGGTCAACTGCGGCGCTCTTAGCGACTTCCATACCCGCACGAACTGAACCGGTGATAGATACCATCTGTGGGATTTCATGTTCAATCATTGCTCGACCGGTGTCACGGTTACCTGTAACTACGTTGAAGACACCAGCAGGTAGGAACTCTGCTGCGATCTCTGCAAGGAACAGAGTTGAGGCAGGAGTTGTATCAGAAGGCTTTAGAACTACTGTGTTACCCGCAGCAATTGCTGGTGCAAACTTCCAGGTAGCCATGTTCAATGGATAGTTCCACGGAGTAACCTGGCCAATTACCCCAATCGGCTCACGTCTAATTGAAGAGGTGTGATCTTTTGCATACTCAGCAGTTGCTCTGCCCTCTAGATTTCTGGCAGCTCCTGCAAAGAAACGAATCTGATCTATTGAAGGCATGATTTCGTACTCAACCAATGTGCTTCTAGGCTTACCGG
>Ga0214917_10006482_pt1 | contig 12123 bp, 8 predicted proteins | sample LL_1208_BB_MetaG_FD_177983 | JGI IMG/M metagenome (GOLD analysis project Ga0214917, IMG submission 177983) | Freshwater microbial communities from Lake Lanier, Atlanta, Georgia, United States - LL_1208_BB | ecosystem: Environmental > Aquatic > Freshwater > Lake | place: USA: Georgia | collected...
CGGCCCCCACGCCGACGAACATCTCCACGAAGTCGCTGCCCGAGAGGCCGAAGAAGGGCACGCCGGCCTCGCCGGCGATCGCCTTGGCGAGGAGCGTCTTGCCTGTGCCGGGGGGACCGACGAGCAGCACGCCCTTGGGGATGTGGCCGCCGAGAGCCTGGTATTTTTCCGGGCTGCGCAGGAACTCGACGACCTCGCGGAGTTCCTCCACCGCCTCGTCGATCCCAGCCACGTCATCGAACGTGATTCCCAGGTCTTCCTGGGCATACATCTTGCCGCGGCTGCGTCCGAAGGCCATCGGGCTGCCGGCCCCACCGAGCCGGCGCATCATCATGAAGAACAGCGTCCCGAACAGGCCGGTGATCAACAGCATCGGAAGCCAGTTGCGCCACGGGCTCGGGGCCTCCTCGTAGCGGAAGGGCACGCCGTGCGCCGCGAGCAGTTTCGAGAGTTGACCCTCGGAGTTTTCGCTCGGCAGTTTGGCCGTGCGAAACCGATGTCGTACCGCGGCCGCCCCGCCCCCGACCGTCGGCTTCGCCCCCTCAGGAGCCACCTCGCGGAGCGTGCCCGTCACCTGGAAGGCGCCGATCACCACGTCGGCGAGATCACCGTAGAGGAGCGGCTTCTTTTCCGGACCGTTGGCTGCGACGGCGACCGGTTGCGTGGCAGCCGGTGTGTTTGCGGCTCCGTCGGCCTTCCCGGAGGCTCGAATCAGCCGCTCGAGGTCGCTGTAGGCAAGCTCGACTTCGGGGTTCGCGTTGATCAGGCTCAGGGCAAACAGGCCCGCCACGCCAACCGCGATCACCGACCAGACGAGGTTCGATCCGCCGAGCGGCGGTCGGCGGTCGGCGGAACGCTTGGGAAGGGCGTGCTTGGCTGGCATGGGCCAGACATCCTATGCCGGTGAAAACGCCGGGACAATCGGCGGTCGGGGAAGGCTGCCGTGGAAGTTCATCCCTGGAAAACCTACACTTTTTCAGAGCGCTCTCCGCCCGCCGGTCGCCGCATGGACCTACCATATCCCGCCCTCACGCCGCCTTCCGGCGGTAGCCTTAACGTCGCTATTCTTGGATCGACGGGAAGCGTGGGTACGAGCACGCTCGACGTCGTGGCCGCATCGGCGGGCCGGCTCGTGCCGCACCTCCTCGCCGCCCACCGGAACACGAGACTCCTCGCGGAACAGGCTCGGGTGTTCCGCCCCCGCCATGTCGTGGTCATCGATCCCGCCGCGGCGGGGGGACTCGAGCCGCGCGATCTTCCCGCCGGCACCCGGCTCGCCGTGGGACCGGAGGCGCTCGACGAACTCGTACAGGCCCCGGAGATCGACCGCGTCGTGGCGGCCATCGCGGGCGCGGCGGGGCTGCGCAGCACATGGGCGGCCGTCTCCGCGGGCAAGACGGTGGCACTCGCCAACAAGGAAACGCTCGTCATGGCAGGGCCGCTGGTGATGCGGTTGGCCGCCCAGACCGGCGCCCGAATCCTGCCGGTCGACAGCGAGCACTCGGCGATTCACCAGGCGCTGCGGGCCGGCGGCCCGACCGAGGTCGAGAGGATCGTGCTCACGGCCAGCGGCGGGCCGTTTCGCACTTGGCCGGCGGCGGCCCTCGCGGCTGCGACGCCGGCCGAGGCCCTCCGGCATCCCACCTGGTCGATGGGGCGGAAGATCACGATCGATTCGGCGACGATGATGAACAAGGCCCTGGAACTCATCGAGGCGCGGTGGCTCTTCGGGCTGGCGGCCGAGCGGCTCGCCGTGCTCGTCCATCCGCAGTCGATCGTGCACTCGCTCGTGGAGTTCGTCGACGGGTCGGTGATCGCCCAGTTGAGCCCCCCGGACATGAAACTCCCGATTCAATACGCGCTGCTGTACCCCGAACGGGTGGCCGGTGCGGCCCGACGGTTCGACTTCACGCGGGCCGTGGCGCTCGAGTTCGAGCCGCCCGACCCGATCAGGTTTCCGGCGGTGCGGCTCGGCCACGAGGCGGCGGCACGCGGCGGCACGGCCGGCGCCGTGCTCAACGCGGCCAACGAGGAGGCCGTGCGCGGGTTCCTCGCGGGGGAGTTCGCGTTCACCGACATTGCGGCAGTCTCCGAGCGTGTGCTCGGCGAGCATCCTTTCCTCGCAGATCCCTCGCTTGATGAGATCCGGCGGCTCGACGCCTGGGCCAGGGAAGAGGTGACCAAGTGGGCGTGTGTCTGATGGCGACGACGTGGCTCGTGGCGACGACGTGGCTCGTGGCGACGACGTGGTTGGAATGGATCATCCAGCCCTCGAGCTGGTGGGTGATCCTCCAGGTCGCGCTCGGCCTCGGGTTCGTGATCTTCGTCCACGAACTCGGCCACTTCCTCGTCGCCAAGGCCTGCGGGGTGAAGTGTGAGAAGTTCTACCTCGGTTTCGACGTGGGCGGGCTCAAGCTCGCGCGCGTGAAGTGGGGCGAGACGGAGTACGGCATCGGCGCACTGCCGCTCGGCGGCTACGTGAAGATGCTCGGGCAGGACGACAACCCCGCCGCCGCCACCAGGGAGGCCGAGCGGGCCAGGGGAGCGATCGCGTCGGGCGACCTACCGCCGGAGCCGGTGAGCGGCCCTCACCCGGCCTGGGATCCCCGCAGTTATCCCGCGCAGAGCGTGCCTGAGCGGATGGCGATCATCTCCGCCGGCGTGATCATGAATGTGATCTTCGCGGTGCTGATGGCGTCGTGGGCCTTCGGCCTCGGGGTGCGGGAGCTCACCTGCGAGGTCTCGGGTGTGCGGCCCGGCGGCGCCGCCTGGCGGGCGGGCCTGCGCACCGGCGACGAGATCACCGCGATCGGCGCGGTCGAGGATCCGATCTTCTCGGACCTCCAGAAGGGTGTGACGCTCGGCGACGTGGCCAAGGGGGTCGAGTTCACGATCCGCCGGCCCGGCGACGGATCGACACGCACGCTGCTCCTCCGTCCTGACACCGACCTCGGCGTGCCTACCGTGGGGGTCACGAGCCCGTTCTCGCTCACACTTCCCCCCGACCTGAAGGAGGGCCTGCCGGGTGCGGCAGGCCGGGCGACGCCCGCCTTCGCGGCGGGGGATACGATCCGGTCGATCGACGGCGTCGCCGTCGAGACCTATGCCCAGCTCGTCGCGGAACTTTCGCGGCACGTGGACAAGCCGGTGAAACTCGCGGTGGCACGGGCGGCCCGGCCCGGAGCGGCGGCGACGACCGTGGAGATCGAACTGCCACCGCAGCCTGTGCGCACGACGGGCATGGTGATGACGCCCCTGCCGGTGAAGGCCGTGCAGGACGACTCGCCGGCGGCCCGCGCGGGCATCCGCCCGGGCGACCGGATCGTCGCCGTCGACGGCGCGGCCATCGGCGACCCGCTCACGCTCGACGAGCGTCTGCGGGCCCGGGCTGGAGACACCGTCAAGTTCACCCTGGCGCGTACCGACGGGGCGACGGACGACATCGACATCGTCCCGCGGGCCGTCGAGTGGCTCGAGGAGGCACGCTGGCCGACGAGCCCGATGTCGCTTTCGGCGGTTGGTGTCGCCGTCGGCATCGATGCTCTCGTCGCGGCTGTCGTGCCCGACAGTCCGGCGGCGGCGGCCGGGATCGTGGCCGGTGACCGCGTGGTGCGGGTGCGGTTCGTGCAGCCCGCGGGCAAGGCCGGCGGCGACGAGGGCCTCGAATTGTCGGAGAAGGCGCCCAATTGGCCGTATGTGCAGGCGGCCCTCCAGCAGGTTGACGATGGCACCACGCTCCGCCTGGAGGTGGAGGGCGCGGACGGCTCGCGGCGCGACGTCTCGATCGCCGCCGTCGCCGACCCCGATCGCTTCACCGTCGACCGGGGGCTGCTTTTCGAGCCGGTCTACCGCATGGTGCGGGCGGGGTCGATCCCGGCGGCGCTGCGGCTGGGATTCCGCAAGGCGATCGACGACCTGTCGCTCGTGTACAAGTTCCTCCACAAGCTCACGGTCAACCAGATCAGCCCGCGGCTGCTCGGCGGACCGATCGAGATCGCGAAGCAGGCCGGCAAGTCGGCGGAGGAGGGGTTCAGCCGATTCCTGCTGTTTTTGACGATGCTGAGCGCCAATCTCGCGGTCGTGAATTTTCTCCCCATCCCCGTTCTCGATGGCGGGCATATGGTGTTCTTGGTGTATGAATGGCTCCGCGGCAAGCCGCCCAGCGAAGGCGTGGTCGCGGCGCTGTCCTACCTCGGGCTCGCGCTCATCCTCACGCTGATGATGTTCGTATTCGGGCTCGACCTGGGATTGATCCCGCGCCGGTAGCATCCTCATGACCACCTCGGGCATCGCCGGATGCGTGACGGGCTTCCGGCCGCTGCTCCCGCCGCCCGCGGGCGTACGGGCCGTCGTGTTCGACGTGGTCGGCACACTCGTCGAGCCGCATCCGTCCGTGGCGGTGGCCTATCAGCGGGCGGCGGCCAGGCATGGCATGGAACGCGGTGTCGCCGAGATCGACGGCCTGTTTCGTGCCGCCTGGCGAAAACAGGAGGCGATCGATGCCGCAGCGGCGACGCCGTTTGCCACCGATCGGGCCCGGGAACGCGACCGCTGGCGGGCGATCGTGCTCGACGTGTTTTCCAACGCCCCCGCCGCCCTGGCGATTTTCGAAGACCTGTGGGAACACTTCGGGAGGCCCTCCGCATGGCGGCCGACGCGTCACGGCCCCACACTCGTGCGGCAGGCGATCGACGCCGGGCTCACCGTCGCGCTCGCGAGCAATTTCGACGAGCGGCTGCTCGAGGTCGCCGGCCACGTCGAGCCACTATCGCTCGTGACCCACGTGTTCGCCTCGTCGGAACTCGGCTGGCGGAAGCCCGCACCGGAGTTTTTTCGGAGCGTGGAAGCGCGGCTGGGCTGCGGGCCGAAGGAGCTGCTGCTCGTGGGAGACGACCCCGAACTCGACATCGCAGCGGGCCGCCGCGCCGGCTGGCACGTGTGCGGCGTGTAGGGGTCGAACTTCACGCGTCTGCCCGGCATCCTTCCACCCGCCGCCTGGCGGGCCGCCGCCCGCTGGAGTTGACCCGGCCCTCCGGGCCTGATCAACCGCGGCAGGGCAGGCGCGGAAGCCCGTCGTTATGTGGCAGCCAGGGCGCTTCGAGCCGCCTCGACGCACGCGCGGATGTCTGCGAGGGGATCCTGCGGGTTCTCCTCGTACTCCAGCGACAAGGCGCCGTCGGCCGGGAAGCCGACCTGCTCGAGGGCGGCGAATACTGCCGGCACGTCGAGGTGCCCCTTGCCGAGGATCACGCCCTTGGTTTTCTCCTGCATGTCCTGGAAATCCTTCAAGTGGATGCCGTAGAGCCGGCCCTTGAGGAGCCGGATCACCTCCACCGGGTTTTCGCCCGAGCGGATGTAGTGGCCGAGATCGGCACAGGCGCCGATCCGCTCGTCGTGGTTCTCGATCGCGCGAAGCACGTCGAGCACTTTGTCGTAGCGGTGCTTCGGGCCGTGGTTGTGGATCGCGACGCGGACGTCGAACTCCTTCACGAGTTCGTCGAGGCTCGCGAACGACTCGGGCGAGGGATCGGCGGAGAGTGTCCGGATGCCGGCGGCCTTGGCGAACTCGAACACCTTGCGATTGGCCGCGGCGTCGCCGCCGAAGCCGTTCACGCCATGGGCGGTGATCGTGAGCCCGAGTGCGGCGAGCGTCTTGTTCATGGCGGCGATCTGTTCGGGGGTCGAGGTGAGCGGGTACATGCCCGAATAGAACTCTACGAACCGGAATCCGAGTTCCTTCGCGTGCCGCAGTGCCTGGTCGACGGGATATCCGCGGAGCGAGTAGAGCTGGATACCGAGGTTCAGTGCCGGCTCGGCACCGCGGGCCGCGCGCGGTAGCACTCCGGCAGCCACGAGACCGGCAGTGCCGGCGAGAAAACGACGACGGGGGATCATGATGTTCGGCATCGCGGAACCTTTCGGGATGGGAATGCGGACAGGCCTGTTCCGAGACTATAACGTGGCGACACGCCGCCATGCACCCGCCCTCCACGTCGTCCGACCCCCCGCTGCCCGCCACGGTACGCGGCCTCGGCTGGACGAGTTTCCTCACCGATCTCTCGAGCGAAGCGATCTACCCCCTCCTCCCGGCGTTCGTGCTGCGAGAGCTCGGCGGATCGGCGCTCAGCGTGGGGCTGCTCGACGGCATCGCGAATCTTGTGGCGGCGGTCGTGCGGCTGCCGGCGGGAATCCTCTCAGATCGCGTCGGGCGGCGGCCACTGATCCTTCTCGGCTACGGCCTGTCGGCCGTCGTCAGGCCCCTGATGGGCCTCGTGACGACGCCTGTCGGAGCGGTCGTCGTACGGTCCGCCGACCGGTTCGGGAAGGGCGTGCGTACGGCCCCGCGCGACGCGCTCGTGGCCGATCTCGTCGTTGTCGAGAGTCGCGGCCGGGCATTCGGCCATATCCGGGCGCTCGATCACGCGGGGGCGGCGCTGGGGCCGCTGGTGGCGACGCTCTATCTGCTCGCATTTCCGGGGTGCGAACGAAGCCTGTTTGTGCTCACGCTCCTGCCCGGCCTCGTCACGCTGGCCGTGATCTGGCGGGTCGTGCGCGACCCCGCCCGAGCCGTGCCGGATGGGGCTCCGACGGTGCGCATCGGGCGGCTCGATCGCAGGCAGTGGCCGCTCCTCGGCAGCGTGGCGGTGTGGGCCCTCGGCGCATCGAGCGAGCAGTTTCTGCTCATGCGGGCCGCCGACCTCGGGCTGGGGCAGGCATTCATCCCGATCCTCTGGTTGGCGGCGAGCCTCGTGAAGAGCGGGGCGGCGACGCGGGCCGGGAGGTTCGTCGATGCGGTACATCCACGGGCGGCGCTCGGGACCGGCTGGCTGGTGTTCGCGCTCGGCTACATCGGGCTCGCCATCAGCCCGGGGCTGCCCGCCACGGTGGCGATGATCCTCGTGATCGCGCTGGGCTACGGGCTCGCCGAGCCGGCGGAGCGCGCCCTCGTCGCCGCGGTTGCTCCGGCCGGTCGACAGGGGGGCGCGTTCGGGTGGTATGCGCTCGTGCAGGGAGCGATGGCCCTCCCGGCCGGCCTGCTCACGGGCTGGCTGTGGCAACAAGGATCGACCGGCCCGGCACGGGCTTTCGGCGTGACCGCCGGTCTCGTGCTGCTCGCGCTGGGCCTCCTGCGGGCATTCGTGCCGACGGAGGAGGCGTAGGACGGCCTGTCACTTGTCGGCTTGCCGCTCGGTGCCCGTGTCGAGCACCGCCATGAAGGCCTTCTGCGGAATGTCGACGCTGCCGATGCTCTTCATCCGTTTCTTGCCCTCCTTCTGCTTGGCCCAGAGTTTCTTCTTGCGGGAGATGTCGCCGCCGTAGCACTTGGCCGTGACGTTCTTTCGCATCGCCGAGATCGTTTCGCGGGCGATCACCTTCGTGCCGATCGCGGCCTGCAGCGCGATCTCGAACATGTGACGGTCGATCTCGCCCCGGAGCTTCTTCACGATCGACCGGCCGCGGCGGTCGGCGTCGCGGCGATCGCAGATGATGGACAGGGCGTCGACCTTCTTGCCGCCGACGAGGATGTCGAGCCGCACGAGATCGGCCGGAAAATAGCCGACCAACTCGTAGTCCATCGTGCCGTAGCCACGGGTCACGCTCTTGAGCTTGTCGTGGAGGTCGTAGATCACCTCGGCCAGCGGCAGGTCGAACGAGAGCATCGCCCGGGTCGGCGACAGGTATTCCGTCTTCAAGTACGTGCCGCGCCGGTCGGTGCAGAGCTGCATGATTGGCCCGATGTACTCCACCGGCACGAGGAAGTTCGTGCGCACGATCGGCTGGCGAAACTCCTCGATCTGGCCCGAATCGGGCACATCCTGGGGATTCGTGATCTCGATCGTCTCGCCGTCGGACTTGAGGATCTGGTAGGTGACGTTGGGCGCCGTCTGCACGAGGTCGAGATCGGCCTCCTGCTCGAGCCGCTGCTGGATGATCTCCATGTGGAGGAGGCCGAGGAATCCGCACCGGAAGCCGAACCCGAGCGCCTCGCTCGACTCGGGGGCGTATTCGAACGACGGGTCGTTGATGGCGAGCTTCTCGAGCGCGTCGCGAAGTTCCTCGAAGTTTTCACCCTCGCTCGGGTAGAGTCCGCAGTAGACCATCCGCTGCGGCGGCTTGTAGCCGGGAAGCGGTGCGGCCGCGTCGTCGCCCGGGATCGTCACCGTGTCGCCGATGTGGACCTGCTTGACGTCCTTGATGTTGCACACGAGGTATCCCACCTGACCGGCGACGAGCTCGTCACAGCCGCGACGCTGCGGCACGAACTGGCCGAGTTCGATCACCTCGTGCGTCGTACCCGTCTCCAAAAACCGGATTTTTTGCCCTTTGCGGATCGTGCCGTCGATCAGCCGGACGTAGGTGATCGCGCCGCGATAACTGTCGTAGTGGCTGTCGAAGATCATCGCCCGGAGCACCTTGCCGGGATCGCCCTCCGGCGGCGGCACCCGCTCCACGATCGCCCCGAGCAGCTCCTCGATGCCGATCCCAGCCTTGGCGCTCGCCTTGATCACCTCCGCAGGGTCGATCGCCAGGCTCTGCTCCATCTCCACGAGCACCTCGTCGACCCGGGCGTGCGTGAGGTCGATCTTGTTGATCACCGGCACGATCGCCAGATCCTGGTTGATCGCAGCGTAGGCGTTGGCCACCGTCTGGGCCTCGACCCCCTGGAACGCGTCGACGAGCAGCACCGCCCCCTCGCAGCACGCCAGGCTCCGCGACACCTCGTAGTGGAAATCGACGTGGCCGGGAGTGTCGATCAGGTTGAGCTCGTAGACCTCGCCCTTGTGGCGATACTCCATCCGCACGGCCCGGGCCTTGATCGTGATCCCCCGCTGCCGCTCGAGCTCCATGTCGTCGAGCATCTGCTCCTTGAGCTGCCGCTTCTCGACCGTGCCGGTGAACTCGAGCAGCCGGTCGGCGAGCGTGCTCTTGCCATGGTCGATGTGGGCGATGATCGAAAAATTGCGGATGTGCTTGCAGTCGATGGACATGCGATGATTGTAGCCACTCGAATCGCCCCGTAGGACAGGCTTCAGCCTGTCAATGCTTCCGTGGTGCGCGCCGGCTCGGGGTCGCCCCTACCATCTCGCCGGACGCTAGGTACGTTGTCCTCGACTCGCCCAAGCCGGCTTCGGGGGAGCGGCAAAAGTCTCCTCACTCCGGCCGCGGCGGCCCTCGTTCGGGAAGCGTTCGCCGACTCCCCCGAAGCCTCCCCTTTGCAGTTGAGGGAGGCTTCGGGCTCCCCGTGTCCCTGAGACGGCGTAGTTTACCAGCGCAGCCATCTTCACGCGAACACCAGGCATCGCGCCGTTGTTCGCTTTGCCGACCTCCGTCGGCTGGTGATCACCCGGGCCTCCTGCCCTGACGTGAGCGTGTGGGAGACGGGCTTTGCCCGGCGACCGTAAGCCGGCGCCGACGCCGGGACGGCGGCGACGGCGCGACAGCCGCCAGGCCAAGCGGAGGCGCTCCCGCCGGCGCAGGCAAATCCGAGCGAACGGAAGCCAGGATGGCTGTAGTGAGCGTCCGGCGAGATGGTAGGGGCGACCCCGAGCCGGATTAGCCGAGTTGAGCAGGGATCACACGCGGCCCTTCGGGCGATAGAAACTGCAGCCTTTGCCCGCGAGCCGCTCGTAGCCCGTGTCGATCCCGATCATCGTTTCGGCGCCGCCCAGGAAGAGCGCGCCGTCGGGCTTGAGCACGCGCCGCACCTTCGTCACGAGGGCCGCCCGCGTCGGCACGTCGAAGTAGAGCATCACGTTGCGCAGAAAGATCACGTCGCACGGCGGGAGCATCGGCCAGGGGCCGTTGAGGTTCAGGCTGCGAAACTCCACGAGCCGCCGGCAGTCCTGGGCGATGCTCCATTTGCCCTGCAGCGGTCGGAAATGCTTCCCGAGCAGGTCGGGCGGGAGGCCGCGGTTGGTTTCGAGGTCGCTGAACACGCCCTCCCGGGCCCGCGCGAGCACCGGCTCCGAGATGTCGGTGGCGATGATCCGGATCCGCCAGGTGGCGACGAGCTCGGGGAAGTGGTCGTTCAAGAGCATCGCGATGCTGTAGGGCTCCTGGCCGGTGGAGCAGGCGGCCGACCAGATCACGAACTGCTTGTGGGCGGCACGCTTCGGGATCATCTCGGTGACGAGGCCGCGGAGCGTGGCGAACGGGCTCTGGTCGCGGAAGAAAGACGTCTCGTGCGTCATCATCGCGTTGAGCACGTCCTTTTCGAGGCTCTTGTCGCCGGTGGTGCGGATCCGGTCGACGAGTGTGTCGAGGCTCGGGATCGATCGCTGGCGCACGATCGGCAGGAGCCGGGCGACCACGAGATACTGCTTCGACTCGTCAAGCACCACCCCCGTGCGGCGACGCAGGAGGTCGCGGAGGAACGCAAACTGGGCGGGGCTGACCTTCATCGGCCGCGCCGCGCGAGCCGCAGCGCCACCTCCGCGCCGATCTGCGAGAGGGGCAGTACCGCGTCGGCCAGGCCCGCCTTCGCCACTTCGCCCGGCATCCCCCAGACCACACTCGAAAATTCGTCCTGGGCGATCACCGCGCCGCCGGCCTCGACGACCGCCCGTGCGCCCGCGAGGCCGTCGCGGCCCATGCCGGTGAGCACCACGCCGAGGACGCCCGGGCCCCAAACCTTGGCCGCCGAGCGGAAGAGTACGTCGGCTGCCGGCCGGCACGACTGCTCCGCGGGGGCGTCGCTGAGGCGGACGCGCGAGGCATGGGGCTCACCTGCGACCACGAGGTGCCGTCCGCCCGGCGCGAGGAGGATTTCGCCACCGCAGATCGGGCTCGAGTCCACCGCCTCGCGCACGGTGCGGCCGCAGATCTTCGAGAGCCGCTCGGCGAGTTGGGCCGTGAAGAAGGCAGGCATGTGCTGCACGATGAGCACGGGCACCTTCGTCTCGGCGGCGATCGCCGGCAGCATCTCCGCGAGCGCCGTGGGCCCGCCGGTGCTCACGCCGATCACCACCGCCTGCACGGGCCCGCGCGGCCCGCCGGGTGGCTTGCGACTTATCGGAACCGGGGCAGCCACCGGGCCGGGCGGTGTTCCGCGGGGGACGAGCGCCTTGATCTTCGCCACCAGGTCGGTGCGGATCACCGCCGCCACCTCGCCGGGATCGAGGCCCGCCGGCTTGGCGGTGTAGTCGTTCGCACCGGCGAGCAGGGCATCGACCGTGGCCTTCGCACCGCGCTCGGTGAGGCTCGAGAACATGATCACGGGCAGTTTCGGCGCGAGCCTGCGGATCTCGCGCAGGGCCGAGATCCCGTCGAGCACGGGCATCTCGACGTCGAGCAGCACGACGTCCGGCGGCCCAGCGGCCACGATCTCCACCGCCATCCGGCCGTTCACCGCGGCCCCCGCCACCGCGAGATCGGGATCGGCCGCGAGCGTCGCGGAGAGCAGGCTCCGGATCGTGGCGGAGTCGTCGACGATGAGCACGCGGATCGGGCCGCGGGCGGCGGTCGAGGCGATCTCGGCCGCGGTGCATACGCCGAGCCCGACGAGCTTGCGGGCGAGCGCGTCGGCCGTGAACGGCTTGGTCACGAAGTCGTCGGCGCCCGCCGCGAGGGCCGACTCGATCCGCCCCCGGTCGCTCTCGGTGGAGATCATGAGCAGCCGCAGGTCGCGGTGCCGCGGATGCCCGCGCAGCCGGCGCACGAGCTCGATCCCGTCCATCACCGGCATGTGCCAGTTCACCGTCACGAGGTCGGGCCGCGGGCCGGTGGTCAGCCGCTCGATCGCCTCGGCGCCATTGGCGGCCTCGTCGCAGTCGAACCGCAGGTCGCGGAGCGCGCGCGCCACGATCGAGCGGCTCGCCTTCGAGTCGTCGACGATCAACGCGCGCACGGAAAAGGCCTCCTCTGCCAGGAAACAGCCTACCGTTTGTATTCGTCGACGAGCCGTTGCAGGGCCTGGGCCATGCGGGAGAGCTCCTGCGACGAGAGTTGCGTGTTCGAGGCGCCCTCGGCCGTGCTCTGGGCTGCCTGGGCCACCTGCACGATGTTCTCCGCGATCTCCGTGGAGCCGGTCGTGGCCTCGCCGATGTTGCGGCTGATCTCGCTCGTGGTCACCGACTGCTCCTCGACGGCCGCGGCGATCTTCGTCTGCAGGTCGTCGATCCG
>Ga0214917_10006483_pt1 | contig 12121 bp, 8 predicted proteins | sample LL_1208_BB_MetaG_FD_177983 | JGI IMG/M metagenome (GOLD analysis project Ga0214917, IMG submission 177983) | Freshwater microbial communities from Lake Lanier, Atlanta, Georgia, United States - LL_1208_BB | ecosystem: Environmental > Aquatic > Freshwater > Lake | place: USA: Georgia | collected...
TTATGGCATTGAGTGGGCTGCTGCTGCGCCAATACTCGCGGAAGTAGTTTCAAAACAATACAGGCGATAAATTCCGTAAAAATCAATACTGGTGTTTTTATGACTTCGCCTGTAAACGCTGCGCCATCGTCACTGCAACCTTTAGCCACTTAGCTACCTGGGCATCGGTGTAACCGTCAGCGCTAACGACATAAAGACCCGTGAAGGTATCGCCACTGAATTGGTAGAAACCAAGCAATGTGCGGGCACGCTCACCTGAGTCAATGACTGTGTGAACAAATACTCGATTGCCATCACTAACAACTCCTGAAGGGATGTTCTTTAACGTCTTGAAGTCGTATGGAATAAGAGCGCCTGTTGCATCCTTATAGCCCTTTTCACTCTGGCACTGAGCCACAACCTTTACTAACTCTTTCTGAGCAGCAGTTGCTGCAGCAACGGACGAGTACTTAACAACCTCTGTTGATAAAAAAGCGAATGTAGAACCAACCTTTGTTGCAGCTACTTGGCGACGCTCTACGCGCTCTTTTTCTGACAAGTAAGTGCCATTACACAAATCAAGTGAAGGATCATCAAGTTTTGTTCCGCCACCCATTGGCAGCACAGTCCACTCTTGGCTGAAGTCCTCTGCTCTAAAGCCAAGTTTTGCAAGCTTTGCCTGCTTCTCATCTGACAAGGATGGATCGGTGATTGCAGGTGCTCTTTCAATCTCTTTTAATGTGCCAAGAGTTGATGTGACAGAAGCCAAACCAATCAAAACAAAATTACTGCCGCTAATGCGGACAACCTTCTTTGATCCAACATCAACTGTCGCACCAATGCGTAGCTTTGCAACCTTACTATCTGCAATTGTTGCAACAATTTTGTTTCCAACTGCAACAGTTGCCGCACCTGCTCCAACTAAAACATCATTCTTGCCAGAAACAGTTAAGGATGCTGTGCACTTGCCAACACACTTAATTGCACCAGCACCATATGCAGCACCTGCTGCGCTCCACTTACCGGTCTTTGAACTCTTATCAGCTGCGACAAAAGTATTAGTAATACTTAGGTCGACACTTTGTCCGTTACCAACACAGTCAAAAACTTGTGCTGTGCCTGTTAATGCCACACCGCTTGCTAATTTAAGGGCAGGTGCGTTCTTGGCAGATGATGCTTGAAGTACAAGTCCATCTTCATCAACAACATTAACCTGGCAAATACCAGCACCGGCATCTGTTGCGCCCTTCCAAGCCACAGTGACTTCATTTGCGTTGGCATTGCTCACAACAAAGCTATTTGTAACAACAGGGTGGGCGCGATCGATTACTACTTTTTGTGAACTCGACCAATCACTCTTGTTACCCACAATGTCGATTGCTCGCATGGCAAATGTGTAACTACCTTCCGGCAGATCACGTAAATAGAAAGTCTTTGGTGCTACAAAGGGTGACAAATACGTTGGCATCCAGCCATCTATATCTGATGCCTTAAGTGTCTGAACAGCTCCATCTATTTGAGCTTCAAAGCCAACAACTGCGGTGTCCGCGTCCTCCCCACCTGGTCCAAGAATTACCATGTTAGGTGAGTTCCATTGGGCAACAGGTAGAACGTTAGGAACTGGAGGAGGCGTTGTGTCAGCCTTTTTTGTAATAGTCACAACCGCACTTGTCTCAGATGCAACAGCACTGAAAGAAACATTGCCAGAGTAGGTCTTTGCCGTAAGGGCCGTCATTGATCCACCAACAGATTTTGAATCCTTGTATTGGTAGGTATCCAGGTTAAGCATCCACACATCAGTACCCAAAACAGCACCAATCTCAGAAGCTTCTGCATCCTCTGGATTAACAGAAACAACTGCAGAAATAGGAGGTGGATCTAATCGATAGATCGCAAGACCTGGCTTATATCCAGCACCATCTGTCTTTCGACGATACTCAATCCAGTAAGCAGATTTTCCATCTCTTATAAAGATTGCCTTTATGCCATTAGCAAAATCACTTGGTGCCAACGTGACATTCTCGGATTGCCACACCTGTTTGATCTGCGAATCATCAATTAAACCCATACGCCATTGATGATAAGTATTAAGGGGAGATGTTGTATCAACGTTGCCCATCACATCGATGGTGCCGCCGTACTCAACACCCTTACATGTCTCACCCCACGCACCGTCATATGCAGCGTTGTCACACCGTAAAAAGTTTGAGTGACCTAAGCCAAAGGTGTGACCTAGCTCGTGAGAGATAACAAAACTTGAAGCACTGTCATGCAAAATCAAAGTTCCACTTTGACTATTAGGTCTACCTAAATTGGCACGACCCGACCACACACATCCAGCCTTTGGCGCAATAACTAACAAGTACCGCTTTGAATAATCACTAATGCCTAAACGCTTATATGCCTCTGGACGTATTGAGCTCATAAAGTCAGAGGATGCAAATCCAATACATGCCATCTTTGAGACCAGGCCAATTGGTTCCTTTAGAACTTGCCCAGTCTTAAAAGAAACTCCGCGATCTTTGGTGTCGCCAAACATCGCAGTAAATTTAAGCCAATCAGCATTTACATCTTTATCAATTACCTTTGCAACCGCTGCGCCATCACCGGCAGGTGCCACAGCACCTGGCCAGGTAACCTCAACAACATCAATTACACGTTGATCAACAGCGTAAGCAGGAGAAAGCCCCACAGAAACAAAAGCGATGACAATCGCGATAAATGATGAGACCCTCTTAGACATAGTGAGCATCTTAAATCGCCCACGCGCTTTATTCATGTTGAGTTACCCGGAATGGTTGATATCCCTGCAGGCTCAATTCCACCTCAGAAGCCCGAGAACCACCTGACCGCCATCGGGGAATTGCTCTTAAACCACCGATACCCTTAACCCACCATGAAGTACGCCCAACTGATCCGCTTGCTGGTTAATCGCGAGCTAACCCTTCGCTACAAGCGCAGCGTTATTGGCATCGGCTGGACCTTGCTCAACCCAGTGCTGACAAGTGCAGTCCTTTGGTATGTCTTCTCTTTTGTTTTTGCTTCAAAGTTGCCTTCAGGCCAACAGTTTGCGCCTTACCTAATGGCTGGCATCTTGCTCAACACATTCTTTAACCAAGGACTAATGCAAGCAGCAGACTCCATTGCAAGCAATGGTGGAGTACTAACAAAGATCTATGTACCACCTCAGATCTTTGCTATCTCATCAGCACTTGCAGGCCTGACAAACTTTTTCATTGGCATGTTCCCGCTTGCAATCGTTTGTTTCATCTCAGGCCAACCGCTTGCCTGGACCCTGCCGCTAGTTCTTCTTGTTGGCGTTGCTCTTGCCCTGCTAACGGCAGGGCTTGGCCTTGCACTATCGATCATGTTTATTCGCTTTGATGACACCCGCAACATCGTCAATGTCCTCTTGATGATCTTGATGTATCTAACTCCTATCTTCTATCCAGTCACAGTCATGAACAGCACTATGCAAACCATCATCCATTGGAACCCACTAACTAGCTACCTAGACATCTTCCGCTGGGCTTTTTCTAACAACGCAACACCAACCATGTTTAGCTGGATCTATATGAGCATCTGGTCCATCTTTGCAATCCTTATGGGTACCTATGTCTTTAAAAAGTACTGGCCTAGAACGGTGGCGATGCTTTAATGGCCGTTATCGAAGTTAAAAACGTCAATGTGACTTATCGCGTCCTGATGAATAAGTCAGGCTCCCTTAAAGAATTGTTTAGAGATGCACTAAAGGGTAAAGCGCGTGTTGTTGATTATGTTGCCCTGCAAGATGTTTCCTTCTCTGTTGATAAGGGTGAGGTAGTTGCAATCCTTGGTAGAAACGGTGCCGGTAAATCGACGCTTCTCAAAGTTTTAGCAGGTGTTCTGCCCCCAACAAAGGGCACATCAAGGGTCAATGGCAAGATCGCACCAATGATTGAACTAGGTGCTGGCTTTCACCCTGAAATGACAGGATCTGAAAACGTACTGTTCTACTCAGTATTGATGGGCAGAGATGTGAAGAGCGTTAAGCAGCGCACACCAGCCATTGGTGAATGGGCTGGCGTCACAGACCATATGGATTTTCCACTACGCACTTTCTCATCAGGAATGGTTGCCCGCTTGGCTTTTGCTACAGCAACTGATGAACAAACAGAGGTCCTGCTAGTAGATGAAGTCTTATCTGTTGGAGATGCGGATTTTCAGGAAAAATCAAAGGCACGTATGCATGAACTGATCAACAGTGGCGCAGCAGTTGTTCTTGTTTCACACGATATGCGGGCTGTATTAGAACTAGCAACAAGAGCGATCTGGCTAGAAAACGGGCATGTAAAGATGATTGGCAACCCAGAAGAGGTTGTTGCCGCTTACGAAGCAAACTAACCATGCGGGTCTTACACGTTATCGCCCGATTAAATGTTGGAGGCACTGCGCGTTATATAACTCAATTAGCTAATGAACTACCTAAGCACGGCATAGAAACCTTTGTGGCAACTGGTTTTGTGCAAGGGGCAGAGGTTGAAGATGAATCTGCTCAAACCATTGACCTAATCCGCATTAAATCCATGGGCAGATCAATTAGCCCCATCAAAGATCACTTTGCTCGAATGCAGTTAGATAAAATCATTGCCCAAGTTAAGCCAGACATCATCCACACTCATACCTTTAAAGCAGGCTATGTAATCCGTATGAAGAAGCAACCAGTACCTGTGATCCACACCTTCCATGGGCACCTACTAGATGATCCAGAGTTTTCTGGCATTAAATCAAGAGTCATTATTGAAGTTGAAAGAATGCTGGCAAAAAGATCTAGCAGGCTTGTGACAGTTGGGCGAAGGGTTGCAGATGAATTATTGGAACAACGCATTGGAACCAAAGATCAATACCTCAACATCCCACCTGGCGTAGTCGCACTTGATGTCACACCAAAAGCAGAAGCGCTAAAAAGTTTGAATCTGCCAGATGATGGAAAGCCAATTGTTGGTTGGATTGCTCGTGTTACTGGAGTTAAGAATCCAATGCTGGCCCTTGAGGTGGCAGATGCCATGCCAGACACACACTTTGTATTAGCCGGCGGCGGCGACCTACTGGAAAAGGTAAAAGCCACAGCCCCATCTAATGTATCTGTTGTTGGTTGGGCTAAGGCTGAAGATGTACTTGGTGCATCAGAGATCATTCTTTCAACAAGTGAAAATGAAGGAATGCCTGTGGCACTCATTGAAGCTCAATTAGCTGGCAAGCCAGTTGTTGCAACTGATGTTGGCTCTGTTTCTGAAGTTGTTCTTAACCACGAGACAGGCATCGTGACTAACAAGAACGCTGGTTCTATTGCCCTTGCCCTTGAATCACTGCTTCTTGATAAGCAAAAGCGCACAGAAATGAGCACCCTGGCCACATCCCGTGCGCACGCTCTTTTTTCTGTTGACCGCATGATCAACGCCCACATCGCCCTCTATAAATCGATTGTGAAATAAGGTTTACCCATGCGCGTATTAATCACTGGTGGTGCCGGGTTCATTGGATCCCACTTAGCAGATCACTATGTAATCGCCGGTCACACAGTCATATTGCTGGACAACTTTTCAACAGGATCACATAGCAATATTGCCCATCTTGATGGCAAGGTAACAACCGTCGATGGTGACATCCGCAATATTGAGTTAGTAGATCAACTTACAAAAGATGCTGATCTTGTTTTGCATATGGCCGCAGCCCTTGGCGTGAACACAATCTTAGAATCACCGCTTGAGTCAATGAGCACCAACATCAATGGTAGTGAGGTTGTGTTACATGCTGCAACTAAGCACAACAAGCGCATCATCATTGCAAGCACCTCTGAGATCTATGGCAAAAACACCAAGCAACCTCTCAATGAAACAGATGATCGAGTTGTTGGTGCTCCACAAAAGATCCGCTGGACCTATAGCGATGCAAAAGCAATTGAAGAAGCAATGGCGTTTGCGCTTCATCAGGAAAAGAAGTTGCCTGTGACAACAGTTCGATTGTTCAACACCGTCGGACCACGTCAAACAGGCCGCTATGGAATGGTTGTTCCACGCTTTGTCCAGGCTGCATTAAAGAATGAACCACTAACTATTTACGGTGATGGCACACAATCCCGAGTCTTTTGTCATGTTGATGACGCAGTGACAGCAATAGTCACAATGGCAGCCAACGATGCAACTATCGGTGATGTTTATAACGTGGGTGGCACAGGTGAAGTAACTATTAAGCAGCTGGCAGCGCAGGTCCTATCGATTACTGGATCTAAATCTGCCATCACCTATACCGCTTACACAGATGCATATCCTGCTGGCTTTGAAGATATCCAACGACGCGTACCTGACATAACTAAGGTGAAGAACGCTATTGGTTGGGCACCAACAAAGAATCTAGCCCAAATAATCAGCGATATAGCTGGGCTTTAGATGCCGTCAGCCCCAGCAATACTGCCGGTGCAATCAAAGATATAACCGCAGCTCTTTAGCGCTGCCAGATCAAGCCCATCGTGCTTTGTTACTAGTACTGCAATTTCCTCACCCCTAATCGGTGCTGTGGATTCCCCGCGCCAACTACCCACTAAATCATCATGCCAAGCAACAGTTGCACCTTGTGCTCGTAGCAAGTCAATAACACCTGCTGCAGGTGTCTCTCTGGTATCCGCCACATTAGATTTATAAGAAACACCAACTACAACAACCTTTTTGCCCTTGATGGATCCACCACTACCTGCAACCACACGCTTAACAACATATGCAGGCATTCCCAGGTTTACTTCATTAGCTCTCTTGATAAATGTTGCTGGCACACCAACCTCATTGGCAACATGTGCCAAGTAACTCGGGTCCACAGGAATGCAGTGTCCACCAACACCAGGACCAGGATTGAACTCCATAAACCCATACGGCTTTGTTGCAGCGGCATCTAATACTTCTCTACCTGATATTCCAAGCGCATCTGCAATCTGTGCAAACTCATTAACTAAAGCGATGTTGACCTGACGAAAAGTATTTTCAAATATCTTTGCAGCCTCTGCCACCTCAGGTGAAGAAACCTCAAAGATCGTGTCGCAGAAAGTTGCATAAAACTCTTTTGCCTTAGCAACCGCGGCTGGCGTTAACCCACCAATAAGTCGTGGGGTGTTCTTTGTGCCCCACTTGGTATTGCCTGGATCCACACGCTCAGGAGATGATGCATAAAGGTGTGCAACACCAGTAATGCGGGCCGCAATTTCTTTTCGAAGCGTGCCCGGGTATGAAGTTGATTCATTAATTACTAGCGCTGGAGATTTTGCATTTTTTGCAATCAGCTCTGCTGCTGCGTGAACAAAGGACAAGTCAGGGTTGCGAGCCTCGTCAAGAGGTGTGGGCACCGCGATCACGATGACATCGCAGCCATCGATGACAGAAGCATCTGTGCTGGCTTTATATGCCCCACTGCCAATAAAGGAAGAAAGTGAAGAATCAGAAATGCCTTCGATATGAGAAGTGCCAGCATTTAAAGCAGCAACCAACTCATCATTAACATCAAAGCCAATAACTTTATGGCCAGCACTTGCTGCGCCAACAGCAATTGTCAGACCCACATAGCCCTGACCAATGATTGCAACGCGCATGAGGCTAGATTACCGAGTTATTTCAGATTCGGATTCAAAGGATCTAAGCGCTTCATTTCCTTCTGTGCCTGAGCCCTTTGCTCAGCCGTAGCGCTCTTCATGGCATCCAAGGTTGCCCACACCGAATAATTGTTGGGGAATTTCTTGATTGCATCTAAGGCAACTTCTAATCCTTGAGCCTCTAGCTTGTTTTCATTCAACGTCATGGCAACCTGAATCATTCGAGAAGAATCTAAAGGCCAGATATAGGCAGCTTCTTGGATCACTGTTGGGTTACTAGTCTCTAGCGCGCTCTTATACCTTGCTGATGCAACATAAGGTGGCATGCCTACTAAAACGCCCAAGACAAATGCTACAAAGAGAGCTACAACCGAGCCGGCAGATGTTTGTGCAGGTTTACTTGCAATCCTGCCCTTCTTTGCAACGGGCTCTGCAACCACAACATTTCTAGTATTGATCTCATATCCAATAATCAACCCAGATAAAACCCAACCCCACATAGCTAGGCCAATTTGATTAATGCTGATTATCGATTGAGCTTGAAAAGCAACCCATCCACCAACTAGACCTGCAAAAACTGGATTAAAGCCTTTGTTGCGTTTTAAGACCTTGATGGCTGAAACAACAACTAAAGCCACTAAGGCCACGTAAATAATCAGCAGCGGAAAGCCACCATATGAAGAAATATCTAAGAAAACGTTGTGGGCAGCATTACTTGTTGTGTCTGGTCCGCGCCGCAGAGTTGCAGCCAAGGTTCTGCTGCGTCGATACCACTCACCATAGCTATCCATGCCAACCCCAAAGATTGGGTGATCAACAGTCATATTCCAGCCAGCGCGCCAGTAGTCACCACGGTAGGTAACTGAGTCTTTGTACAACATGGAAGCTAGAGGGCCTTTATTCAAAGTACCAAACAAAACAACAAAGAAACCAAGGATTGATAGAACGCCGTAACCAATACCCAAACCACGATTTAGCCGGACTACATAGAGACCAACTACAACCCCAATACCCAAAGCCAATACTAAGAAGCCTTGCTGCGACGCAGTTTCTTTAATGACATACAAGGTCACCAACAGGTAGATACCAATCAATGCTTTAAGTTGAATCTTTAGAACTTTATCAAATAGTTGAGCAAAAACTATTGCGCCTAAAACCCCAAGTAATGAAGATTGAAAGTTTGGATTACCCAAGAAGCCGAATACGGGCGAATAAGGATTAACCCAATTAAAGGGATCTGCCCCAACAGCTTGAATGACTCCGTATCCCAAAGAAGCCACACCAACTATTGAAACAACAATCACTAAACGTTTAAGGGCTTCTTCGTTGGAGGCAATCACAGATCCAAGGAAAACCAAAGAGAAAGCAACATAAGTGATTAGCCCGGTATTGCGACCCTGAGAACCAAACAGTTGCTGGTTCATTTCGCCACTAGTTACCAGAACAACCAATACCTGCCACACGACAAAAGCGCCAATAAAGCCGAGGACAATCTTGTAACTACCCCAAGAAACGCTTTTACGGTTGGCCAAAATCAACGCTAGGCACATAAACCCAACTGGCACGACAACCAGCATCTTGATCGGATTAATTGGATCCAGAGACCACAAAGGGGTAACTAGCAGTGTTGTGGCAATCAAGCCCCAACCCAAAACCCGTCCCAATGAACTTTCAAGTTTCTCCAGCACCCCCTAAGGGTACTAACGCTGACCACAAATACCCCTGATCTTTCCAAAAGTGCCCTCTCATGACATATGAGAAGGCACTTATTACCCAAAGCCGAGCGGGGGAAATTCCTCCGATCGACTAATCGAAAGGAAACAAATGTCTACAAAGACAACTTTCAAGCGCGTAGCGCTTGTAGCAGTTGCAGCTTTGGGTCTAGGCGTTGTCACTTCAGTTGCACCTGCAACTGCCGCAAACAACACAATTACAGCAACCGGTTTAACTATTGGTTCTGTAGGTGCTGTTCAAGCGGGTACAACGGTTAAGGTCCCTGTAACTCTAACGCTTAATGCAACAACAACAGATACGATTACTGTAGCTGCAAAAATTTTATCTGCTCCTGCAGGATCTTTACTTAAGACAGTAGTAGCTTCTGGTATCACAAATGCCGTCTCAACAACTCTAGATAATACTGCTGGTGCGTACCTTAAGTGGGGCACAGCTTCATCTGGCTCAGGTTCATATGGAACTGTCTTAAACGGCAACTACAATGCAACTTCAGCTACTGCAGCAGCATCTGCCGAATACATACTTGGTGCACTTGACTCAAAGGGTCAAGTCACGTTGCGTGTTAATTTTGTTCCAGATGTTTCTGGTACCTATGTAATCGGAGTTTCAACTGCTTCAGCACCAGGTATAGCTCTAAGCAGCTATGCATACACAGCAACAGATATCTCAGGCCAATTCACTGTTACTACAGCGGGATCAGCGACTCAAATCGCACTAACACCGTTTAATGCATCTGCAGCAACCGGCTCGACCGGTGGTGCGCTTGTGAAGGTAACACTAAAAGATGCAGCAGGTGCAGCTTCAACGTTGACGACAGGTCAAACATTGAGACTTTCATCTCCTTCATCTACGGTTTCATTTGAAACTGTCAAGGGATATGCCGCAAGTGAGGCATTCACAAACAATGCACTTGACTACAATAACTTCAGCTCTGGTTCAGCATGGATCTTGGTTCAAGATACTGCTACTGAGAATGTGACTGTAACGGTAAGTACAAACGCAGGCTTTGATACTGTAATTACCCAAACAACTACATTGTCATTCCAAAAGCCTACGACAACTCAAGTTGCCACCACGGTTGGATTGTCAACTGGCGATACATCACTAGTTGCAAATTCAACTCGTACAACTTCTACAAACACATCGGTTTATACAGACGCCGCTACGAATTCAACACTTACAAATACAGAGGCGTACACGGTATCTACTGTAAATGCAACGCCAACTTTGAAGCTAACTCATGCAGCTGCGCCTTCAGCAACATACTACGGAAGCGCAATTGTCTATGACATTAGTGGATCTATCACTGGAGTTGCTGGTGCTGTTTATTCAGTGCCTTTCTCACTAGGAACCACTGATACTTATGCAACTATTTCTGTTCCTGCTAAGTTGGCTGACGGAAAGAAAGCAGTCGTACGAATTTCAAACGCATCAGCGGACTCATACGTTGAGCTTCTTGGTGCATCTGCAAATCAGACTACATTGACAGTTACTCCAGGTGTTGTTCGCGCTGCTACGAAGGGTGCTATCACATTTAAGGGATATCTTGTCGATCAATTCGGTGTGGCTGTTGCAAATCAGGCAGTAGCAGTAACAGTTGCTGGACGAAATGCCACAACAACAGCTACTAACTTGGTCACAGATGCGGCTGGTTATACAGTCGGATTCACGCTGACTGATGCTGGCTCAAGTGGAACTGTCGACACAGTAACCTTTAATACAGGAACTGTCTCAGGTACAGCTTCAATCACATGGTCCGACGTTGCAATTGGAACAGTTACTGTAACTGGTGGTGCGACAGCAGATGTTGCTCCAGCAAAAACATGGACACCAATTTCATCTGGAAATATCGGATACTCAACTTCTGGTGCTGTTGCATTCACCGCAACAGTTAAAGATGCGAGTGGTAACCTACTTTCAGGCGTACCTGTAACTTTCACAGTTGACAAGGGTCTACTTGTGAAGACTGCGACAGTTGATTATGCAACTGTTTACACAGGCGCAGATGGAACAGCTGTTACATATGCATTCAACTGGATCACAGAGAAGCAGACTGTTACAGCTACAGCTGGTGGTAAGACAGGAACTGGTTACGCTAACTGGCGTTCAGAGACTGCTTCACAGGCTCGTACAATTTCTGCAGTTGCAGATTCAACAAATGGAAACGTAATCACTTTCACTGTTAAGGATCGCTACGGTAATCCAGTTAAGGGTGCAAACGTTACGCTTTCACGTGTTGGAACAGGCTTCTTCTTCGGTGGAGCTTCAACATCAACAGCTACAACAGGTTCTGATGGAACTGTTGCAGTTCAGTTCACAGGTGCAGGAGATGTAACAGGAACTCTTGACACAACAACTGAAGGTTACGATGTTGCTGGTCAAGTTCAGGCTACAGCTCTAAAGGCTGCAGTTGCTGGAACAACAACTGGTACAGGCCTTGCATTCTCAACAGCAGGTGTTGCAACTGCAACTGTTAACGTTGCTGCTGGTTCAGATGCAGCGTCAACAAACGCACAGGCAGCAGCAGATGCAGCAGCAGAAGCAACTGATGCAGCAAATGCAGCAACTGATGCAGCTAACGCTGCAGCAGAGGCAGCAGATGCAGCAACAGCTGCAGCACAAGATGCTGCAGATGCAGTAGCTGCTCTATCTACTCAGGTTTCAGAGATGATCGATGCTCTAAAGAAGCAGATCACAGCTCTAACAAACCTAGTAATCAAGATCCAGAAGAAGGTAAAGGCATAATCTGCCCCCTTTGATCTGATAAAGATCTAGAACCGAAACCCGGTTCCC
>Ga0214917_10006484_pt1 | contig 12120 bp, 11 predicted proteins | sample LL_1208_BB_MetaG_FD_177983 | JGI IMG/M metagenome (GOLD analysis project Ga0214917, IMG submission 177983) | Freshwater microbial communities from Lake Lanier, Atlanta, Georgia, United States - LL_1208_BB | ecosystem: Environmental > Aquatic > Freshwater > Lake | place: USA: Georgia | collected...
CCACCAACTTCAAAATCAAATATAAGTTTTAAAGATTTATCGTTTAACATTAATTATTAATTTTATCTATTGTTTTATCTAATATATTATCTGCAGGAACTTTTTCTTTTAACCAAGAATTCATTACTCCAAAATAAACAAGATGTTCATTATCAATTAAAAAAAGATCATTTCCATATCTATCTTTATATAGTTTAATTCCAGCATCATTAACTAGTTCAATAGCTTTTTCTTTTCTAAATTTAATCTTATACATTGATATTAAATTATTATATCTTTCCCTAGCTTGAGCGGTAATTAATGCATCATCTCCAATGAAAGAAATTAATCCACCATTATCTTTTTGATATTGCTTTGGAGTAGTTGCATCATATGAAGATTTATCATCTTCTATTTTATTTGGAGTAACAGTAGCGCAACTAATTAAAAGAAAATTAAGAACTAATACGCTTGCGAACTTCTTCAAGATTTTTCTCCTGTACTTCTTTTTCTATTTGACTTTGATAACTTACTTCTTTTTGAGCTTCTTGACGCTCTTTCATTTCTTTTGTATTTTTTGCACCAAATACATTATTGATTGCTGAAAATATTCCAGAAACTGCACTAAGAAAAGCTTGTACAATTCCTGTTGGCATTTAATCTACGCATTCTGCTGTTGCGTCTTTACATCCACCTGCAATAGCGTTAAGGACTTTAATAGCAAGAGCAGCGTCTCCATTTATTTTAGAGAATTGGGCAGCGTAAATATCTTTTACTGCAATAACATATTTTGTCCAATGAGTTTTTTCGGCTGGAAGATAATCAGTAAGAGCTTTTTGTAATTGATCTGGAGTTGGAGTTTGTCCAATTGTAAGACTTTCGACTATTGTAGCGACATGATTAATCATTTTCGCCTTTTCGACACGATCTTCTGGTGAAAGAGCTTGCTCAAGAACAACCGTGCAAGCAAGAATAACTGCTGGCTTAATATAAGGAAGAGCATTTTCTACAGCGGTTGTTCCACCAACTGGTTGATCTTTACCGCTATCAATTGTTCCACATCCAACCATAATCAAGCTCATAATAGCAACTGCAATTAGATTTAATTTATTCATATTCCTTCTCCATTTCCACTTGTAACTCTTTTTTTTGCTTCTTTTGTTTGAGCAACTTTTCCGCCAGTTACATTTGCGTCTTTTACTGTTAGAGCGAAAACTATTCCGCTTACAACAGCAACCAGTTTAGAAATACCTAAAACATATGCTTCAACTCCATCTGGAAGAAAAGCAACAAGTGAATTATCACTATGAATCGCTACTGCTGTTGCAACAGCCACAACTGTTAATATTCCAGATGTTGAAGATCTCCAATTTGGGCCAAATAAATTTGCTAACATATTCTTCATGTTTATTTACACTTAAATTATATTTTAAAAAAATGTATAATTCTAAATTAAATTATGGAATTACATGAGTATGTAAAAAATAACCTGTATTTTGCGCTGGAATTGCTTGACTTAAATACAGGTAAAATCCAGTAGAATTTACTCCTGTGATTTTAAAAACAAAAAAATCTTCAGTTGAGGGAATATTTTTATCTTCAAGAGTTAAATTAATAATTGGCGGGCTAGTTAAAGAAGTATTTGTGAATGTTATAAATTGGCTTGTTGTTCCTGTTAATAAATTATCTCTTTGAGCAAATACAGAAGTTTTAGCGCCAAGAGCCAAGAAATTTGATCCTGTATTTTCCATAGCCCAATAATTAATTGAATATCCTGTAGCAGGTCTAGATAATGAAACGGTAAAACCTGTATAACTTACATTTTGAATTTGATGAGATATAATTTCATCATTTAAACCAGTGTAGTAAAGATTTGATACAACTATTGGTTTTGTATTTACTCCATAATTTTTAAGGAATCTAATACCTTGCTCTATTGAGCCATTAGCAATATCTACTCTTGCAGTTTCTATATCTACTGATCCATAGGTTCCACTTACTAAAAGTGGAGCACCATTTAACGTTGGTTGAACTTGGAAATTTTTTAAACCAGTTATATTTTGATTTCCAGTATTATAAACTAAATTCGGAGAAAATAAACCAGTAACAAAAGTTTTTATTCCGCTAATTGTTTGATCGCCAGTTTGAAGTACTAGATTTTTTTGATCGCCAATGTTATTTGCAGTTACTATTTGTAATCCATTGATAGTTGGTGGATCAATAAAATTCTTAATACCACGAACTTCTTGAGCTGATATTACATTCACATATCCAGTTCGTAATAATTCTGTTAAATTATAACCTGTTAAATTAAGATCTGTTTTTACATTTGATGTTCCAACAAATAAATTATATCCACTCTGATCAAGAGATCCACTTAAAGAGCTAATAGAATTTGTTAAATTAATTCCACTAGTATTTAATGATCCGCTTAAAAGATTTATTCTAGTCAGTAAATTGATTCCAGTATTATTAAATGCACCGCTAACTCCTCTGATTGTTTTAACTAGAAAATCTCCAGTATTTGCAAGAGAAGTTATTGTATTATTTAAAGTTTCAATTGGAGCAATACCACTTAAAGCTCCTTCAATACCAAATTCAAATCTTCTAGTGTTCTCATTGTATTGAAGAACAGCATCTCCAGTATTTCCTCTGTCTATTATTAATCCTCCAGTAACTAAACTAATTCCATTGGTTCCTGCTTCGCCACTATTAATGATAATGAAATTTGAATTTACTGTTAGATTACTTGAACTAGTAATACTTTGAGTTCCTGTTACAGTAAGATTTGTAATAGTAACGTCTCCTAAAAATATTTTAGTTCCTGATATTGATTGAGGAGTATTATCTATTCTTAAAAAAGTATTTGTACTATTTGTTAAATTTGTTATATCAGTTTTAAGTGAAATTCCAGTATTATTAAATGCTCCGCTAACTCCTCTAATAGTATTGCTTAAAAGTAATCCTGTATTATTAAGATTTTCAAGCGTTGTTAATAAACTTCCAGTAGTTCTTACTTCTCCATCAACATTAACATTTCCAGTAATATGTACTTTATATGTTCCTACAGATGGATTTCTGCCAATACCTACAGAATTTCCACTAATTATAACATCTTTCGCTCCATAAGCACCAGCTATAATAGTATTTTCATCAAAAACTTCTAAAATTGGCAATCCACCAATATCATTAACACTAAATAATGAGCCAGATAACTCATCTACAATTGTAAATAATTTTCCATTAGATCCTTCTACAGAAAATCTATCTAATCCAGATACTCCAGAAGCATAACTTAATATATTAATTCCACCAAAATTATCATAAGTTAATCTTGAACTTCCTGTTAAATTTTGGAATCCACTAGTTCCTGCAGAATTAGTATTAAATTCAAGAATTCCAGAAGCTGGTCTAATTAAAACATTTGACATTTGGAATTAATTACACTATACTTAAGATATATTAAACTTAGATTTATAAACATTATAAAACTTAGTTATATCTGAATTTGAATAGTCTATATCATAAATATAAAATTTAGCTATTTCTATGGGACAATAAGATCTTGGTGATCCTTGAAATAATCCACACCCAAGAGATAAAGACTGATCATATATATTCCATATGCCAATATATCCTTCGTTAGTTTCTTGAAAAATATCTTGATTTAAATTTTGATATAATATAAAATTATTGCCATTTCTTATAATAGATAAATTATACCATTCATTGGTGTTAAAATTTGCATTAAAAAAAACTTTTTTATTTATGTTTTTATTTTCTGTGGATAAAATAACGTAATTTAAATTTGGAGCAGTATAAAGAAATATCATTTTACCATTATTGTCAGATACCCAAAATGGAATATAACTAGGAGTGTTTAATGTTGTCGGATAAAATTTAATCCATAAATTTATAGTACATTTATTAAGATCTAATATGTTATGAGTTCCATAAGCTGCTTGATTTGTACCATTAAATATTAAAGAATCTTTTGTATAAGAAGGGCTATTATATAAATTTAAATTTCCATTTACAACACTATTTAAAATGGTTGAACCAGGAATAAAAGATTTTTTATTAGAAATATCTATATAAAATTTTAAATTTTTAGTCTCAATTTTAGGAGAATGATGAAAATTTCTAGACATTTTATTAAATTACACAACTGTATAACTTTTTAAGTTTACATTATCAGATCTCGTAGGAGAATATATAATTTTTTGAATAGAAGCATTTAAGTAATTTCCACTTTTTGATGATCCTATATAAAAATGGGTTAAACCAGTTGGTAATGTTACTGATGTGTTTGGTACGCCTGACGAAGCTAATGCACCATTTATATAAAAAATCGCATCATTTGGAAATATAGATAATATTGTTTTTATATTTTGATTAATCCCAACTGAATTAGATGCTGCTAGACCAGTAGACCCAGATGCAATACAAAGAGCTTGTATGTTTAAACCAGATGGTTGTATTAAAAATGAAATTCTATCATCATCATTTATTTGATTATTTATAGCATATATTCTAGGTAATGTTGTAGAATCTCCTGATGTTAAAAGATTAAATTCTGAATAAATTGTGCCTTGAAAATTAGGCTGTATAAAGGAAATGGGAGTTATATAAAGATTCTCTGCATTTCTAGTAATATTAGATCCAGTGTCATTGGGTATATAAGATGTTGCAAAATTTGAAACTTCTACTTGAGCTCCCCATATGTAAACTCCACTAGTACCATCTCCAGCATAACTCGAAGTAGATGTTGAATTAGAAACATAAACATATGCTGTGCCAGAAATACTATTTGCTATTCCAGATATTGAACATCTATACCATCCATTTCCAGCATCTTTAATCGTAGCTGTTGTGCCTGCTGATATATTAGCTGTTGTACCATTATTTAAATCAAAATATGCATTAGCAAATTGTGAACTACCAACCATTCTTAACCTTACTATTGATCTTTCTTTAGCTTTAGTATAAACAGAATAAGTCATTATTGAATTAAAATTTGGAGAAAATAAAGTGCTAACTAAGTGATCATTATTAGCTGTAGTTTCTTTTAAAATAGATGCACGATAAGTACCATCTGGAGCAAGAGTAAGATTAGTATTAGGTGTTATCGTTGCTGCATTCGTAGACCATCCTAAAATATTAAAATTATCTGAATAAGCTAAACGATTTATGCTTGATTGTTCGACTAATAATCCTAAAGATTTTTTGGAGACTGGATCATAAGTAAATCTTGGACTAATTAATATTTCTGAAGTATTTGCAGAATATTCACATTGTCTTGCATGTTGAACTAATTGAGCGCCCCAGATATAATATCCTTTTCCTATTTCACCTGTTCCTATAGTATTATTTGGATATATACGAACTTGGATATTTGCTGAATTAATTCTTCCTCCAATACTTATTCTGTACCAACCATCACTATAATCTTCAATATGAGAATATACTAAACTAGAGCTGCTTGATATGCTTGGAACTAATCTTCCTGAAGTTAAAGTCCATCCTATATTTGCATCAAAAAGAGTATTGCCTGATGTATTATTTCTCACTCTTAATAAAGGATTTCCAGCAGAGGCCACAACAGATGTATTACTTTTTATAAAAATACTAAAAGTAAATTGTTTTAAAGAATCAGTAAAAGATATTGGAGTCGCGTTGTACATATAAGTTATACTACTTGTTGCTTGAGTAATTAATGATGCTTTATTTTTATAATTATTAGCAAATGCTGCTGGTGGATTAATAATATTTGAAATTAAAGTTATATCATTTTGTTTTGTCCATGTTGTTGCAGTATAGTCTTCACTATTTAAAAATAAATTTGTACCTTTATGTTTTATATATCCATCTGATCCAATATAAGATCCAGAGCCATTATTATTAAAATAAGTAATATTTGGTCCAATTAAATGATTTAAAGTCTGATATTTAGCAAAATCTCTATAAAAAGTTGCATTTTTAAAAGGCGAAATAGGACCATAAACAACGCCCATATTAAATCTCCACTTTTAATTTTTCTACGTCTTTTCTTTCTGCAAATATTGTATAAAAATATTTATTATTGTTATGACCACTAACTATAATTTTTTCACTATTATAATCTAACACACAAATTTGATTAATATTACCGATTGGAGTTAAGTTAATAGTCAATGTATCAACATCTATTAAATTCTTCCAATATTCTGGAAGTAAAATTTCTTCTGTATTATTTGACCCTCTTATATAAATTCCATTTTCTGGTCCTTCAAGACAAGCATATTGCAATTTTTTATTCTCTTTTGTTGGGTGATCAATTAAGAATGATTTTGTAATTGCTGAAAAATGATTATCTACTCTAACTACGCCACTTACATTAAGATTTCCACTCAAATTTACATCGTTAAAGAATCCTGTTGATGCAGAATATATATTTTTATATTGAAGACCTGTTGAACCAATATCATAAGTATTTGTATAATTTGGAATTATATTTGTATCAATTTTACCACTAAATTCTATATGATCTTCTTGTCCATTACCTAAAGTGGTATGGCCACTTACTATAAGATTATTTTGAATATATAATGTAGAATCTGTTTGTAAAACTCCAGATGAAGCTCTGTATAAATTTGTATCTGGTGAAAATACAATTTGGTCACCTTCTAGAATGACTTTACCACTTGTTCTTATATCTCCGCTAACATCTAAAGTATTACTAATATCAACATTTTGTAAGAAGTATGTATGAGGAGCTTTAAAAGTCGCTGTAGAATTAATTTCTAAATTATCATTAGATATATCTCCAAGTTTAATTCCACCAGAAATTTCAAGATCATTTTGAATATAAACTTTTGGTGCAGTAAAAGTTGGTGTTGCATTTACATTAAAAGTATCATTTGAATCTTTACCTATTGTTGTACGGCCAGTAATATTTGTATCTCCAGATATACCTACTCGTCCACTAACAGAAAGAGAATCATGAAATACTCCTTTGCCTGCGTAAATATATCTCCATCTTGCTACAGGATTACCAAGATCATAATAAATATCATCTGCTTCATTTAACCAATCACTCGCAGGTTTAATATCGCCAATCCAACCACCATTTAATCTAATTGTATTACTTTGATCTGCTCCAAGAACTATATTTCCATAAAATCTTATATCATTTCCTGTTACATAAAAATTATCTCTAATTGTTACTGGATCTTCTGCTGTGATTGGTCCTCTAAAATATACTGGAGAAGTAATGCCTAATGTATCATTTTGACCAGTTGCATATACTAATACTCCAGAAGCAAATTCTAAACAATTTGTTCTGCTACTTTGTAAAAATCTTAAATTTTGATTTATATCTATATGACCAGAAACAGTAAGATTATCTCCTGTAACATTTAATGATGATACATTTCCAGATACTGTTAGATTTTGTATATTTACTTCTTTTAAAGTATTTATTTGAGAATTTAATTCATATATGTCGCAATATTTTCCAGAAACATAATTTTTAAAAATTCCAGTATTATCTACTCTAAAAACTCCAGTATTAATTCTAACCATTTCAGATCCAGACACAAGAAAATTACCACTAATATTTTTAAATTGATTATATCTATAATTTAAATCATCTGTAACGTAAGGACTTTTTCCGCTTTTAAAATAATTATTATCAACATAAGTAAAAAGATTGTCTAAAGATAGTTTTCTTGTTGCTCCTTGATGAGTAATTGGTAATATACTCTGTCCTGTTGGAGTAATTAATTCAACTAAATCTGATATGCGTTTATTTGCCATCGCCTTATACCTATTATAATTTTACACTTAATATAAGGGCACCAGATTAAGGAATATTTGATTATCGTCTTCTGTTGTTACAAGTCCAGAATCATCTTCTAATAACAAAAGATCTGCATTATATATATTAGTCAATTGTCCACTCACAAAGAAGCCTTCTGTTAAGTCGTCGGGAGTTGCATTTACTTTGAAATTTATATTCAATCTTCTATCTTGTTCTATAGAAGAAGAGTAATCATAACTTTGAAGAGCTGCTTTTCTAAAATCATATCTAACAATATAATCATTTGAAAATCTATCTTTCATTTTTAAAGTTATATTATATTTATCATCTTCTTTTATTTGGTCTACTAATCTTGATACTGCTTCATCTCCAACCATAGCTGAAAGGCTTAAATTGATTGGAATAGGAAAATTAATTCTTCTGCTTGCTGGAGCTTTGTATCCTATTGAATTCATATTTTCTCTATCAAATTTCATTCCTATTGAATAACTTTGTATTTTAATATCTTTAAATTGAACTCCAAAACCTGTAATGTTATTCATTTGAGTAATACCATTATTTCCAGTTTGTTGGATATCTAAAGTAATTTCACTTGGTAAAACTATTGATAAATCATTTACTACTGGTTCTTCTGGTAATACGAATTTTACATTATCATAGTTCTCTCTAGTTTTTGGATTTATAGCTGGAATACCTATTCCACTACTACCAGTATAAAAAATAATATTATCACAAACAAATCCAACTTTTGCTTTTGGAGTTTCTCCTACGCTGCAAGATGTATCATAAGATGTCATATATCCATCGCCAAAAGATACAACATTAGCTTTTCTATTAAAGATCTCGTTTACAGATAATCTTCTTGTTACTTCATCTTCATTTTGTCCATAAGTAACACTTAAAAAAAGATTTTTGCTTGATCTGTTAGATCCTGGCCAAAATGGGCTTGAAGTTGGTTGCTGATTATTATCATAAGTATTTAATCCAGAAAAAACAAAAACTGAAAAATTATCAGGATAAACCAGCTGGCCGCTTCTTACATCTTCATTATAAATATGATTAACATTCCAACCCATTCTTGCTTCATTTGTTATTCCATTTAAATAGTATTCAAAATCAACTTCTACTGTTGGATTATTTAAAACGCAGTTGTCTGCGATTTTGCTTTTTCCTAATTGTTTGTACTCTTCTCTTGGAATTGTGATATTATAATTAAAATTTGTGACTCTATTAATTTTTTTAATTAAATTAAAATTGCTATATTCATAATTTGTATTATTATTTAATTCTCCTGCATCATTTATAAAATGATAACCTGATGCTGGGCTTGGTCCAATATAAAGAGCTTGACTATTGTATAATACTCTATTTTTAGGCATAATATATAAATAATTTACACAAGATAAGTGTATATTATAGTAAGGTTTATGGCTAAAATACTTAAAGCAGAAAATATACAAACAGATCTTATTGGCTCAAATGGAAATAGTTCGATTTCTATACAAAGAAATAATAGTTCTCTATTGACTTTGAGCACTTCTGATAATATTGGTATTGGTACCACATCACCATCTCATAAATTAGAAGTTAGAGGAAGTTCTTACCCAAAAATATGTATTACCTCTGATGATCAAGCTGCAGATTTTGGCGCAAATTTTAGAATAGATTTAAAAAATGCTTCTAGTTCTTTATTTGAAGGTGGAGTTATATCTGTAAGACACACAAGCTCTAATCAAACTGCTGGTGCAGAAAATACTTATATGAGTTTTTGGACTAGAAGTTCTGGGTCTATCACTGAACGTTTAAGAATTGATTCAAGTGGCAATGTTGGGATTGGAACTACAAGTCCATCAGATATACTTCATGTAAGCAAAGCTAATGGAGTGTCCATATTTGAATCCACAGGAGTTTCTTCTGTCGGAATTAGGCTAAGAACAAATTCCTTGGACAGATGGCAAATCGGATGTCCAAATGCAAGTGCTGATCTTGCTATTTATACTGGCGCAGGAGCAACAGAACGCCTCCGCATTGATTCAAGTGGCAATGTTGGGATTGGGACTACTTCGCCAACCGCAAATCTTCACGTTGTAAAATCAACATCTCAAACTGATATTGATAACGCAACGCAAGCCGTTTCAATTTTAAACACAGCATCAGACACAAGTGGCAATCTTACAGGAATTAGGCTTAGGCAAGACAATGGGACAAATGTTGCTCAAAGTTATATTGGATTGTCCAGCACAGGAAATAGCGCAACAAGAGCTAACCTAATTATAGCAACCCCAAATACATCTGGAAACGCAACCGAACGCCTCCGAATTGATTCAAGTGGTAATGTTGGAATTGGGGGAACGCCATCAACACTACTACACCTACAAGCAACATCCCCATCATTAAGAATACAAGCCGCATCTGGCAACTCTGGAGTACTTGATTTTTATAGGACAGCATCAGTAAATAGCGGTCAGATTGCGTCAGAGTCTACCAATGCTTTGGTATTCTCTACAAATACCTCAACGAATAGCGCACTCACAGAACGCCTCCGAATTGATTCGAGTGGGATAATCAAATCAAACGGAGCAAGCAACACTTATGGAGGAACAGGAAGTCTTTCATTAAACGCAAATTCTGGAAGTGCAGTTGATTTAGAGCTTAGGGTTGGAAATACTAATGTTGGATATTTCTACGCAGATTCAACGAATGTTCAAATTGCAAACGCACAAGCTGGATATTTTGCGCTTTTAACGTCAAACACCGAACGCCTCCGCATTACGAGCGATGGGGTAGTTTTATTTGCAAAAAACACATCTTCTGTTTCTAATGTTGGGTATAGATTTGATACCAATGGGGAATTCTATACTTCTCATGCAGCTTCAACGTCCGCAGGAGGAACGCTTTATGTTTATTCAACAGGAGCGTCAGCATATAGGTTTTATGTTGGGCTTGGCGGAACAGTCAACGCAACAAACACTGCCATAGCCGCAATTTCGGACGTTAGGCTAAAAGAGAATATTCGAGATATTGATGCTGGATTAAGCGAAATACTCAAACTAAAGCCAAGAACATTTGACTGGAAAGAAGGCAAAGGTGCAAACACTAAAAACGCTCGTGGTTTTATAGCGCAAGAAATTGAACAAGTGTTTCCAGACTTAGTTGACAAATGGAGAGATCCTGCACCAGAAGGCGAGGAACCGTATAAATCAGTTCGGCAAGACTTAATACCAGTTTTGGTTAAAGCAATTCAAGAACTCTCAGCAAAAGTCGCCGCCTTGGAGGCCGCATGAAACTCGATCTATCCATCCAAGAAATCAACATCATACTAGCCTCGCTTGGGAGGATGCCTTATGAGGCAGTGTTTAGTGTTATTGAAAAGATTCAGACTCAGGCCAAGGAACAGCCAGAAGCTAAATGACACTTGACCAAATCGCCAATCAGGTCTGCATTAAGACTCACGATACGTCATCTGGTGCCATAGCTGCTGTTAAGACCTTTTGCAAGAATCGCTATCAAATGATCTGGGACAGTCAGCTGTGGGCAAACAGCATGGCCGTAACAACTCAGGCGATTAGTACTGGCGATTCAATCGTCACAATCTCCGACTCAAATATGGACATTCCAGTCGCAGTTAAGATTGGAACTACGTCTATCGATCCAGCCAACTATGGGTCTGCTTTCGTTATGTCACCAAGCTCATGGTTCTTATTCTATAACTATTGGTGGAGGTGGCGCAGCAGCTCAATCTAGTGGTCAAAGATATAATTATGGAGTTGATGGTGGTTCTGGAGGAGATAGTTATTTCTCTTCAATAAAAGGAGGAGGTGGTAGCGGTGGTGCAAAGGGAGGTAGTCACGCGGTAGCATCTGCTGGAACAAATACTGGAACAATAGCTGGAGATACTTCTACTGCTGGTCCATATAATGGATATGGACAAGGCGGCATTGGAGGAACGCAAAATAGTAATTGCGAATACTCAAATAGTGCTCAATCTGGAGGCACTCAAGGAATTGTTATTATAACTTATATAGGTTCTGGAAGAGCTCGTGGAGGAACAGTTACAACCTCTGGTAATACTACAATACATACATTTACATCAAATGGTACATTTACTGTAAATTATTAATAAATTAATAATTTTTATAAGTGTAATTCAAATATATGAACAATATAACTTATAAAATTAATAAACTAGAAGTTATTCCTTCCTTAAATCAATTTATAAACGTAGTAAAAACTGTTCATTATTCTATAATTATTAAAGATGGAGATAATTCTGCTGAAATTATGGATTATATAAAACTTGGTGAGCCTATGCCATTTAATTTCATAGCTTATGATAGCTT
>Ga0214917_10006485_pt1 | contig 12120 bp, 12 predicted proteins | sample LL_1208_BB_MetaG_FD_177983 | JGI IMG/M metagenome (GOLD analysis project Ga0214917, IMG submission 177983) | Freshwater microbial communities from Lake Lanier, Atlanta, Georgia, United States - LL_1208_BB | ecosystem: Environmental > Aquatic > Freshwater > Lake | place: USA: Georgia | collected...
CTGTTCCGCCCCGAGCATCCGCTCACGGCCCGGGTGCAGGTCAACCGGATGTGGCAGCAGTTCTTCGGCGTCGGGATCGTGAAGACCACCGAAGACATGGGTGTGCAGAGCGAGTATCCCCGCCACATGCAACTCCTCGACTGGCTGGCGGTCGAGTTTCGGGAGCGGGGCTGGAGCCAGAAGCAGATGCACCGGCTGCTCGTGACGAGCGCCACCTACCGGCAGTCGAGCAAGGTCACGGCCGAGCATCTGGCGAAGGATCCGGAGAATCGGCTGCACGCCCGCGCGGCCCGGTTCCGGATGCCGGCGATGGTGCTCCGCGACGTGGCCCTGGCGGCGGGCGGCCTGATCGATCTCCGGCTCGGCGGCCAGCCCGTCTATCCCTACCAGCCCGACCAGATCTGGGAGGCGCTGGCGATCACGAAGGAACGCGACTTCACGTATCCCGCCTCCCACGGCCCCGACCTCTACCGCCGCAGCCTCTACACCTTCTGGCGGCGGACGGTGAGCCCGGCCAACATGTTCGACACCGCCAACCGGCAGACCTGCACCGTCCGCGCAAGCCAGACGAGCACGCCGCTCCACGCCCTCACGACGCTGAACGACCCGACGTGGGTCGAGGCGGCGCGGGTGCTGGCCGAGAAGAGCATGCAGGCCGCCCCTGATCTCGACGACCGGCTCACGCACGCCTTCCGCCGCGTGCTCGGCCGCAAGCCGACCGGCTACGACCTCGAAACGCTGAAGCGGATGCATGCCCGGCAGCTCGAGATCTACGCCGCCGACATCGGCGCCGCGAACGGACTGCTCGCGGTCGGCGCAAGCCCGCGCGACACGTCGCTCGATCCAGCCGGCCACGCCGCCCTGACGAGCGTCTGCCTGGCCATCTTCAACCTCGACGAAGCCCTGACGAGGGAATGATGCGACCACACGGAATCGACGTGGGAGGGGTTGCCCTTACCGACGAGCCGGCGTTGCTGCCAAGCGCAGGCAGGATGCCGGAGCGCAGGCAGCATCGAGAGAGCGGAGGCCACGATGGCCGGAGCGAACGTCCGGGCGAGACGGTATGGGCGGCCCCGACCTTCACCACGGACGTGCCTCGCCCCCGCGTCCGTGCTGCGGAGGGAGCCAATGGCTGAGGTGCATCTGGAAAACACCCAGCGCGTCACCCGGCGCCGGCTGTTCGGCTCGGCCGGGCTGGGCATCGGCTCGGTCGCCCTGGCGTCGCTGCTCGAACGGGAAGCCAGGGCCACGCCGGGGAGCGGGCCGCCGGGCCTGCCGGGGCTGCCCCACCACGCGGCCAAGGCCAGGCGGGTCGTGATGCTCTGGCAGGGGGGCGGGCCGTCGCACGTCGACCTCTTCGATCCCAAGCCCGCGCTCATCGAGCGCGGTGGCCAAGACATCCCGGCCAGTGTCCGTGGGCAGACGCGGCTCTCCACGATGTCGAGCGGCAACGCCAGGTGGCCGGTCGTCCCGCCGATCAAGCCATTCCGGAAGTACGGCCAGTGCGGCACGGAGATGAGCACGCTCCTGCCGCGCATCGGCAGCCTCGCCGACGATCTCTGCCTCGTCCGCAGCATGAACACCGAGGCGGTGAACCACGCCCCGGGCGTCACGTTCTTTCTCTCGGGGTCGCAGGTGCCGGGGCGGCCGAGCATGGGTGCCTGGATGGCGTACGGTCTCGGCTGCGAGACCGACGACCTGCCGGCGTTCGTGGTCATGACGTCGAGCGACAAGGGCAAGACCTGCGGGCAGCTGTTCTTCGACTACTACTGGGGGAGCGGCTTTTTGCCGACGCGCTTCCAAGGAGTGAAGTTCCGGAACACGGGCGACCCGGTCCCCTACCTGGCGAATCCGCCGGGCGTCAGCCGCGAGGCCCGCCGGGCCCTGCTCGACGACCTGGCGGCCATGAACGCGGCCCACCTGGCCGACTACGGCGACCCGGAGATCGACACCCGGATCGCCCAATACGAGATGGCCTATCGCATGCAGGCGAGCGTGCCGGACCTCGTCGACTTCTCCGACGAGCCGGCGCACGTCCTCGACCGCTACGGCCCCGACGTGAACACGAAGGGCACGTTCGCGTCCAACTGCCTGGTGGCCCGGCGGCTGCTCGAGCGGGGCACGCGATTCGTGCAGCTGATGCACGCCGGCTGGGACCAGCACAGCAACCTGTTCTCGAAGCTCGAGGAAATGTGCGGCGACACCGACGCCCCCAGCGCCGCCCTGATCACGGATCTCAAGGAGCGCGGCCTGCTCGACGACACGCTCGTGATCTGGGGCGGCGAGTTCGGCCGCACGCCGTTCGGTCAGGGTGATCCCAACAGCCCCAAGGGCCGCGACCACTTCGGCCGAGCCTTCTCGTGGGTGCTGGCGGGGGGCGGGGTGAAGCCGGGGCACGTCTACGGCTCGACCGACGACTACGCCTGGAACATCACGGCCGACCCGGTCCACGTGCACGACATGCAGGCCACGATCATGCACCTGGCGGGGATCGACCACACCAGGCTCACCTTCCGCTACCAGGGCCGGCAGTTCCGCCTCACCGACGTGCACGGCCACGTGGTGCGCGGCGTCATGGCCTGACGACCGCGAGCATCCAGGCGGCCAGGATCGCGCGGGCCGTCCACAAGAGCGTCCGCAGCCAGTTGCTGTGCACGAGCATCGCCACCACGCCAGGCGTGTGCCCCTCGCCGGCCAGTCGGGCGTGGAGCGGCATCTGGACCGCGAGCGTCGACAGCCAGAGCAGGCCCACGAGCACGGCACCGGCGACGGCCGGCACGCGGCCGATTCCGGCCGGCGGCCAGGTGGCGAGCCAGCCGGCGGCGGCCGCCTCGACGAGCATCGGCGGCAGGACCACGAGCGACGTGCGGGCCTGGTTCGCGCGGGCGTAGTCGCCGGCCTGCGGGCCGGGCACGGCGGCGAACAGCGGGTAGTGGACCACCTGCACGAACCAGATGATCCCGGCCATCATCCCGGAGGCGACCGTCTGGGCGACGAGCAGGGCTTCGAGCGCGGTCACGGTCGGGCTCCGGCGGCGGCTTCAATAGCGGGGAACGGCGGGATCGATCTCGCGCGACCAGGCCTCGATGCCGCCGGTCATGCTCTGGGCGGCCGTGAAGCCCCGCTCCCGGAGAAATCGGGCGACCCGAAGGCTGCGGACACCATGGTGGCAGTGGACCACGATCCGGGACGCACGATGCGGCTCGAGTTCGGCGAGCCGTTCGGGAATCGTCTGCATCGGGATCAGCACCGCCCCCCCGATCCGCGCGATGGCGTGCTCGTCCGGCTCGCGGCAATCGAGGAGCAGGAACGGCTCCCCACCCGCGAGCAGGGCCTGCACGGCGTGCACGTCGATTTCCTGCGGTTCGTTCATGAACGTGTCGCTCCCTCGTGCTCCGTCGGTTCCCCGCCCCGCGGCCGCGCCGGGCGCCGCGGATCCGCGGCGTCAGAATGCCGCGCTGGGCACGGCGAGAAAACTCCCCCAGGGACTGGCCCCCACGACCGCCGGGCTCTCGTAGGCGCCGGCGAAGGGCGCGGATCGCGCGGCCGGCCCGCGGTACGGCGAGAACGCGGGGGCCGCGTCACGGCCGGCGGCCAATCCCGCCCGCGCCTCGGCATCCTCGTGACCGACCCGCTGCTGAAAGCCAGCGAAGTCGCGACGGGCGGCGAGCGTCTCGTCGTGCCGTCGTGCAACCTCGGCCTGTTTCGTCTCGATCCGCTCCACCGCCGCCTCCAACTCCGCCGCCGACATGTCGAGCACGTTCGGCACGTCTCGCAGCACCTCCGCCCGCTTGGCATCCGACATCACGGCGAGGTAGCGGCCCAGCCAGCCGCGGGCATCGCGGGCCGCGGGAGTCTCGAGCACCTGCAGCTTGGCCGAGATCGTCTCGAGCAGATACTCCAGCTCGAACGACGACATCGTGGCGACGCGGCCCGTCAACTCCCGGCGGATGGCCGCAACCTGCGTCGGGGAGTAGACGGGCTGCGCGTCGAGCCAGGCGTTGAACTCGAACATCGCGCGGCGCCAGCGGTCGCTCGCGAGCAGGTGCGACTTGCGTTCCTGGTCGCCGGCGTCGGCCGCACCGTGGCCGTCAGCTTCCGGCTTGGCGGCCTGGCGCGCAGGGTCGGCCGCCAGCATCGGGAGAGCGGCGATGCCCGCCACGAGCGTCAGCCACCCTGACCGCCGTCGGGCGGCGGATCTCCGACCGCGAGCGAACGTCATGGCAGCCCTCGCGCTCCGGGTCCGATCAGCGGCGCTGCGATCGGCGTCGGCCGGATTGTACGCACGATCCCGGCGGCCTTTCCATCCTGCGACGGGAACCGCCCTTGCCCCGACGACCGGGCCGCGTGGTAGCCTTCGCTCCGCAGCGGGGCCGCTTGGCCGCGCTCCCACCGGATCGCTTCGCCCCCGGGGAAGACACCCATGCACGTCATCCAGGGTTTCCTGTCGCTCGTCGCGCGGCTGATGATCACCGCGATCTTCCTGTCGAGCGCGGTGATGAACAAGATTCCGCAGTTCAACGCCGTGGTCGAGGTGATGGCGGGCAAGGGCATCCCCCAGCCCAAGATCCTGCTCGCCGGCGCGATCGCCTTCCTGCTGCTCGGATCGGTGTCGCTGATCCTCGGGTTCCGGGCCCGTTGGGGCGCGTTCCTGCTGCTCGTGTTCCTGGCGGCGGCGACCTACTACTTCCACGCCTTTTGGAAGCTGCCCGCCGACACGGCCCCGGAGGCGGTGCGCGACGAACAGATCGCGTTCATGAAGAACCTCGCCCTGATGGGGACGATGGTCTTCTTTCTCGCCAACGGTGCCGGCCCCTGGAGCATCGACGCCGCCCGCAACGCCGCGAGATCCGGCGCCGATGAATCCGGCGACGAGGATGCCTGACCGCCAGACGGCTGACGGACGGCTACCGCACGCCCCCCAGGCCCCGCTCCTCGGCGATTCGCTCGACGGCGATCCGGGCCTCGGCCTGGACCCGCTGCTTGAGTTCCTCGGCTCGGGCCTCGTTGACGGTCACGCTCGGCATGCCCCCCTTCCAGGAGACGGTGATCGCGCCGGTCGCCACGGCGATCACCGCACCCGCGATCAGCAGCAGGGAACCGATCTTCGTCGAGGCGACCTGCTGCACCGGGGCGGGCAGGCCCGCGGTCGCGAGGGCGGCCACTTTCTGGATGTTGCTCTTTTTCTTCCTGCTGGCCACGGCGGCGCTCCTGGTCGGTGAAGGGTCATTGGCGCGACCGTCCACCGGCCGCCGCCCGAAGCAAACGATCGTCCGGACGGCCGCCGCGGGCGGAATCCGCAACGCCGCGGCGGGTTCCTCGACCCGATCCCCAGACCGGCCCCAGCCTGCCCAAGCCCCTCAGACCGGCCGGATGCGGGTTTGCCGGCGGTGGAGCGTCGACGGCCACCCGACGCCATTGGCCGCGATCACGCCGGTTGCTAAGGTTCCCGCCGCCAGCCGGGCCAGGCTCCTCGGCGGCGCCGGAGTTGCATCGTGGTCATTCCCTTTCCATCGCGCCGGGTCGCCTGCATGGCGATCGCGTCATTCCTGACGGTGCTGGGCGCCTGGCCCAGTCGTGCCGCTGAGCCGGCCCAGCCCCAAACCGAGGCCTCGTCCGAGCCGCAGCCCACCGGGACGATCGAGGCGCATCCCGCGCTGTCCCGCTCGCCGCGGCACACGACGACCTCCCGCGGCCACCAGGGAGACGCCGTCAACGTGGCCTTCATCGGCACCGAGCCGCAACTCCACCAGGCCCTGGCCGCGGCCGGCTGGTACGCCGCCGATCCGGTGACGCTGAAAACCTCGCTCCGGATCGCGGCCGACGTCGTGCTCGACAAGCCCTACGCCCACGCGCCGGTCAGCGACCTCTACCTCTGGGGCCGCCGGCAGGACGCCGCCTTCGAGCAGCCCGTGGGAGGAAGCCCGAAGCAGCGTCATCACGTGCGGTTCTGGCAATCCGCGGAACGCGACCAGGCGGGCCGTCCGCTCTGGCTCGGAGCGGCAACCTTCGACGAGCGGGTCGAGATCAGCCGGACGACGGGCGGCGTGACCCACAAGATCAGCCCGGAGATCGACCGGGAGCGGAACAAGCTCGTGCAGGACGCGATCCGGGCCAACGCCCTCGACGGCTACTACTGGGTCGACCAGTTCCACCTGCAGGCGGAAGGCCGCAACGGCGGCGGCGACCCGTATCGCACCGACCGGCGGCTGGCCGTCGGCGTGATTGACCTGCGACGTTGACCGCGGTTCAGGCTCTAGGTCTTGCACGGCGGATCATCCGGATCTCCCACATGGGCCAGGTCGGCCTCACGAACGCCAACCGGATTTTACACGACCATTCAGGCACGGCTATGACGCGGCGCTTAGTTATCCGCGAGAAACGCGAGGACCTCTAAGACAGGTTCTTCCTCTCCCGGGCGCGTACGACAAAACTGGGCGACGTTGTAACCATGCTCGACTGGCGCACCTTCCGTAACGCATCGAACACGCAGCCAGAGCGCGTTGCCCCCGGACACGTTTGCTAGAAGCTCCTCATCCACCGAAATGACCTGCCCCCAGCGCCGCGGCTCCACATTATCCTCAATCGTCTGCCAGGTTTTGCCGTCTCTCGAGACCTCCATCGCAGAAGCCCCTCGACCGATCCCGCCTGCCTGTTTCGTAAAATCCCAGCAATCTGAACGTGCCCGAAGGCGAATGCGGTGAGCCCGACCGCGAAAATCGAACCGGTAAACAAGGACCCCCTCAACGCCATTGGCGGCAGGTGCCCAATACGAAATGCGAGGAAACATGAACTCGTCCGTCCAGCGCTTCATTCCTGACGCGTCCACGAGAAATCTGTCCGCTCCCGGCTGATGCAGATCTCGAATCGCGAAATGAAACTTGTCGGCCGTTTGCGTGATCGTTGCCGGCGTGAGCATCAGGGCGAATGTCGGTTGACCCGCCGACTTGGGCTCACCGTCCATCGCCTGCCACACAGACTCACCTGAAGACGAGCCCACCACGGCACCCCAGGTTCCCGGAACATCCGGTCGCGGGGGCCATAAATAGGGCGGCTTCATGTAAACACCGGTGAGGATAGCGATTGCCCCGAGACAACCCGTCACGGCGAGCATTCCGAGTCGACTCGCCTTGAACAAGGGCTCACGGAAGGCCGTCCGGACCCTCGTTTTTTCGAATGCAGTTTGGTCCAGGACTTGGCACAACTCCCGCGCATCGGCGAAACGCGAATCCTGGTCTTTCGCAAGGCACCGCTGAACGACGCGATCGATTTCCCGCGGAATGGTCGGATTGATGGAGCGGAGCGGTATTGGCCGGTGCTCGTCCACAGCCCGCAATGCATCAGGCAGGGATTTTCCTGTTAAGTCAAGTGGAGGAACCCCCGCCAAGAGTTCATAAAGGATGACCCCGAGGGCATAAACATCGGCCCGAGCATCCACCCGCGAGTTCGGGCCACGCAGCTGCTCCGGCCCCATGTACTGGAGCGTTCCGAGGACCTGACCGACATCCGTGAGCGTTGTGATCGACGCATTGCCATGCGTGCTACGGGCCACGCCGAAATCGATGACCTTCGGCCGCCCGACCCCATCCACCAAGATGTTGCTTGGCTTGAGATCCCGATGAACGACGCCCGACTCGTGACCATGCGCGACCGCATCGCATACGTCCCGAAACAGCGCGATAATCTCGGCGACGGGAAGGCCTGCATGCCTGACGTGATCCGTGATCGATCGTGCATCCGACACGAACTCCATGACGAAGTACGGCAGCCTCGCACCGCCGAAGTCAAACGTGCCAGCCGAGAAGATTTGTGAGATCCACGGGTGACGGAGGGTAGCCAGCACCGCGACCTCGCGAACAAACCTCGCGACCGTGTCTCGTGAAAGCAGGCCTGGACGTATGACCTTGACTGCCACGGCCCGACGCGGGGAATGCTGCTCCCCCTCGTAGACTCGTCCCATGCCGCCGTCGGCGATCACCCGCACCAACGTCACTCCATCAAGCGTTCGACCGATGAGTGGGTCGTCGGCATCCTGGCCACTGGTGCGCTCGCACACTCTCCAGAGTGACTCCATCTGGAACGCCGTTCCTTCTCCGGGCTCACACCCTGCATCTTGGCTTGCTCCGCCCGACTCCATACTCTCGCCCTCAGGTCGGCAACTCTCCCCGAAGCCGATGGAGTAGATGTCGCTTCGTTGCCTCCCAGCGCCGCGCGACCGTCCGCACCGAGCATCCCAACATTTTCGCGGCTTGCTCTTGCGTCAGCCCGAGATACCAGACCAATCGGAACAACTCCCGTTCCGGATTATCCAAAGCGTCCGCGGCAGCGTGGAACTCGGCCCAAGAGACCAACGCATCGTCGCACGATGGGTCTGAAGCAGCGGCCACCTCGACCTGCATGGCATTCGATCGATTCGCAATCGCATTTGTGTCTAGGTGCCGCGCAAACGAACCGTCGCTTGAATACTTCCGTGCCAAATCCAACAACTCCCGGCGGACCTGGAGTGCCATGAGCCGAATCAAGTGGTCGCCATCTCGCGGCGTGACGACTTCCAGCGCCCGCGCGAATCGCATGACTGCGCCCTGAAGCACATCGTCGGTCTGCTCCCAGCGGCTCACCGCCGGAAAGCCGCGCAGCATGCGATGCACCACCGTCCTCATGTGATCGATGGCTAAACGAACAAGGCGGTCCTTGGCAACGGCCTGGTCACACTCACGGCCTGACGCGGCAGCCGCAACCAGGGCCTCGAAGTCGGCGGTGCCCATTCAGGAAGTCCGAACCTCACCCGAGCAATCCTCTTTCGGGGGGTAGGATAACCCGCAGAACGCTGACTTTTCAAGGAGGAATGAGGCGGAAAAAATTTTTGGCAGGCAGACGCCTTGGCGGCCGCTCTAAGTAAGGAAAGGGGTGATGAATGACCGACGAGTGGTACTACCAATATGCAGGCCAGGTTCTCGGGCCTGTTTCCTTACTCGAACTGCAAGCCGCGATCCGGCTGGGATTCGTGAATCCGGCAGATCTCGTTCGACGCAAGACCTGCCATGAATGGGTCGCTGCAGCGACCTTGAGGGAGTTGTGTGATCTTGCGAATCAAGATTCGGTGGCAGCCTGCCGCCCGCAAAGAACGTCGACTGATTCCGGTTTCACTCTCGTTGAACTGCTCGTTGTGATCGCGATTATTGCCACGCTGGTGGGGCTACTGCTGCCAGCCGTTCAATCGGCCAGGGAGGCAGCACGACGAACGCAGTGCGCGAACCATCTCCGCCAACAGGGGCTTGCAATTTTGGCATACGAGAGTGCCCGAAAAGTACTTCCCCTCGGCGGTTACCTGTCGCCGAAATTCATCGAAGACATGAAACGCACACCGTTTGGCGCTCGAATCCAGGCCCACGGTCACTCCTGGATGGTCGGGGTATTGCCGTTTTGCGACGAGGGACCGCTCTTTGATCGCCTCGACCTTACTGGGAAGTATTCACCGCATACGGGCCTTATCTACCGAGGCAAGAACGAACACAACGGCCGGGTCCTGAGCGGGGCTGCCATCCCAATCTACTGGTGCCCGTCCTCGCCACGGCCTCGATTCGAAATGACCTTGCTCGGCGACCCGCCCGGCGCGGCCGGAGTGCTTGCACCGCACTACGTCGGGGTGTCAGGATCCGTCGATCCTGCGGAAATTGCGAAAAACCCCGCGGCCTACCCAACGCACGACGTCCGCGGAACGGAGAATCACATGGGCTTCGGAATCAAATCCTCCAACGGCATGCTCATCAACCAAATCTCCGAGGATTTCGAAACCCTGCGCGAAGTTCGCACCAGACAGGTGACCGATGGATTGAGCAAGACGCTGATGGCGGCCGAACAGGCGGCCAGATATTCGGAGCCAAACGGCACACCCTGCTTCGAAGCGAGCAGCCAGGGGGAAGGCTTTGCGCTAGGGCCTTGGGGGCAGCATTACCGACAGTTCAATATCGTCTCCGTCAGATACGCGATCAACGAACTCAACGCCAGCAAGCCAGGGATCGGCTGCGTCGGCAACTACGGCGCCAACAAGTCGCTGTCCAGCACTCACGGGGGCGGAGCAAATGGGGTGTTCGGGGACGGTAGCGTCCTGTTTCTGCAGGACGATATGGAGCTGCAGATTCTCTGGAACTTGTGCAACCGGGCGGACGGCCAGGCGTCCTCACGACCATGATGCCGAAACGCACACCGCGGCCTCAGAGCGGCAACGCGGCGGACCGAAAAGGCCCGCGACAGGAATGTCCGTGCACGCTGGGGGTGGCGCAAACTTGCCTGGCGTCCACGATAGGCATGCTCACAATCGCTACGCTCGGCTGTTCCGGCGGCCATCAGGCGGCGGAGGAACGATTGGTTGCCGAAGAAATAATGGCGCGTGACCAAGAGATAGTGCGTTACGAAGCTGAGGCAGCACGAATGCGGGCAGAGGTCTTGTCGCGGTTTGACCGCAATCGGGATGGAGTGCTAACCGGGCGAGAAGACGAGGTTTATCGTTCTTATCTCACCAAAGTTCGCAGCGGAGAAGTTGCCAATCCTTTCGAAGACATCGCGTCGCCCGGAGCAGCCCCTCGCTAAGCCCGTTGGACGATTGCGCGGGCTTCACGGAGTTCACTCGCTCAAGGCGAACCCCTTAGCGCCATCCGCGGCGGGTGGCCCGATCCAGTGGGGACCGGACGGCGAAGCCTGGTTGTTCAGACCTGCCGCAGCCGCGCACCAATATTCGCCCCGGGCGACTGGCCAACACGTCGCCGGTGACCGCAGGTCTGCCGAGTGCCTCGTCTAGGACTCGAACCTAGAACCCTCTGATTAAGAGTCAGATGCTCTGACCAATTGAGCTAACGAGGCTTTGCATCCAGTTTTTACCCGGCGCCGGAGATCGAGACAAGGGACTGCCCGCGTTGAGGGATTTCCCGCCAGCCGCTACATTCCGCCGATTCGTGAGCGGTCCCGGCGACGGGTGACGCCGCCGGCGGATCGCCGCGACCGTTCAGATCACGATACCCCGCGGAGGAGCGTATTCGATGGGCAGGTTCGACGGACTCAAGGGGCTCGTGCTCGGCGTCGCGAACGACCATTCGATCGCCTGGGCGATCGCCAAGGAAGTGATGACGGAAGGGGGCCAGATCGGCTTCTCGCACCTGCCAGACCGGCCCGACGACGAGCGGCAGCGAAACCGCCGCCGGGTCTCCCAACTCACCGACCCCGAGCCCAACGCGAAGTTCCTGGTGCCGATGGACGTCTCCGACGACGCCCAGATCGCCGCCGTGATCGACCGGGCCAGGCAGGAGTTCGGCACGCTCGACTTCGTGGTCCACTCGATCGCCTTCGCCCCCCTCGAGGACCTCAAGGGAGAGACCACCAACTGCAGCCGCGAGGGCTTCCGCGTGGCGATGGAGACGAGCGCCTACAGCCTGCTGGCCGTGGGCCGGCTGGTGCGGGGCATCCTCGCCAAGGATGCCTCGATCCTCACGCTCACCTACTTCGGCGGCGAGAAGGTGGTGCCCGGCTACAACATCATGGGCGTCTGCAAGGCCACGCTCGACGCCTGCGTGAAGTACATGGCCTACGACCTCGGCCCGGCCGGGGTGCGGGTCAACGCGGTCAGCGCCGGCCCGCTGCGCACCCTCGCCGGCCGCGGGGCCGGCGTCGACGACATGCTGGGGCTCTACCAGCACATGTCGCCGATGGGCCGCAACATCACGCACGAGGAAGTCGGCAAGGCGGGAGCCTGGCTGTTGTCCCGCGAGTCGCTGGGGATCACGGGCGAGATCCTCCACGTCGATGCCGGCTACAACATCATGGGCTCGCCCGGCCGGCTCCTCGAGCTGGTCCAGAAGGCTGACTAGAGCAAGTCCGGCTTACGTGTATCGCCGGCTCGGGGGCGGCAAAAGTCTCGTCGCTGATGGCCGAAGCGGCCATAGGCTCCTCGAGCGTTCGCCGACCCCCGTCGCCTACGCCGTCTGGTTTGCCGAAGCGTCGCTCCAGTGAGCCAGGATGCGAACTAGCGGCGCGATGCATCAGGGCGGATCGTGTCCGCCCGGATGCCAGGGGTGGCAGCGGCCGATGCGGGCGAGCCCCTTGAGGGTGCCCCGGACCGCGCCATAT
>Ga0214917_10006486_pt1 | contig 12120 bp, 12 predicted proteins | sample LL_1208_BB_MetaG_FD_177983 | JGI IMG/M metagenome (GOLD analysis project Ga0214917, IMG submission 177983) | Freshwater microbial communities from Lake Lanier, Atlanta, Georgia, United States - LL_1208_BB | ecosystem: Environmental > Aquatic > Freshwater > Lake | place: USA: Georgia | collected...
TCTCGAGAAGGAGCGTGGGATAACCATCAAGGCGCAGACCGCTGCGCTGCAATACACCGCGCGCGACGGGCAGGTCTACAACCTCAACCTGATCGACACACCGGGTCATGTGGATTTCTCGTACGAGGTGAGCCGCTCGCTGAGCGCATGCGAGGGCGCGCTGCTGGTGGTGGATGCGTCGCAAGGTGTGGAAGCGCAGACGGTGGCCAACTGCTACACCGCGCTCGACCTCGGCGTCGAAGTGCTGCCGGTGCTCAACAAGATGGACCTGCCGCAGGCCGATCCTGACAACGCCAAGGCCGAGATCGAGGACGTGATCGGCATCGATGCGAGCGACGCGATTCCGTGCAGCGCCAAGACCGGCATGGGCATCGACGACATCCTCGAGTTGATCGTTGCCCGCGTGCCGGCGCCGCGCGGCCAGCCCGAAGGCCCGCTGCGCGCGATGATCATCGACAGCTGGTTCGACAGCTACGTGGGCGTGGTGATGCTGGTGCGCGTGGTCGACGGCCAGCTCCACAAGGGCGAGCGAATCCGCCTGATGGCCAGCGACGCCGTCTACGAGGCCAACCAGCTCGGCGTGTTCACGCCGGCCAACCAGCCGCGCGAGGCACTCATGGCCGGCGAGGTCGGTTATGTGATCGCCGGCATCAAGGAGCTGCAGGCCGCGCGGGTGGGCGACACCATCACGCTGGAGAAGAAGCTGCCGCAGAACGCCGGCCCCGCGTCCGAGCCGCTGCCGGGCTTCAAGGAGATCCAGCCGCAGGTGTTCGCGGGCCTCTACCCGACCGAAGCCAACCAGTACGACGCGCTGCGCGACAGCCTGGAGAAGCTCAAGCTCAACGATGCCTCGCTGCACTTCGAGCCCGAGGTCTCGCAGGCGCTGGGCTTCGGATTCCGCTGTGGCTTCCTCGGCCTCTTGCACATGGAGATCGTGCAGGAGCGGCTCGAGCGCGAATTCGACCAGGACCTGATCACCACCGCGCCGTCGGTGGTCTACCAGGTGGTGCGTGGCGACGGCGAAGTGCTGATGGTCGAGAACCCGTCGAAGATGCCGGACCAGGGCCGCATCGAAGAGATCCGCGAGCCGATCGTCACGGTGCACCTGTACATGCCGCAGGAGTACGTGGGCCCGGTGATGACGCTGTGCAACCAGAAGCGCGGCGTGCAGCTCAACATGGCCTACCACGGCCGCCAGGTGATGCTTACCTACGACCTGCCGCTGGGCGAGATCGTGCTCGACTTCTTCGACAAGCTCAAATCGGTGTCGCGTGGCTACGCGTCGATGGACTACGAGTTCAAGGAGTACCGCCGGTCGGATGTGGTGAAGGTCGACATCCTGCTCAACGGCGAGAAGGTCGATGCGCTGTCGATCATCGTGCACCGCAGCCAGGCGCAGTACCGCGGCCGCGCGGTGGCAGCCAAGATGCGCGAGATCATCAGCCGCCAGCAGTTCGACGTCGCGATCCAGGCGGCGATTGGCGCCAACATCATTGCGCGCGAAACCATCAAGGCCTTGCGCAAGAACGTGCTGGCAAAATGCTACGGCGGCGACATCACCCGCAAGCGCAAGCTCCTTGAGAAGCAGAAGGCAGGCAAGAAACGCATGAAGCAGATCGGCTCGGTTGAAGTCCCGCAGGAAGCCTTCCTCGCGATCCTGCAGGTGGAGGAGTGATGCCGGTCATTACCGCTGCGATCCTGGCGGCCTTTGTTGCCTATGGCGCTGCCTGGTACACGGGCGCGGTCGAGGGCAATTTCCCGCTGATGTTGTTGCTCGCGTCGCTGGTCACCGGCATCTACTGGCTGGCCGAGAAGCTGTATTTCCTGCCGCAGCGGCGCCGCGCGGCGCAGGCCCTGGCCGAGCAGACCGGGCAACGCCGCCAGGAGTTGGCGGCCCTTGGCGTGCAGGCCGACAACACCGACGTGGCCGAGGCCCAGCGCAAGCTGCTGATGCAGCCGTGGTGGCTCGACTGGACCGCCGGACTGTTCCCGGTGATCTTTGCGGTGTTCCTGCTGCGTTCGTTCGTGTTCGAGCCGTTCAAGATTCCTTCGGGCTCGATGATCCCGACCCTGCTCGTTGGCGACCTGATCCTTGTCAACAAGTACACCTATGGCCTGCGCCTGCCGGTGATCAACACCCGCATCACCGAGGGCGCGCCGGTGCAGCGCGGCGATGTGGTGGTGTTCCGCTATCCGCCCAAGCCGAGCCTGGACTACATCAAGCGCGTGGTCGGCCTGCCCGGCGACGAGATTGCCTATTTGAACAAGCGCCTCACGGTCAACGGCCAGCCGGTGGCCACCCAGCCCCTGCCTGATTTCTTCGATCCCGACTCGATGCGCTACAGCCGCCAGTTCGAGGAAACGCTCGATGGCCGCAAGCACCGGTTGCTCAACGATCCGGAGCGGCCGGCCTTCGTGCCCGGCATCGAGGAGTTTCCGTTCCGCGAGAACTGCCGCTACAGTGTCGAGGGCGTGGTGTGCAAGGTGCCGCCCGGTCACTACTTCGCCATGGGTGACAACCGCGACAATTCGCTCGATTCGCGCTACTGGGGCTTCGTGCCCGACGGCAACATCGTCGGGCGGGCCAGCATCATCTGGCTGAACTTCAGCGACTTCAAGCGCATCGGCAGTTTCCACTGACAGGCACACATCGATGGCCACAGCGACGCGACCCCGCAGCGACCCCGATGGCGCGCTCGCGTCGGCGGTCGACCCGCTGCAGCGCCTGCAGGCGCGGCTGGGTCATCGATTCGCACAGCCGTCGTTGCTCGAACGCGCGCTGACCCATCGCAGCCACAGCGCCGACCACAACGAGCGACTCGAGTTCCTTGGCGATTCGGTGCTCAACCTCGCGGTGGCGACGCTGCTGTTCAGCCAGCTGCAAGACTTGCCCGAAGGCGATCTGTCGCGGGTGCGTGCCAACCTGGTCAAGCAGGAAACCCTGTTTCGCATCGCCAACGATCTCGGGCTGAGCGAATTGGTCCGTCTGGGCGAAGGCGAGCTGCGCTCGGGCGGTCAGAAGCGGCCCTCGATCCTCGCCGATGCGCTGGAGGCGGTGATCGGCGCGGTCTACCTCGACGCCGGCTACCCGGCCGCGTTCGAACTGGTGCAACGGCTGTTTGGCACGGTCGAGATCACGCCGGGCATGCAGGCTGCCGCCAAGGATCCGAAGACCGAACTGCAGGAATGGTTGCAGGGCCGCCGCCACCGGCTGCCCACCTACCGCATCGAGGCCACGCTGGGCGCCGCGCACAAGCAAACCTTCGAGGTGGTCTGCGAGGTGGCCGAGCTTGGCCTGAGTTCGCGCGGCATCGGCGCCTCGCGGCGCGCGGCCGAACAGGCAGCCGCGGCATCGATGCTGCTCAACCTCAAGGCGCGCGCATGAGCGATGCGGCCGACCGCCCCGCGGATGTGCCGCAGCGCTGCGGCGTGATCGCGATCGTGGGCAAGCCCAACGTGGGCAAGTCCACGCTGCTCAACGCGCTGGTGGGGCAGAAGATCAGCATCACCTCGCGCAAGGCGCAGACCACCCGCCATCGCATCACCGGCATCCGCACCGTCGACGCCAGCCAGTTCATCTTTGTGGACACGCCGGGGTTCCAGACCCGCCATGCAACCGCCCTCAACCGCTCGCTCAACAAGACGGTGATGGGTGCGGTCGGTGATGTCGATCTGGTGCTGTTCGTCGTCGAGGCGGGCCGTTTCACGCTCGGTGATGCCAAGGTGCTCGCGCTGCTCAAGCCGGGCATTCCGGCGCTGCTGGTGGCCAACAAGCTCGACCGCGTGAGCCGTCGCGACGAAGTGGCGCCGTGGCTGCGCGACATGCAGCAGCGCCACCCGTTTGCCGAATTCGTGCCGATGTCGGCCAAGGACCCGAAGGACATCGCGCGCCTGCTCGACATCTGCGCGAAATACCTGCCCGAGCAAGCCTGGTGGTACGGCCCCGACGAGCTGACCGACCGCAGCGAGCGGTTCCTGGCGGGCGAGACGGTGCGCGAAAAGCTGTTCCGCTTCACCGGCGACGAACTGCCCTACACCTCCACCGTGGTGGTCGACCGCTTTGATGAAGAGCCCAGCCCCAGGCACGATCGCATGATCCGCATCGCTGCGACCATCGTGGTGGAGCGCGACAGCCACAAGGCGATGGTGATCGGTGACGCGGGCGAGCGGCTCAAGCGCATCGGCACCGAGGCGCGGCAGGAACTCGAGCGACTCCTGGGCGCCAAGGTGTTCATCGAACTGTGGGTCAAGGTGCGTTCGGGCTGGGCTGATGACGAAGCCCGGGTGCGCTCGTTCGGCTACGAATGAAACGCATCGCCGACGAACCGGCTTTTGTCATCCACCACTACGACTGGAGCGAGTCGAGCCTGATTCTCGAGGTGTTCACCCGCCACCTGGGCCGTGTGGCGATGGTGGCCAAGGGGGTCAAGCGCCCGAGCTCGGGTTTCCGCCCGGTGCTGTTGCCGCTGCAGCCGTTGCAGCTTGCGTTCTCCGGCGACGCCGAGATCCGCACGCTCAAGTCGGCCGAGTGGGCGGGCAGCCATGTGATGCCGGCTGGCGAGGCGCTGCTGTCGGGCTACTACATCAACGAACTGCTGATGCGCCTGCTGGCACGCGACGACCCGCATCCGGCGCTGTTCGACATCTACGCTGCAATGGTCCGGGTGCTTGCCGCTGCGGGCGCCGAGGTGGTCGAGCCAGCCTTGCGTGCCTTTGAATTGCTGCTGCTGCGCGAAACCGGCTTGCTGCCGGCGCTCGACCTGCAAACGCTGACCCTGCAACCGCTGGCGCCGCACGGCATGTATTGCCTGGTGCCGCAAGCGGGCCTGCGCGCTGCAGGCGACGCCGACCGCCATGTGCTGACAGGCGCGCAGTGGGTGGCGTTGCAACAGGCAATTGGGTTGGCCGAAGCCTTCGGGCCGACCACCGCGGTTTGCGGCGACATGCCGGCTGCGCTCAAGCCGCAACTGCGCGCGCTGCTGCACTACCATTGCGGTGTCACGGCTTTCCGTACCCGGCAAATCCTGCTGGACATCCAGTCGCTCTGAGGCCCGCGCCCGCCGATGCATCCCACCCGCCTGTCGGTCAATGTCAATCTCGTCGCGCAGGTGCGCAACCGGCGCAACCTGCCCTATCCGGACGTGGTGCGGGCTGCCACCGTCTGCCTGCAGTCGGGCGCTGACGGCATCACCGTGCATCCGCGTCCCGACGAGCGGCATATCCGTCCGCACGATGTGCGCGAGCTGGCCGCGCTGCTGGCGCAGTGGCCCGACCGCGAATTCAACATCGAGGGCAATCCGTTCCACAACCTGATGGACCATGTGCGGCAGTCGCGCCCGCATCAGGCGACCTTCGTGCCCGACAGCGAGGCGCAGCCCACCAGCGACCACGGCTGGGACCTTGCTGCCGACGGCGAGCGGCTGCGCCCGCTGATTGCCGAATGCCATGCGCTGGGCGTGCGGGTGAGCCTGTTCATGGATGCCGAGCCACAGGCGATGGTTGCCGCACGCGCCATCGGCGCCGATCGCATCGAGCTCTACACCGAGCCCTATGCGGCGGCCTGGGGCACGGCGCAGCAGGGCGCGCAACTCAAGCGCTTTGCTGCTGCGGCGCAGGCCGCACTCGACGCGGGGCTTGAAGTCAACGCGGGCCACGACCTCAACCGCGACAACCTGGCTGCCTTTGTGCAGGCGGTGCCGGGCGTGCGCGAAGTCTCGATCGGCCATGCGCTGATGTCCGATGCGCTCGAGTTCGGCTACGCACAGACGGTGCGTGCCTATCTTGCTTGCATGGGCCGCGCGTGATCTACGGCATCGGCACCGACATCTGCGATGTGCGGCGCATCCGCGCCTCGCTCGACCGTCACGGCGAGCGCTTTGCGCAGAAGATCCTTGCAGACGGCGAACTCGCGACCTGGCGCCAGCGCAGCGCGCGCTGGCCTGAGCGTGGTGTGCGTTTTGTCGCCACCCGTTTTTCCGCCAAGGAAGCCTTCAGCAAGGCGATCGGCATGGGCATGCGCATGCCCATGACCTGGCGCCTGTGCGAAGTCGGCCGGCTTGCAAGCGGCCAACCGACCATCGTGCTGCACGGCGTGCTGCGCGAATGGTTCGAGGCGCGCGGACTGCGCGCGCACCTGAGCGTGACCGACGAGAGCGATTACGCGGCGAGTTTCGTCGTCGTCGAAAGCGCGGCCGTCGTTCCCGACGAATCCCACCCTCCCGACCGTTCCCGATGAATCACACCACTGCCTCCTTGCCGGGCCACGCGCCCCTGATCCTCGACGTGGCCGGGCTGGCACTCGACGCAGCCGACCGGCGCCGGCTTGCCCATCCGCTCACCGGTGGCGTGATCCTGTTCGCGCGCAACTGGCAAGACCGCGCGCAACTCACCGCCTTGTGTGCCGAGATCAAGGCGATCCGCCCCGACCTGCTGATCTGCGTCGATCACGAGGGCGGACGCGTGCAGCGCTTTCGCACCGACGGGTTCCACCACCTGCCGCCGATGCGCGCGTTGGGCCAGATGTGGATGCGCGATGGCGGCAAGGGCCCGTCGGCGATGCAGGCGATGAACGCCGCCACGGCGGCGGGCTACGTGCTGGGTGCCGAATTGCGTGCCTGTGGCGTGGACCTGAGCTTCGCGCCGGTGCTCGATCTCGATCATGGCGAAAGCGGCGTGATCGGCGACCGCGCATTCGCACGTGATGCGCGCGTGGTGACGGCGCTGGCCCGCAGCCTGATGCAGGGCCTGCTGCAAGCCGGCATGGCGCATTGCGGCAAGCACTTCCCCGGCCACGGCTATGTGCGCGCCGATTCGCACCACGAAATCCCCATCGACAACCGCAGCCTGAAGACCATCCTGGCCGACGATGCCGCGCCGTACGGCTGGCTGAGCGCCAGCCTCGCAAGCGTGATGCCGGCGCATGTGATCTATCCCAAGGTGGACGCGCGCCCTGCGGGCTTCTCATCCCGCTGGCTCAACGACATCCTGCGCGGGCAACTGGGCTTTGGCGGCGCCATCTTCAGCGACGACCTCAGCATGGCCGGCGCGCGCCTGATCGACGGGCGCGAAGTGAGCTACACCGAAGCGGCGGTGGCTGCGCTGTCGGCGGGCTGTGACATGGTGCTGCTGTGCAACCAGTCGGTGGACGGCGGCGCAGCGGTCGACGAGTTGCTCGATGGGTTGGAGCGCAGCCTCAAGCAGGGGCTGTGGGCGCTGGCACCCGAATCCGACGCGCGGCGCCTGTCGTTGCTGCCCGCGTCACCCGCGCCGGGCTGGGACGAACTGATGGTTCATCCCCCTTACATCCAGGCGCTGGGCCTCGTGCCCTGAGCGTTTGCTGCGGCGCCGGCCTGCGGGCTTGCGCGTGGTGCGGGGTGCAGTGATCAGTGATCGCGGCGCAGCGCCGGGAACAGGATCACGTCGCGGATGCTGGGGCTGTCGGTCAGCAGCATCATCAGGCGGTCAATGCCGATGCCGCAGCCTCCCGTGGGCGGCATGCCGTACTCGAGTGCGCGCACGAAGTCGTGGTCGAAGTACATGGCCTCGTCATCGCCATCATCCTTCGCGGCCACCTGCGCATGAAAGCGCGCGGCCTGGTCTTCGGCGTCGTTCAGTTCCGAGAAGCCGTTGCCGAACTCGCGGCCAGTGATGTAGAGCTCAAAGCGCTCGGTCACCTCGGGCCGTTCGTCGTTGGCGCGCGCCAGCGGCGAGATCTCGGTCGGGTGTTCCATGATGAAGGTAGGTTGCCAGAGCTTTTCCTCCACCGTCTCCTCGAAGTACATCACCTGCAGTGACGCGAGCGATCGGGTCGAGAGCTTGTCCTTCTCTTCGGTCAGGCCGATCTTGCGCAGCGCATTCGTCAGCCACTGGCGGTCGTCAACGCCGGTGCCGGCCTCGGTGTGCTTGAGGATCGCTTCGCGGATGGTCAGCCGCTCAAACGGTGCGGCCAGATCGACGGGCTGTCCGTTGTAGGTGAGTTGCAGCGTGCCCACCGCTTTCTGCGCGGCGTCGCGGATCAGCTGCTCGGTGAAGTCCATCAGGTCGCGGTAGTTCCAGTAGGCCGCGTAGAACTCCATCATCGTGAACTCGGGGTTGTGGCGGACCGAGATGCCTTCGTTGCGGAAGTTGCGGTTGATCTCGAACACGCGCTCGAAGCCGCCCACGATCAGCCGCTTGAGGTACAGCTCGGGCGCGATGCGCAGGTACATCTGCTGGTCCAGCGCGTTGTGGTGGGTGATGAAGGGCCGCGCGTTGGCACCACCGGGAATGGGATGCAGCATCGGCGTTTCGACCTCGAGAAAGCCGTGGTCGACCATGAACTGGCGGATGCCGCTGACCGCCTTGCTGCGCGCAACAAACCGGTCGCGCGCCGCCGCGTCGGTCATCAGGTCGACATAGCGCTGGCGGTACTTGAGTTCCTGGTCGGCCACGCCGTGGAACTTGTCGGGCATCGGGCGCAGGCTCTTGGTGAGCAGGCGGATCGAAGTGGCATGCACTGACAGCTCGCCGGTGCGCGTCTTGAACAGATGCCCTTCGGCCGCCACGATGTCGCCAAGATCCCAGTGCTTGAACGCGTTGTAGGCCTCTTCGCCGACATCGTCGCGCGTGACGTAGATCTGGAAGCGCCCGCCGGTCTGGCCACCCGATGCGTCCTGCAGCGTCGCAAAGCTGGCCTTGCCCATCACGCGCTTGAGCATCATGCGGCCTGCGATGCTCACCTGCACCTTGTGCTCGGTCAGGTGCTCGGGCGTCTTGCTGCCGTGGTGCGCGAGCAGGTCGGCCGCGCGGTGGCCGGGCTTGAAGTCGTTCGGAAAGGCCACGCCCTTGCCGGCCTGCTGCGCTTCGCGCAGTGCCTTGAGCTTCTCGCGCCGCTCGGCGATCAGCTGGTTTTCGTCGTGGATGTCAGCGGTTGCTGCAGGCGTAGCAGGGGTGTCGGCCATGACAGATCGAAGCCTGTGTGCGCCTTGCGCCTACAGGGTCTCGGCAAAGATGGAAGCCCGCGATTCTAGCCCGTGGACTTGCGTGAAGCCCGGGACAGCAGGTCGCTGACCAGCTCGAGCCGCAGCAGCGGATTGTCGAGTTCGAGCAGGCGCTGCTTGATCTGCATCGGCATGCGCATCAGGTCGCACCAGCGGTTGGCCACCCAGCCGCAGTCGTCAAAGCGCCAGGGCTGACGCAGCGGCATGAGTTCGAGCGGGTCGATCTCTGAATCAGGCCCGGCCTGGGTGGCCACCTGCGCGCGGATCTGCGCCTGCAGCCGCTCGATCAGCATCTGCAGTTCGCGTGCGACCTCGCGCAGATCGTCGGGCACCGGCACCGGCAGGTCGGCCGCCATCAGCGTCGCATCACCGACCCACAGGCCGTGCGGACGCTGCTCGCTGCGCGTGAGGCGAAAGCGCTGGGTACCGACGCAGCGCACGAGGATCAGGCCGGCCTGGGGCGACTCCATCTGTTCAATGCGTGCGAGCGTGCCAACCTCGCTGAACGATTCCGACTGGCCGGGCTTGCGCACCTCGTGGCCTTCGGTCAGGTGCACCACCCCGAAGGGCGTGCCCTCGCGATGGCAACGGCGCACCATGTCGAGATAGCGGACCTCGAAGATCTGCAGCGGCAGCAGCCCGCCGGGAAACAGCACCGTGCCCAGCGGGAACAGCGGGAGTTCCGCAACGCGGTCGGGCGGGGTTTCATCAGCCATGGGGGCTCCTGTGGGCGGCAGGTATCATCCCACGCCGATGCTCTACCAGATCCTTACCTTACTGCTCGAAGTGGTCACTGGGTTGGTCGGTGGCGCCTGCCTGCTGCGCTTTTACATGCAGACCCAGCGCGTGGGCTTTGCCAATCCGGTCGGACGGCTGGCCACCGCGCTGAGCGACTGGCTGGTGCTGCCACTGCGGCGCGTGCTGCCTTCGGTGGGTCGATACGACAGCGCAAGCCTGTTTGGTGCGTTGTTGCTCGAGCTCGCGCAGTACCTGATCCTGTGGCTGGTGCTCGGCGCACGCACGGGCGGTGCCGCGGTACCGGTGCTCGCGCTGTTCGGCCTGGCGCGGCTCGCGATCTCGGGCATCACCGGTCTGGTCATCGTCTACGCACTGTTGTCGTGGATCCAGAACCAGTCGCCGTTTGCCGACATGGTTGATCGCCTGTGCGCGCCGCTGTTGCGGCCGTTCCGCAGGATGCTGCCGCTGGTGGGCGGCATCGACCTGTCACCGCTGGCGCTGCTGGTGGCGTTGCAGGTGATTGCGATCGTGCTCGGTTCGCTGCAGTACCACCTGAGCTTCTAGCGCGGCCACTGACCGCGCGCGTCAGCTCACCGCATCCGCGGGCTGACGCAGCAGCATGGCGAGCGTGTTGGCGATCGTGCGGCGCAACTCTCGACGGTCGCAGATGAAATCGACCGCGCCTTTTTCCTGCAGGAACTCGGCGCGCTGGAAGCCCTCGGGCAGCGTCACGCGCACGGTGGATTCGATCACGCGCGGGCCGGCAAAGCCGATCAGTGCCTTGGGTTCTGCAATCACCACGTCGCCCATGAACGCAAAGCCCGCGCTCACGCCACCCATGGTCGGGTCGGTCAGCACGCTGATGTAGGGCAGGCCTTTCTTGGCCAGGCGCGTGAGCGCCGCATTGGTCTTGGCCATCTGCATCAGGCTCAGCAGGCCTTCCTGCATGCGCGCACCGCCAGTGGCAGTGAAGCAGACGAACGGCACCTTCTGGTCGATCGCAGCCTGCACGCCGCGCGCAAAGCGCTCGCCGACCACCGATCCCATCGAGCCGCCCATGAAGTCGAATTCGAAGCACGCGGCCACCAGGCTGATGCTGTGCACCGCGCCGCCCATCACCACCAAGGCATCCGTTTCGCCAGTGGCCTCGAGCGCTTCCTTGAGCCGCTCCGGGTACTTGCGGCTGTCCTTGAACTTCAGCGCATCGACCGGCAGCACTTCCTGCGCGATTTCGTAGCGGCCCTCGGCGTCGAGGAAGGCATCGAGCCGGGCACGCGCGCCGATGCGGTGGTGGTGGCCACAGCCGGGGCAGACGTTCTGGTTTTGCTCAAGGTCGGTCTTGTAGAGCACTGCCTCGCAGCTCGGGCACTTGACCCACAGGCCTTCGGGCACGCTGCGGCGCTCGGCCGGATCGGTGTGCTGGATCTTGGGTGGAAGCAGTTTCTCAAGCCAGCTCATCGCAACTCCTCTTCGATTTCTGCGCGTGTTGAATGCGCAAGATCAAACATCATACGCCGCCGCTCAGGCAGGCCGGGCATCGAGCGCCGAGCGGATGCCGCGCAGGAAGTCGGCCGCCGTGGCCGCCACCTTCTCGCGCGGCTGGTCTTCGATCAGCTGGATGATCTTGCTGCCGATCACCACTGCATCGGCCACGCGGCCAATCGCCTGCGCCGTTTGTGCATCGCGGATGCCGAAGCCCACGCCCACCGGCACGCTCACATGCTTTCGGATGCGCGGCAGCATCTGCTCGACCGCATCGGTGTCCAGATGCCCGGCACCGGTCACCCCCTTGAGCGAAACGTAGTAGACATAGCCGCTGGCCACGCGTGCGACCAGCGCCATGCGCGCATCGGTGCTCGTGGGGGCCAGCAGGAAGATCAGGTCGAGCCCGTGCGCCTTGAGCTTGGCAGCGAAGTCTTCGCATTCCTCGGGCGGGTAGTCGACGATCAGCACACCGTCGACGCCAGCGGCAGCCGCATCGCGGATGAACGCGTCCGCACCGTGCTGCAGGTCGTAGCGCTCCACCGGGTTCGCATAGCCCATCAGCACCACCGGCGTCTTGCCGTCCTTGATGCGGAAGTCGCGCACCATCTGCAGCACCTGCGTCATGCCGATGCCAAACGTCAGGGCCTTCTCGCCGGCCTTCTGGATCACCGGGCCGTCGGCCATCGGGTCAGAAAACGGCACGCCGAGCTCGATGATGTCGGCGCCCGCGGCGACCATGCCGTGCATCAGCTCGGGCGTGACGTCGGCGAACGGGAAACCGGCGGTCACGTAGGGAATCAGCGCCTTGCGGCCCTGCGCCTTGAGCGCGGCCATCGTGGTGGCTATGCGGCTCATCGCTTGAGCTCCAAAACCACCTCGCCCTTGACGGTTTGTCCGCGGCAACTGGGGCGGCAGTAGA
>Ga0214917_10006487_pt1 | contig 12118 bp, 9 predicted proteins | sample LL_1208_BB_MetaG_FD_177983 | JGI IMG/M metagenome (GOLD analysis project Ga0214917, IMG submission 177983) | Freshwater microbial communities from Lake Lanier, Atlanta, Georgia, United States - LL_1208_BB | ecosystem: Environmental > Aquatic > Freshwater > Lake | place: USA: Georgia | collected...
GAACCAGTGATCGCGCGCCGGGTCTTCATTGATGGCGTGGAGACCCTCGAACTCGTTGCCGGAGCGCGGCGCCTTGAGGCCGCCCGGATATGCGACGCGACCATTCGCCCGTTCCCGACTCTGCGCACGGAGATCCGCGACCTCACCGACGAGGAAGCCGAACGCCTTTCCCTGATCGAGAACCTTCAACGCGAGAACCTGACGCCCCTGGAAGAGGGATACCGGTACACCCATCTGCAGCGCCGGGATCCGTCAAGATGGTCGGTGCGCGCGATTGCGGACTTCGTGCACAAGAAGAAGAGCACCATCCAGAACCGTCTGAACCTCGTGCGCGACCTGGCAGTCGCCGAGGCGGTCCTGAGTGAACGCATCCCGCCCACAGCGGGGTTCCACATCATGCGTTTGCCACCGGAAATGCGGGCAACCTACCTAGCCGAAGCCGTCCGGCACGGCCTGACCGTCGAACAGGTCCGCGCCGATGTCGACCGGCGCGTCACCATCCTTCGAGCGACTTCCAACGGCATCGAAACGGGCGACCTTTCTGGAACCCAGCCTGAACCCGACGCTCATGCCACGTCGCCGACCACCCTACTCCCGGCTGACGCGGATGCAACCCCCACGAGTCGCACGGTGCGCTTGCGTCACCTCCGGGCGCAACGCGCTCAGGTAGGCCTCCGGATTGATGAACTCGAGGCCGAATTGCGCCGGCACGTGGTTGCTTTCCGCGAACTCTCGGTGGAAATCGCCAAGGTTGACGGATTTCACGACTGACATCGCGCCGACTCGTCGTGTCTTCAGATAGGAACCGCGTGAGTCCGGTGCATTTCTGGGGTGCTTGAACGCACCGCCGCGTCAGGCGGCGACACCAAATGTCAGGTAGATGTCAGGTTTGGCGCCTCGCGCGGTGCCATACTGTCCCCATGAAAGGGGGCACGCATGCTTACCGAACCATCGAACATTGACGCGATGCTTCCTGTCGCGTCGTTTGCGACAGAGACGCGGGATGATGACACCTGCGATTATGGTGACGACGTGGCCGAACAGGCCGCAGCTGTCGTCGCACCGGTCCTTACACCGGCAGAGACAGATGCACTTTTCGCCCAACTGTTCGAACAGTACGAGCAACCCATCTTCCAGTACGCCTATCGCCTGCTTGGTGATCCTGAAGACGCCCGCGACTTCACCCAGGATGCCTTCGTGAAGGCATACCGCAAGCTTCCCGAAACCCTCGCCAAGGGAAACTTCCAAGCTCAGGCGTGGCTCTATCGCATCGCCACGAATGTTTGCCTTGACGAACTCCGGCACCGCCGGCTTCTCAAGTGGCAGCCGTGGGACTCTTTCATTTCGCTTTTCCACCCAAGCCAGGTCGCACGCGACAATCCTGAGCGGGACGCGATGCAGACCGAGACCAAGGGCGAAGTCGCCTCGGTCCTTGACCGCCTTTCGCCCCGGTACCGTGCGGCGCTCATCATGCGTGAATACCACGGTCTTGGCTACGAGGAAATTGCCGAAATCCTTGGTACATCCCGAACCGCAGTCAAGACACTCCTGCTTCGCGCTCGTGAGAGTTTCCGGTTGCACTACGCCAAGATGCACCCGAACCTCGCTGCCGAGGCGCGTGGCCCACGCGTGCTTCCACGCGCCATGGGGCGCACGGCGAACACTCCCGGCACCCTGGTCCAGGAACTCGCTGCCGTCTAGGACCGGGACTCGCGAACGGCCACCGCCCAGACTTGATTGACAGACCCTTTGCCAGACCGGCCAATGAAGCCCGGACTGGCGAAGGGTCTTTTCATTCCACCGGCACCGGCACTCAGCTCAATGGCTGACGCTTGATCGGTGCAACGATCCTTGGCGTGGTTCGTCTTGAGGCGAACCGCTCGTCTTCCACCTCTTTGCGCGCCCGTTCGAAGCGTTCGACAAGGTTGATGTCCGCACCACCTTCGGCGCCGATACGTCCTCCGACCCGCACCATCGCTGGGACCCGCGTCAACCGGCCCAGGACAACGACTTCGCCCTGGTTCAGGCCCGGAAGGTCGTCGAGCAGCGCCTGCGACACCACTTCCGATGCCCGTTGGATCGCCTTCTGGTCGTCCGGGTTGGTCAGCCTCATGATCAGCTGTGACGCACATTGTGAGAGGGTGTCGTCGGAAATCTTCGATGGTCTTTGGGTGACGACGATCAGGAAGACCCCAAACTTCCGGCCTTCGGACGCCACGGTGTTGATGATCCTCGAGGCCCGGGTGGTTTCCCTCCCTCCAGGTACGAGGTTGTGTGCCTCTTCCAGGACCACGAAGACTGGGTTAGTCAATTCACCTCCGAGGGCGCGCTGCCACAGGTTGGAGAGAAGCCATTCGGCCGTGTAGGCCATTACCCCTTTTTCTGTCCCTGCGAGGTCGAGAACCGTGAGTGCCATCGGCTTCAGGATTGCGTTCAGGTCGATCGTCGACTGGCTCCAGATCGGGTACTTCTCCAGTTTGCGGATGTACCGGAGTGCACTTCTGGCCGCGACCATCTCGCGGTCGTCAACCGACGCAGCTTTGGATCCGGCGGCGTGGGGAGGGCCAGCTTGGGTATCGCCGCGCCCTCGCCTTGTGACCGTCCCGTTCGTGACCTGGTCGGTCGCCCGGATCAGTTCAAGTTGGGCGGCGCCGTCGTCGAAGTCCGGTAGCCGGGTTGCGACGGTGGCCGCGCCATTGTCAGCCGCGTGGTCATCAACATCTTCGAGCGGGACACCTGCGAAGTCGGCCAGATGTTGGGCGAGGAACCTCGGATTGAAGTCGACCCGGTCACGACGGAGGCGGATGCAGGCATTGACCACTGCCTCACGGATCCGCTCGGCATTCGACGGGACGCCGGCCACGTCGCAAATTTCCTCGCCGTCGAGGCCGGAGAACCGGATGGTGTACTTCGACGACGGTCCGCACAGGTCATCGGGATAGCGCTGCCGACCCGCGATCGGGACCCGGTACAGCTGGATGCGGTCGTGGTTCGGTGCCTTGCGCGCGTGCTCGTACGGAACGGCCTCGTCCTCGCGCAGCTTGCGCAGCTGGACATAATCAGAGTTGGGATCGAGCACCACGATGGTGGCTCCGAGGTTCAGGAGTTCCTCAAGCACCTTCCCGGCGAGGTACGACTTGCCCGCGCCGGTCTGCGCGATGATGGCAAGATGCCGTGACAGGCCGTTCGGGTCGAGTGCGACTTCCACTTTCTGCCGGTTCATGAGTGTTCCGAGGGTGATGGAGGTCCCGGCGGTCCGAGAGAAGAACTTGCGCAGGAGTTCATCCGGAGCCAGGTGCACCCGTGTACCCGGCAGTACCGCGTTCCTGGCAGCCCGGACGGTCTGCTGGTCGCTGTCGAGATAGCCGACCACCGCGGCTTCGACGCGCAGGCGAGGCGGAAAGGTGACCCGGTGGTTCAGGACGGTCTCTGCACCAAGGAAGTCGATCCGGTCATCAAGGGTGATGACATCTGCGGTGATGTTGGTCACTTGGGCAAGAAGATCTACCGTGACGGTTGTGTCGCCCCGGCGCTCACGCATCCCTGCGACCACGACGTACTCGAGTCGCGGAGGTACGAGTTCCTGGCTGCTGACGAAACTGAACCCGGCCGGTGTCGACTCTCCCGTGACGTACCCGATGGCTACCCCTTGAGGAGAACCTCCAAGGGATGCCAATGCCTCGTTCTTCCGGATCCCCGGAGCGGTCATGCGGTCTTGTCCGGTGTCCATGCCAGCAGTTCCTCGGTTCGGTGTCGGTCGATTGGCCCGTTCACGATGGTCGGGCAGTGCCTCGGGATCCGACGTCGAATCATAGTACAAACGTTCCAGTTGACGGAAAGGGTGGCACCGATCCGTGCGTGACTGGAATCGCGCTTCAGTTCAGTGCATCATGTGGTGAACACGCAGGAACCCGCAATCGGGGCGCATCCAAGCCTGGCGGGGTGAGGTGGGGTGGTGTCTGTTTCGCTACCCGGGATGTTCCGGATCATGCAGGAGGTTCAGGTGGTGCCACGGAATGGTCCGACGATCCACGACATCCTCCGCACCGTTCCTCTGCTTCGGGGCCTGACCGAGACCCAACTCGTTGACATGGGTCGTCTGGCACGTACGCATCGGTTTGAACGTGAGCAGATCGTCTTCCTTCAGGGAGACCCGGGCGATTCCGTTCACGTGATCCTGAATGGTGAGGTCAAGGTTGTCGTGACTTCGCGTACCGGCCACGAGGCAATCCTGGCCTTCCTGGGAGAGGGCGAGAGTTTTGGGGAGATGTCCCTCCTTGACGATTTGCCACGTTCCGCCACCATCCAGGCCACTGCACCGACCACCACACTCTCGCTGCGGAAGACCGAGTTCCATCGGCTGTTGCGTGATGCGCCGGATGTTTCCCTGCGTCTCCTCCGCGCACTGGCGAGGCGCCTGCGGGAGTCTGGCATGTTGGTCCAGGACGCAGCCTTCCTTGACGTTGGAGAACGCCTCGCGAAGAAACTCCTGGCAATGGCGTTTCCGGATGGCGATGACGCCGGAACCCGTGCGCGCCTGGTGCCGCCGGTCGAGCTGCGGGTTACCCAGCAGGACCTCGCTTCGATGATCGGAGCGACCCGTGAGAGCGTCAACAAGGCACTGTCGAACTACCGGTCACGCGGCACGATAGACATCGCCAGGAACCGGGTGATCCTCAACGACATCGAAGCGCTACGTCGGATCGTTGACGCGTCGTTCGAATAGTTTAGGTTCAGGCACGGATACGGGCGGACCAGAGGGTGCATCGGGGCCCGACGCCAGGCGTCCGTACAGACGTTCGAGCTGGCTGTCATCCTCATAGTGGATGACGACCTTGCCTCCCCGGCGTCCCTGGATCAGGTCGACCCGCGTGGTGGTGTCTCCGAGCACGGACCTGATGCGCTGTGCGACCGGATGGGTTTCCACCGGGTTGGGAGGCGGTGGCGCGACCGACCCGAGGAGCCGCTTCACGAGCGCCTCGGTCTGGCGCACGTTGAGGCCTTCCCGGATGACCCGGGAAGCCACTTCCCGTTGGCGGATGCTGTCTGGCAAGGCGAGCAGTGCCCGGGCGTGCCCTTCGGTCAGGTCGCCGTCCCGGAGGTCCTGCTGCACGCTTGGGGGCAAATGCAGCAAACGCAAGGTATTCGTGATGGTGTGCCGGCTACGCCCCACACGCTTGCCGATGGCCTCGTGGGTCATGCCGAAGTCGGTGGCCAGTTGGCGATAGGCGCCGGCGGCTTCAAGGGCGTTCAGGTCGGACCGTTGGACATTCTCGACCAGTGCGAGTTCAAGCCACTCCTGCGGTGTGGTGACCCGGACAGACACGGGAACGCGCACCATGCCGATCATCCGGCTGGCCTGCCACCGTCGTTCCCCGGCGATCAACTGGTAGCGGGGTAGCCCCCCGCCTGCGTTTGGGACCGGACTCACCAAGAGTGGTTGCAGGACGCCGTGCACCCGGATCGAGTCTGCAAGGTCGGCCATTGCAACTTCGTCGAAGACCTGTCGCGGTTGGCGCGGGTTCGCCTCGATGCGGTCGATATCCACCTCAAAAGGCGTACCGTCAGGCACCAAGTCATCGTGCGGTTCCGGTGTGCGAATTGTGGTGGTGGGCTCAGGGGTCGACGCGATCAATGCATCGAGACCCCGCCCGAGGCCCCGTCGTGGCGGCATTGCTACACCCCCACCAACGTTGCGGGCCGGGCGGCGTCGAACCGGGCATCAAGTTCGGCGGCGAGGGCACGGTACGCCTCGGCGCCTCGTCCGGATGGGTCGTACCGCATGATCGACTGGCCGTAGCTGGGTGCCTCGCCCAGGCGGATTGTCCGCGGGATCATCGTTTGCAGGAACAGGTCCGGGAAGTGCGTGCGGACCTCCTCGACGACATGCTGGCCGAGACCGGTGCGTGAATCGAACATGGTCATCAAAAGGAAGAGACCGCGCAGTTCCGGGTTGAGACGGTCGCGTACCCGGCGCAAGGTATCGAGCAGCTGTGTCAGACCTTCCAAGGCTAGGTATTCGCACTGGATTGGCGCGAGCACTGAAGCGGCCGCAACCAGTGCATTCAGGGTAAGCAAACCGAGGGCCGGGGGACAGTCGATCAGCACGTAATCGTATGTCTCGATCGAGCCGAGGAGTCCATTCCGCAACCGTTCCACCCGGTTTGCCTGTCCGACGAGTTCGGTTTCCACACCTGCCAGGTCTGGCGACGACGGTATCAGGTCGAGGCGGGCACCATCGGGAACCTGCTTCCCAGCGGCGTCGAGCACTCCGACGATGACCGATGTGGCAGTCGCCTCGCCAAGCAGCAGTTCGTAGGAGCCCGGAAGGTCCTTGCTGGATCCGACAGCACTGGTCAGGTTTGCCTGGGGATCAATATCCACCAGCAAGACCCGGCGTCCCAGTGCCGTGAGGGCCGCGCCGAGGCTTGCCACGGTGGTCGTCTTTCCGACGCCACCCTTCTGGTTCGCAACCGCAATGATCCGGGTCGCCATGCGAGATTCTCGTTCTCCGGCCAGTGGGATGCGCCCGTCGAAATCAGAAGCGGGTATTCAAGTCGTGAGGACCGGGCCAATCCGATGCCACCGACCACCATCATCCGGGATTCTAGCCCTCGACTGCTAACCGGGAGTCATCGTGCCGTGAATGTCGGGTGCAACGTCCCCTCCCAAGGCGCCAGATTTGGATACGCTTCGCTTGCGGCGTCTTCGCGGTCAAACGTGTGGCCGATAACATTGCAAGACCCTGTTAGGGAGAAATCGTGGCGGTCAGCAAGGAGGGTGAATCGCTATTCTGCGCCGCGCCGCGGGATTCTTTTGCCGAGAGCCGAATACGCGAGGCCATCGAGCGAGGCGATTTCGCGAATGTTCCCGGTTCGGGTCGGCCGCTTGACCTTGGCGAGGAGAACCCCTTCGCCGGCGACATGGAGGTGGCGTACCGGATTCTTCGCCAGGCCGGCGGTGCGCCCCTCTGGATCGAACTGGGCCGGGAAATAGACGACGGACTAGAAGCGCTGACGGAGTTTGTAGTTGCGGCCCGGTCTGAGGCGATGCAAGGGTCTCATGAATTCTCGCCTGCGACGGGCTCCGTGGCCCGCCAAGGCTCACTTCCCTGGTGGAAACGGGTGTTGTCGCGATTGTTTGGAAGCAGCCGCTCCCGTTCGGTTGTCCGTGGCTCGTCCCGCCGTAGCCACAAAGCGCGTACGCGGGCCCGTAATGCGTACCTCCATCAAGCCGAGGAGATTGACCTCCAGGTGGAGCGCTTCAACGCCTGCCGGCCCCGCGCTCTGACGTGGCTTGAACGTCCCCGCCTCACCGCGGCGCTTGCGGCTGCGCGTTTCGACCGCGAGTGGCCGCCGGATGGAGCTCTCCAACCCACGTCGGAATGTGGGTAATGGCGGGTTCACACTACGGCCGGTGGCATCCGGGAGTCGAACTCGTCGATCGGTTCGAAGGCAAGGTCGGCGGCTTGGAAGTCCGATGCAAGCACTCCCATGTACAGGAGGGAATGCCAGACGCTTTCGATGCACATCTCCTCCCGGAGGACACCCTCCACCACAAAGCCGCACTTCTCGTAGGTGCGGCGTGCCCGGTGATTGAACTCGAGGACGCGGAGGTAGACCTTGTGGAGGTGCAGGTCGTCGAACGCGTATCGGAGGGTCAGCCGGAGCGCCTCGCTTCCATAGCCCCTGTCCCGGTGTCCGGCACCGATCCAGATTGACAGCTCGGCCGCATTGTGCGGGATTGCACGGTCCCAAAGGCTCACTAACCCAAGTGGTTCGCCAACAAGAGTCGTAATCATCAAATCTGTTAGAGCAGCACTTTGGTCACCCAAAGGCACGTGCCGCCACAACCACGCCGAGGGCGACGCGTCTATTCCCATGAAGTGATCGATTTCCGGATCGGCGCGCAGGCGCGCCAGTTCGGCCTGGTCACTTTCGATTGCGCGCCGGATCCTGACTAGCCGTCCTGCCCGCAGGACCGGCAGACGTCGTGAGTTCCCGCGCATGGCGGCGCATTATCTCACAGGTGACAATAGGGTTCCTCCATGACGGCACCGGACCGCGCACGTCGACCAGAATGGCCGGCGAGCGGCCGGGGAAGAGAGTGAGAGGCGCGCGGTTGGAGGAACGGAATGGCTGAGTCGTCGACGCACACGGTGACGGCCGACAACGTCTCGGCCCCATCGAGCGGCGGCGTCCGGGGACTTGTTCGGCGCGCGCTCCATGATCCGCGGTCCCTTGCCTACCGGCGCACGCTTGCCGTCATTCTCGTTGCCATCCTGACGTCGGTCATCGCGCTCGTCCTGGAGACAGTCCATCCGCTGCACGAGGATTACCTGTCGGCGTTTGTGACGATCGACTACGCATTGCTCGTGCTGTTCACGGTTGAATACGCGTCGAACATCTGGGTTGCCTCGAACCGGCGCGCATACCTCTTCAGCATCTGGGGGGTGATCGACTTCCTGTCGATCGCACCCTCGTTCCTTGCGCTGCTCGATGTGTCTGGCACCGGCGGGACCCTGATCCCGGGCGTGAACATCGGGTTCCTCCGCGAACTCCGCATCCTGCGGGTCTTGCGGATGCTGAAGTTGATGAAACTCGCCAGCGAACGTGCGGCCGAGTCGAGCGCGAATGCCAAGGACAAGAACACGTTCTGGCTTGACATCCAGATCTACCTGATATGCCTGTTCACGGTCCTCGTGATCAGTGCGACCGTGGTCTATCACATCGAGCCGTATCCAGTGGATGCTCCCTCACTGTCCGAGGCCCTGAAGCTGCTTGCGGATGACGCCGAACCAGTCACCGAAGCCTGGGCGTCGAACCCGATGATCGAGTTCTACAAGGCCCGTGCCGATCAAGGTTGGCCGCTTCCGACCTACACGTTCGACAACGTCCCGATGACAATCTGGTGGGCTTTCGTGACCTTGACGACCACGGGGTACGGAGACATGTACCCGGTCACCGGGTTCGGCCGCTTTGCCGGTGCGCTGACCATGTTTGCCGGCCTGGCCCTGTTCTCACTCCTGACGAGTGTTGTCGGGCGGACATTGATGAGGTCGCTGTTCGGGCGCCAAGGGGACGGGGATCCCCAGGCTGCCGAGAGACGCGCGAAATTGCGGGCCCTTCTCGACTCCCTTCAGTTGCTGGGACCACGCGTGATGATGGGGGGAGGAGGCGCTGATCGCGTCCTCGACGACGATCAACCGACTGACCTGACCGCATCGTTTTCTGCCCAGTCTCTTGCCGGCTTTGGGGAAGCTGCCCGGGTCATTGTCCGGGAGACGGTGGAGGCCACTGGTGGGCGTCAGATCGACACCGCCAAGGCCGTCGCGACGGACTCGGTCCTCACCCAGGTGCTTCGCCACGCGTTCGTTGACGAGCGGACCCAGGTGTTCGCGTGGGTGCGCCGTGTGCTTACCGTCCTTATCTTCACGTCAATCGGTATCGTCATCCTCAATTCGGTTTCCGAGATTCACAATACTCTTGGCCCCACTTTCGAGATGTTCGAAGTCGCGATGGTGGTCCTCTTCTCGTTTGAGTACCTTTCCTACCTGTACCTCGCGACGAACAAGCGTGCCTACGTCCTCGGTTTCTGGGGGCTTGTTGACCTGTTTGCCATCCTGCCGACCTACATCACGCTGGTCTTCGCCATCTCGTCTTCATTCGGCATTGAGGTCGACCTTTCCCACGGCATTGCCTTCAAGATCATCCGCATCCTCCGGGTTCTGCGCATGTTGCGGGTCCTGAAGCTGATGAAGTCGGCCGTGTCGTCCGCCCAGGCGACGATGTCGGGCAAGCAGTCCACATTCTGGATGGACCTCCAGATCTACTTCATCGCCCTGCTGACGGTCCTTACCATGTCATCCACCCTCATCTACACGCTTGAGGTTGACCAGGCCGGCACGCAGTTCATCAACATCCCGGTCGCCATGTGGTGGGCCGTCGTGACCATCACCACGACCGGCTACGGCGACATGTTTCCAGTCACCCTCGCCGGGCGCGTCGTGGCGATGTTCACCATGATCGCGGGCCTCGCCCTTTTCGGAATCCTCACAAGCGTGGTCGGCCGTGCCCTCATGAGTTCCCTGTTCGGGTCGAGTGGGGAGGACACCGATGGTGACGGCGACCTTGACAGCGATGAACCCATTGACGATGCCATCCGGACCGTTGAGTACCTGACTGCCCAGACTAGTCCGTCGGTTGTCGGTGGAACCGGCGGGGAGTGACAGACCGGCCCGTCCTGGATGTACTCCAGGACGGGCCGTACAGGCATTTCTTGACAGTTGTCTATCCGGTTTCCCGGCGTTCACGCTTGGCGTTACGCGACGGTGATCTCGATGGTCTCGATCACGTCACCAGGGGTCGAGGATCGCCCCGGGTCGCGCTCCGAGATGGACTTCAGGACGTCAATTCCCTTGACTACTGTGCCGAAGACCGCGTGCTTTCCGTCCAGGTGAGGCGTTGGTCCGTACGTGATGAAGAACTGGCTTCCGTTGGTGTTCGGACCTGCATTCGCCATAGACAGGATTCCGGCATCGCTGTGACGGTTCTTCAGCGCGGATGCCTCGTCGTTGAACCGGTATCCCGGGCCACCACGTCCCGTGCCGGTCGGGTCACCCGTCTGTGCCATGAAGCCGGGGATCACCCGGTGGAATGTCACGCCGTCGTAGAAGCCGTCCTGGGCGAGGAACACGAAGTTGTTCACCGTGAGCGGCGCCGACTTGGCGTACAACTGGATGACGATGTCGCCCTTCGCAGTCTTGATGGTCGCGGTATGGTCTTTTTCTGGGTCGATGCTGAGTTCTGGGGGCGCGTCATACTGCTTCGACATCGTGGGTTTCCTCTCCGCCCACGCGCGTCGGACGACAAATCCGGCCGTGTCCGCCCGGTTCCGGGTCGCCGTGGGGTGGCCAAGAGTGTAGCGTTGCGATCCGTTTTCCGAAGGGTTGGTATGCTTCCGCGCGTGCCCTGCTTTTCATATCAGGCACATTGTCCTTTGCGAACGTCGCCACCGCGAACCAAGCAGTACTGACGAACGTCACATCTGGGAGCACGGAGAATGGTGAAGCAAGCGCCGCCGACACTCGACCAAGGCCCGCACCAAAACGGGCACGTCCCGGTGAACGGCGATGACCACGGTGCAAACGGCACTTCCCATGCCAACGGAGTGGTGAACGGTGATGAAGTAACTAATCAGCCTTCACGAGGGCTCAGGGGTCTTGCGGAGGACGCAATCCTTCATCCGCATACGGGCGCCTACGATGTCACCTTGAAGGTGGTCTTGGTTGCCATTCTCTCGAGCATTTGCATCCTTGCGCTTGAGACGATCCATCCATTGGTTGACGATTACAGGGAAACGTTCCACGCCGTTGACCTTGTTCTTCTTGTGATCTTCACTGCTGAGTACCTGCTGAACGTCTGGGTCGCCCCCAACCGCAAGGCGTACATCTTCTCTCTCTGGGGTGTCGTGGATTTCCTTGCCATCGCGCCGGCTTACATCGAGCTGGCGTTTGGAGGGATGGAGAGTCTGATCTTCCTGCGTCAGCTGCGCATCCTGCGGGTCATGCGGATGCTGAAGCTACTCAAACTCGCGGCTGAGAAGGCTGCCGAATCGGCCGCGCAGGCGACCGAGAAGAAGTCCACCTTCCTCATGGACATACAGATCTACATGATCTGCCTCTTCACGGTGCTGACCATCAGCTCGTCGCTCCTCCACCTGTTCGAGGGTGTCCGACCAGGAGTGCCGGAAGTGACTTCAGACGCCCTGGCGGAACTCGCCAAGGGTGAAGAGAGTGGCGTGCGACCCGAGTGGGCCAATGACCACATGGTTCAGCTCTATGCGGAGCGGGCCGAAAAGGGGTGGAGCAACCCGGTCTATACCTACACAAGCGTGCCCAAGGCCTACTGGTGGTCGATTGTCACGCTCACGACCACTGGCTATGGCGACATGTTCCCCGTCACCTTGGCCGGACGGATTGTCGCCGGTGGCACCATGCTCGCCGGATTGGCGCTGTTCTCGCTCTTGACAAGCGTTGTCGGGCGGGCACTCATGACATCACTCTTCGGCAAGGGAGATGATGAAGAAGGCGTCGGTCCCAAGATCGTGGTGATTGGCG
>Ga0214917_10006488_pt1 | contig 12117 bp, 10 predicted proteins | sample LL_1208_BB_MetaG_FD_177983 | JGI IMG/M metagenome (GOLD analysis project Ga0214917, IMG submission 177983) | Freshwater microbial communities from Lake Lanier, Atlanta, Georgia, United States - LL_1208_BB | ecosystem: Environmental > Aquatic > Freshwater > Lake | place: USA: Georgia | collected...
TCACGCCTTGGCAGCACCTTCGTAGATGGCGGAGTCCACCCACGCTTTGGTACTCGCAACTTCACAATGCCTCTACAAAACGGCCAATACATCGAAGTTGTGTGCCCATTAGATCACCCAGCAACAGAGCAAACTCCTTGGGGTAAAGCTGTTAGCAAGAAAGCACAAGAAGGCGGCGGTTGGCTTACTTGGGTTTTTGCAACAGAAGATATTTCAAAGGTTGAAGAGAAGTTTGGTCGCAGTGCAATCGAAGGTCACCGCACACGCCCAGATGGAAGCGATCTAAAGTGGAAGCAAATCGGAGTTAACGAGATTACTGATTCTCGTGAACTTCCATTCTTCATTCAATGGTTAACAGCTGATCACCCATCACAAGATGGAAAGGCTGTTGCTTCGATTAAAAAGATCACGATTGCTGACACTGATCACCTAGCTGATTCTTGGTTTAAGTCAGAGATTCTTGATGGATTAAATGGCGCATCAGTTGATTTCGTAGATCCATCAGCAAATGATGGCGAATTTGGAATAGTGGCGGTGCAATTAACAACTCCAACAGGATCTGTAGTTCTCGACTGACTCATACCCAAAATTGTCTACCCAGATCCCTCAAGATTAATAAAATTCTTTCTAGAATCACCTAGTGAGCGATAAAGCAGATGGCCCAGATAGTAAGCGAACCAAGCTGCTGAATCTGTTTAACTCATTCAACTTTAGGGTGATTCTTGCAATCACCTCACTTCATTTAATCTTCATTGTTATCTTTGACAAGGTCACGGCTTTTGCCTCAGATGAAGATATTTATATGGGTGTTTTTAACAATCTCTATACATCAGATTTTTCTCTCGACGACGGCTCAGTTTGGCAGACGGGAAGCATTAACGCGCTTCGAGTCATATATTTGCCTGCCAAACTTCTTGAGGTCATCGGATTCTCAGATTTCTATTCGCTACGAAGCTTGTCTGTCTTCTATTCCATGCTTTCACTAAACTTATTGTTAAGGATGGCATCAGAAGCAAACATCCTCCGACTACCTATTAGATTTTGGCTCTCCGCGGGATATCTAATTCCCAGCATATTCGTATGGAGCTCACTTGGTCTGCGTGAAAGCTTTATATTTTTTTCATTTATCGCAATATTTTATTTATTGGTCAATCCACGAAATCTCGCTTTTGGCGTCCAATTTCTATTGCTCGTTGCAGCAAGTACATTCCTTCTAGTTTCAAAAGTCTATTTGTTTGGGCTTTTGCTTATCTCTCTCTTGACATCAGTAGCAGCCTTCTCAATACGTAAGATAAGAATTGAAGGCAAAACTCTTAAGCTCATCTGGGCATTCTTAATCCCGTTAATCTTATTACCAACCACCTCGACAAACTTAGTCACAAAGGCATCAGTCACACTCGAATCAAAGTTGTATTTAAACACACCAAGACCAACGACAATTGAAGGAGGTCAAACTCTCGTTGAACTCAATCGACAGCTCGATAAGAATCCGATTCTTTCTTGGCTCACTTCCATATCTGGAGCAAAAAGCTATCTTGATGGAAGGTTGGAAGCGGCCTACTTACCACCTGGTTCAAAAGAGTTATCTAAAAAAATTGCCCAACGAAAAACACAACCTGCATCTTTGCAAGATCCAATCTCGCTATTGGTGGGGGCCTACAACTTTCTCTTTGTCCCGATTCCATTTGTGGATAACGGAAGCTTCTTTCTAAATGCCCAAAGTTATGAGAGTTTCCTCTGGTACTTCTACTACTTGATCCTCGTAATTCTTTTGGTGGGCCTTATCCGCAGGCGTGATGTCCTAAATCTAGTGACCTTGTCCTCAAGCCTTTTCTCCATAGGATTCATTATGATGTCAACTCTTATCGAAATCAACGACGGAACCTCAGTACGACATCGAGCAGTCTTACTCATAGGCATTTTAGTCATACTAGCCACATATCGGAGGGAAGAACCTACTCCAAGCACACCACCGATTTTTTAAATTTCACGCGCTAACCAATAGGATAATTCAATGAGTAAAGTCGCAGTAACCGGCGGTGCTGGTTTTATTGGTTCCAACCTTGTTTCCCGCCTAATTGCCGAGGGTCATGAAGTTGTTGTCGTTGATGATCTTTCAACAGGTCTTCTTTCAAATATAACCAGTCAAAGTTGTGAATTTCGCAAGATATCTGTTACGGATTTTGATCAACTAAGTTCTGCAATCAAGGACTGTGAAACGATCTTTCATCTTGCTGCACGCGGATCAGTTCCTCGTTCAATTAAAAACCCTGTTGCAACGCATATAGTAAATGCGACGGGCACATTATATGTTTTAGAGGTCGCACGTGAATCGGGTGCACATGTTATATTTAGTTCCTCATCATCTGTTTACGGAAGAAATATGCAGCTTCCAAAAGATGAATCGATGTGGCTTGGTCCAATGACGCCTTATGCTGCAAGCAAACTTGCGGCAGAAGGATATGTACAGGCTTATGCATCCGCCTACAAGGTTCCAACAACACTTCTGCGATTCTTTAATGTATTTGGCCCACGACAAAGACCTGATCATGAATATGCTGCTGTCCTGCCTAAATGGATCTGGCTGGCTATGCATAATATGCCCATACAAGTCTTTGGTGATGGTTCATCATCCAGAGACTTTACATATGTAGATACGGTTTTGGATGTTGCGATTACCGCAATGAATCATAAAGTGACATCAGATGGAGCGATCAATCTTGCATACGGAAACCGCATTTCACTTAATGACACCATTCATCTGCTAAAAAGACAATTCCCGGACTTGCAAGTAAATTACACGAGCGAACGCCCAGGCGATGTTAAAGAGTCGCAAAACTCTCCTGAACTGCTAAAGAATCTTTTCCCTACAGTGCAACCAAAGGCCTTTGATGCTGCGCTTTCTGAAACCATTGCTTGGCTTCAGGAATTCGGCCAGGGTGTTGCAAATGGCCCACAAACTTTGGATTAGTTGAATAACTTATGTGTGGAATTTCCGGTGGTGTAGGCCCAAGTGCGCCCAAAAAAGACTTACTTGAAGCGCAACTCAAGTCTATTGAGCATCGTGGACCAGATGATAAAGGAATATATGTCAGCAACGGCGTTGGATTAGGGATGTGCCGGTTAGCGATAGTCGAAGTCGCTGCCGGAAAGCAGCCTGCGTCAGATTCGAGCGAAATGATTCATGTTGTTTGGAATGGCGAGATCTATAACTACCGTGAACTTCGTGCCGAATTAGAACAGCGCGGGGTTCATTGCAGAGATACAAGTGAATCAGAAGTCATAATCAACCTTTATATAGAATTTGGATTAGATTTCATAATTAAGCTAAACGGAATGTTTGCAATAGCGATTCATGACGCCCGTGACAATACCCTTCATCTTATTCGTGATCGAATGGGGAAAAAACCTTTGTGGATTTCGCAATCAAACGATGGAACCATATTTTTTGCCTCGGAAGTTCGGGCACTCATGCTGGCACGACCAGATAGAACCTTGCGCACGGACATGATTTCTGAGGTAATGCAATATGGTTACATAAACTCACCAAACTCCGCGTTTAATGAAATAAATCAAGTTAATCCGGCAGAAATTTTATCTTGGAAATCTGACCACACATCTAAAGTCCGGTATTGGAGTCCAAGATTTGAGCCAAAAAATGAGGTTAGTTACAAAGATGCGGTTATCGAAACAGAGCGCCTTATTACGAAATCCGTTGAGCGCAGATTGATTTCTGAACGTCCTATCGGAGCGTTCTTAAGTGGTGGTTATGATTCAACAATCGTCACGGCGATCATGGCTAAATTGATGGACAAAAAAGTGAATACTTTTTCTGTTGGGTTTGCAGATCCTCGATTCAATGAAGCACCTTTTGCTCGCAAAATTGCAGATTATTTGGGAACAACACATCATGAACTTATTGTAGATCCCGACCCAACTCTAATGATTGAAAATATTTCATCACTGCTAGATCAACCATTTGCAGACTCATCGATCATCCCGACATATCTTTTAAGCGAGCATGCAAGAAAGAAGGTAATTGTGGCCTTGGGTGGCGATGGGGGGGACGAGATTTTTGGTGGTTATGATCGGTACCTATTAACGCCGTTGGTGCAAGCTCTAAATCCTTTTTTGCCAGTGATTAGAGGAGCAATGAACTTAACAAGAATTCAAACAAATCCATTTTCTAGAAAACCCCGTGGAGTGAAACGGCACCTAAGAGTTAAAAAGAACTTGATCCATAGGTATAATTCTGTTCAATCTTTAATACAGTTTAATGAAATTAATACTTTTTTAAATGTAAAAATTACGAATTCACCTGCCCAAGATCAATTTATTAAGGAACTTCAGAAATCTGGAACTCAGAATAAGCTTGACTTAATGGTGCGGTCTGATCTATCGAGTTATTTACCTGGTGATTTAATGGTCAAAGCAGATATATCTTCAATGGCCAATGGATTGGAGCTTAGATCACCTTTGTTGGATGATGAAGTTGTTGACTGGGGATTGCAACTTCCGAAAAAATACAAAATAAGCGGATTTGAAACAAAACATGTATTGAAAGATGTTGCAAGGAGTTTGGTACCCAGAGAGTTAATCGAACGCCCAAAAATGGGGTTTGGTATTCCACGGGCTAGATGGCTCAGAGAAGATTTGAAGGATATGACTTTTGATCTCTTAACCGATCAAACTGCAAAACAGCGCGGTTGGTTTGATCAGAAAGAGATTGAAAAACTCCTTCAAAACCACATGGATGGACTAGATCTAGATATTGTGATCTGGCCAATATTAATGCTAGAACTGTGGGCTAGGAATTGGTTGGATGAGTAAATAACGACGTATAGAGATTCTCATGATCAGAAACTAACCGACCAACCGAGAAATTTTTGTGAGTAAAAGTTTTAGCTTCATTTCCTAAACTCCGGCGCAAATGTGAGTCTTGTACAAGTGATTCAACGGCGTCTGCTAATTCTTGAATATTTGTTGACTTTACTAATCCGGTCTTTCCAGCCACCACAATTTCGGATACGGAACCGACATCTGTAGCAACCACTGGAACACCGACCATTCCAGCTTGGATAAGACTCAGGGGGGTTCCTTCATTGTCACTGGTCAATAAGACAATGTCCGAAGCCGCTAGAACAACTTCGATATCTGATCTCCACCCAAGGCAGGTAACATCTAGATTTTCCAACTTAATTTTTTCAGATATATCCCGAAGCAAATTCCCAGAACCTGCAATCAAGAATTTGATCTCTACATTGCGGCGATGAAGTTCTTTGACGATAGCTAAGAATCTGTCTGGTCTTTTTATTTCAGTGACTCTTCCAATTAGTGAACAGTATAAAATATCTGGATCAAGCCCTAAACTTTCTTTAGCATCCCTCTTCGTTGGGATCTCTTTCAACTGAAGACCTGGTGAAATCACTAGAAACTTCTCTCGAGTCCCTATACCCACTTCTATCAAATCTTGCTGAACTTTTAATCCCACAGATATAAAACGATTTGTAAAATGCCCAAGAATCCTCTCAATAAGAATTAAAGAATATGTTTTGCTTCGACTAAAGTACCCATGAAGCAAGTGACCATGAAAAGTGTGAACGCGAAAAGATCTATGTCCGGAGAGAATGGATGCTGCTCGACCAATGACTCCCGCTTTGGCCGTATGAGTATGAATAATGTCTGGTCTAAATTCTCGAATAATTCTTATTATTGAAATGAGAGCGCTTAAATCTGCAATAGGTTTTATACTTCTCCCTAATCCATCGATTCGCGTGACAGTTACATCTTTAGCCACATTAATTAAATAATCAGATTCATTTTCATCGCAGTAACCGGTCAAGAGTTTGTGGTCAAAAATATTAGGGTCTAAACCACGCATTAATCCAGATATTTGAACCGCCGGCCCGCCAATATTCATCCGCGAAATAAGCCTCAAGACACGAATAGGTTTACTCAATTTCGCCACACTTTTGAATCCAACATAAATTCAAATTACATCATCAGGCACCGAAATGACATACAATTCCCCTATGCCCAAGGAAAATTCTCTCGTAGCTATAATTGGACAGGGATATGTAGGGCTACCCTTAGCAATAGCAGCCGTAGAGTCTGGCTGGAGTGTCGTTGGCATAGATACGTCTGATGAACGTGTTGGAACCCTGAACCGAGGGATTAGCCCTGTAGAGGACGTATCAAGTCGGCAGATTCAAGATGCAATTGCAAATGGTATGTATAGGGCCACAAAAAACTTTGCAGAAATAGCAAATGCAGATGTGGTTGCAATTTGCGTTCCCACTCCTCTGGATTCAGATCGTAACCCCGATCTACAACCATTGTTGTCGGCAGTACGATCGATCGAACCCCATACAAGGAAAGGTGCAGTCGTCGTTTCAGAATCAACTTCTTACCCAGGAACTTTACGAAATGCAATCATTCCGATTTTTGAAAAGGGTCTAGGTTTTAAGGATAGAGAAGTCTATTTTGCTGCAGCACCTGAGCGCGTTAATCCCGGTGATCAAGTTTGGAATCAAAAAAATACTCCAAGATTAGTCGGTGGAATAAATCCTGAATCACAGCAGAAAGCACTCGAGTTTTACAACTCTATTTGCGACTCGGTAATTTCTGTGTCCTCTCCAGAAATCGCGGAAGCAGGAAAACTATTAGAAAACACCTTTCGATTCGTAAATATTGCTCTTATTCACGAGTTTACACAGTTATGTGATTCTCAAGATATTGACGTGAATCAAGTAATTGATGCTGCATCGACTAAACCTTATGGTTTTATGCCCTTCCGACCAGGTGTTGGTATTGGCGGCCATTGCATACCTGTAGACCCTCTTTATTTAACATGGTGGGCAAATCAAAATGGTAAATCAGCACGCCTTGTTCAACTTGCCGATGAAGTAAGTAATGCAATGCCGACTTACGTGGCTAGCCGAGTGATGATGTTAACCCCTATTCGCACTGACAATATTAAGGTAATGATATTAGGCGTTGCCTATAAGGCTGGAGTTAGTGATGTGCGCGAAACACCAGCAAGGGCATTAAGAGAACAGTTATTGAATCAAGGTTGTATAGTCGAATGGCATGATCCGTTAGTCGAAAAGTGGGAAGGGTCATATCCGGTTGATATTTCCTGGGACTGCGACGTTGCTGTAATTGTCACAAACCAGCCTGGGATTGATGTGAGCTACCTTTCTAACAAGGGGATCCCTATCCTTGATTGCACAAATTCTTATTCTGGTTTGAGTGGAGTTAGCCTAATTTGAGCTATTGCTGATCGAGGTGGAAACGTCTTCGATTATCATTGATAAATCGCGCTTTGGCGACCAACCTGTCAGCTCTTTTATTAGTGAAAGATTGGGTACCCGTCTTGTCATATCTTCAAAGCCTTCACCGTAGGCTTCCTCGTAAGAAATATGATGAATGGTGCTTTTTGATTTGGTCTGGAGAATGATTTTTTCTGCTAAGTCATTCATTGATATTTCATAATTATTTCCAATGTTAACAACTCGACCAAGAGTCTTATCGCTAAACGCAACTAGTAGAACCGCATCGATCACATCATCAATATGTGCAAAACAGCGAGTTTGTAATCCTGAACCATAAATTGTAATTGGCTTATCTTGCAGGGCGGACCTTACAAATCTTGGGATCACCATTCCATAATCACCGACCTGCCTTGGTCCCACCGTATTAAATAATCTGACTGTTCTTGTTGGAAGTTTTTTTTCAGAAAAATACGCAAAGGCCAAGGATTCATCTATGGCTTTTGCCTCGCTATAGGACCATCTTAAAGTCGTCGGCGATCCAATAATCCGATCATCCCATTCATTTAAAGAATCAGCTGAATTTTTCCCATAAACTTCGCTACTGCTTGTTAAAAACACAGGAATCATGTTTTGTAAAGCTGCCTCAAGCACATTCTCAGTCCCTCTAATGTTTGTCACTAAACTTTCTAATGGACGATTAACAATATTAAAAACTCCGACCGCAGCGGCCAAATGAAAAACGTAATCTGATGCAGCTACTAAATTGGTAACTAAATCTATGTCCAATATAGAGCCATTCACAATTTGCAAATCTGTTGACGCAGAGAAAGTGAATATGTTCGATAGAGAACCAGTTGAAAAATCATCAAGGATGGTAACAGTATGACTATTTTCAATTAAGCGATCAGCTAAATGAGATCCGATAAAGCCAGCACCACCGGTAATCAGAATCTTCATATCTTAAAGTCTAGTGTAAAAGGCTAACTTTATATGACATTTGAAGAACTATAGATTCAGGCAAGCTATCTATAGATTACCTGAGACCCAATTCCTTTGTATTAGATTTTGAAATACAGTTAACATTGAAATTTAACCATGTATTTCACCCATCATTCTTAAATAGAAACTCATCACACCCCGAGCCTAGAATTCCTATTTGTTTTTTTGCGATATTCGAATTGACCAAAGAAAATCCCATTAATTGCATGTATTGGATCAGGTATTTAGGGTCTATTGATTCATATGGGTATCCACCTAGCCAGTCATGGACATCGCGAGAGAACTCCATACCCCTTTTTTGGAGATAATCATGTTTATACGAACCGAAAGTTTGCCCAGTTTTTAGGTATGTGTGCAATGCAAAGACTAATTCATAGGATTTCTGAACCACTCTTTGTAGTAACTTAGGGGACTTTGAGTAAATGAATTTCTCTATCTTCCAAAAGGAGCAAAAGAGAGTTTTGCGATAGAGCGCGAGTGCAATCAGTCCACCCGGTTTCACATATCGTACGGACTCATCTATGCCCTTCATCATATCTCCCGTATGATGTAAGACACCCCAAGAGTAGACGAGATCGAAAGTATGTCCATCTAATTCCGGAATGTGCTTAAGAATATCAGCCTGAATGACTTGATAATCACCCTTAAATATTTTGCCTGACAGAACTCGTTTTGTAGTCGAAACAGAATCAAAATCATAATCTAATGAAACTAAATTTTTGCACCCAAGTAACATCATGGAAAGAGAATGAATTCCTGAACCAGATCCTATATCCAGAACCTTCATTCCTTCAAGGCAATCTAAATGAGTCAACCCAATAAAGTCTTTTTTGGAGTTTTCAATGTGTCGAGAATCTATCTGGCGCGAATATAAATCCCAATTCTCGCCGAAGGCAAAATGCTTTTTATCTTTCAAAACAATTAACCTCCATAAAATTTCCAACTTTTCTACATTTCGTTTTAAGTATGGCAGAACACGAGCCCCTAGATTGTTAATTGCTTAAACAACACTCTAGAAATATTCAAATAGAAGAAACTAAACATTTCCGACAAGATATGAGTACAAATCAATGTACTCTCTTGTGATCAACCTGGTATCAAATCTCTCAATCGAAGACAAAGCTGCGAGACTCATTCTTTGTCGCTCCAAAGGACTTTCACTCATCCAAGTAATTGCTGCAGATAGTTCTTCCGGTGCATGCGGATATACCAGAAGTCCATTCACGCGGTCTTGAATTAATTCAGGGACACCTCCTACGCGCGTCGCAATCATTGGAAGACCAATCGAATGCGCCTCCAAAATAACATTGGGAAGACCCTCGGAATGGCTTGGGAGAACACCAAATTGCGATTTCAACATAAGTTCAATTGGCCGTTCTTTGAAACCAGCAAATTCAACCCTAGCTTCAATTCCTAGAATACTGGCTTTCTGACGTAAATCTGCCAGCATTGGGCCTTGGCCAACAAAAACAAATCGTAAATCGGTATCGCACAAACTAATTGCCTCAAGCAAATCTAGATGACCTTTGTAATAAATTAAATTTCCGACAACAATGACCATCGGAGGTTGAATAAGAACATCGGGCCTTCTACCATCCAGTTCAACTATATTTGAAATTATCTTGATTTTCTTTAGAGGTATGGATTCAAATAAAGACGCATCTTGAGCGACCATGCTGGAATTTGCCGTGAAGTGTGTTGCGAAAAGATTAGAAAACCTAGATAAGTAAATCCAAATTCGACTAGATATCCCACTCCATAATCCACGTCGCGCCGAAATCCGTACGGGAACACGAGCCATGTATGCAATTGGCAGGGAGGTGATATAGGCGTGTATCAACCAGGCATGCAAAACATCAGGCTTGTTAATCATTAAAAATCTGAATAGTTGCCACGCAAAACTTAATGTCTCTAAAAATTTTCTTGGCATGCTTAACTTTGTACGCCCCGGACATATTTTTAGATTCGCCATATCGCAAATGTGCGTGTAACTTCCGTTCCAGTACAACTTTGCGATCGTGATAACTTGAACTTCATGCCCAGCGGCCTTCAACGCCTTTGCAAGCAAAATTATTTGTTTTTCGGCTCCTCCCGCGTCAAGTGATCCGATGACGAAAACTACTTTCATAGTACCTGAAACCCTAAAGTAGAATTCTGCTTGGACAATTCTCTATCTTCTTTGACTTTTCTATTTTGAAATAAAAACAAGCAACGATTCTCTGAAAAATCTATAACTTCAAAATTTCGTGATAACAGGTAGTTCACCACAAAAGGTACGGTATTTTCCCTTTGAATTCCCCGCTCAGGACCTAGATCTGCGGCAATGTACTCAATTCTTTCAAGTATATTTTCACAACCCATTATAACTTCAGGCTCCGCACCTTCCGCTTCGAGTTTTAGTAATTTAATGTCAGCTGAAATAGTTTCATCTAATCTAACAACATTAATTTTATATTCATCTTCAATCCCGAGAATCGGGATAAACGATGAATCACCATTTGCTGAAGATTGATAAAATTCCAAGGTCTTATTCGCATTCCAAAGTCCCAAATTGTAGCAAGTCGCTGGATATGAATTTTTTTGCAGACAAACAAATTCAGATTTTGATGGCTCAAAGGCAATGTACTCAACATTGACATCTATGCAATCAAAGTATAGTTTGAGATCACCGAGGTTAGCTCCGCAGTCTACAATTACATCACCAGGTAAAAATGAGAGTTTATTAAGGTGATAGGCATTCCCTACATCCAATCCACGATTAATTACGCCACGTTTGTAGACATGATTTATTAGATCTTTATTGTTTGCATATCGAGTTGCCATCTGCGAAAGCACTAGATATCCAGATTTTTCGGAATTTTGCTTTACTCTAACGCGATGATTTTCACTCATGAGTGACCAAAAAAACGACCGCAGGTTGAAGAGTGTGACAAATAGCCAAGGTTTTGTGCGCTTAGAAAAAATCATCAAATCAATGAGGTTGCTAAGTGTATGTAGAAATAACACGCTTAGAATGTACATCAAAAAGTAACTTTTTGCGTAAGAATTCCCTCAAATAATTTAGGTTTTAAGGTAGTTTGTCTTTATGACCATAAAAAGCAAATTCAATTCTTTGGCTAGGTTACTTTTAGGTGACGATGAGAAAAGATGGGTGTTGGCGGAGAAGTCCGCAAAACTTTTTAACAAAAGTGCGATTTTAGGTGAACACAATAAAATTTGGCGGAATGATTTTGAATTTCTCAAGGAAGTACGCTTGTTGCCGTGTAACGATCGACAATTAGAGAGGCTTTACGTAGTCAAGCAACTAGCCGAGTATTGCAGCACAATCGAGGGCGATTTTGCTGAGTGTGGAGCATATTTGGGAAGCAGTGCCTTTTTTATTGCCAAACAAAGGAGCAAAAAGGTTTATCTCTTTGACTCTTGGGAAGGGCTATCAGATCCTACGATTCAGGACGGGACATACTGGAAAAAAGGGGACTTGAGATCAGATTTAGAAAAAGCAATGCAAAACCTAAGGCATTTTGAGAACGTAGAATATCTAAAGGGTTGGATCCCCTCCAGATTTAATGAAGTTCAGAACAAGACTTTTTCATTTGTGCATATCGACGTGGATATCTATGAGCCGACCAAAGATTCACTTAATTTCTTTTGGGAACGTTTAACGCCAGGAGGAGTCTTGATCTGCGATGACTACGGCTTTGAAAATTGTCCAGGCGCCAGAAAAGCCATGGACGATTTTTTTGCGGGATTTTCAAAAATTATTTCCTTGCCAACTGGGCAAGGAATGGTGATAAAGAGTTTGTAAAAAAGTCAAACTCGGGATGTCATCTATTTCAGGCTTGTG
>Ga0214917_10006489_pt1 | contig 12115 bp, 19 predicted proteins | sample LL_1208_BB_MetaG_FD_177983 | JGI IMG/M metagenome (GOLD analysis project Ga0214917, IMG submission 177983) | Freshwater microbial communities from Lake Lanier, Atlanta, Georgia, United States - LL_1208_BB | ecosystem: Environmental > Aquatic > Freshwater > Lake | place: USA: Georgia | collected...
GATTATCTCGTAGCCAAGTCCTGAGTATTCTGCCATTGAGAATATCGCGTGCTCTGGAGATCCGTACTCTTCAGCACTCTTAAGCGCAACCTCAAGAAGTTCATGTCCGATCAGTGATGCCTCACCACGACTTGACCTAGGATGAGCCTTAGGTAGTAGATCATTATCCTGCTTGTAATTTGGGTTTGAGGGACGTCCTGATCTTAAAAGTTTTAGAAATGCGTTAACGCGAGCCATCGCCCACTGATCTCTTGTCTTACCTGGTCTGTGACTAGATGAGAACGCTCCTGATCCGCGGCGGTACACAGCCTTTAACATCGGAAGCGTTGCCTTGCGTCCTGGAGACGCTTTCTTGTTGTGCTCCTCAACCTTGTTGCGAAGTGCATTCTCAACCTTTTGACTAAATACTATCTTCTTTCCGCCTTCAGCAGATCCTGGCGCGTTTTTCTTTGAGCCGTAGATCCGGTCCTTCTTTGGCGCAGGCTTTGATCCTGCCGCCATGATGATGTGACAGTGAGGACAGGCGCACACCTCGGAGCAGAGACAGATTCCTCCGTCGCTTCCTGGGCACACGCACTCGCCGTATCCACAGATCGGGCAACCGTCTGCATCATTCATAAGCTGCTCAACCATAGGAGTAACTTCCTCAGTATCTCCTATTACTACAGGTTGAACAGCGTCAGATTTTCCCAAGCTGTCCGCCTGGGTTGGGCTTAGGTACGCGGTTAACTGCCAGCGCCACATCTTGTGCTTATCGTCGCGCTCGGCTAGGTAGTTTGCTATTCCCTGCTCGTCAAGGTCTGACGCGATCTGAAACGCGTCGTCGATATACTTAAGCATGACGTTGTTTGCCTCGTAGAGATCTTGAACCATCAACATTGCGTCTGATCCGCAGTCCATGTCCTGCATCGAGGATAGGTTTGAAAGCTCGGCAAGAGTGTAAGGTGCAACCGCGCCAAGCTTACGCATGTTCTCGGCAATCGGATCAAACTGAGCGAGAAGATCCTCGTAGATCTCCTCAAAGAACTCGTGGAACTGTGCAAAGTCACGTCCTGTGACGTTCCAGTGATGTCCGTGTGCCTTAAAGTACATGACTACGTCATTGCCTAGAAGCTCGGCTAATGCCTCAACTAGCTCCGGCTTTTGAACGATCATGTTAGGGTTTTGGTTATCTAACATTTACTGTTGTGTTCCTTCCTCTGTTGGTGGCGGTGGTAAAGGTGGTGTCTCCTCAGGTGTCTCCTCTGAAGGTGGAGGAGTAAGTCCTGCCGCCTCGTCAAGTGCCTGTTGAATCTCGGGAGTTATCGGCGCAGGTGATCCTGCGTTTTGAACCTCGCGGATCTTGTTCATGAACTCAGGTGAGAGTGCGTTTATCATCGCCTCGCTAAGCTCTGGAGATAAAGCGCCCTTCTCGATAAGAAGACGAATCGCAAGTTCCTTCGCGTCAGGAGCATCTGCGGCGGAGAATCCGTGAGCGCGTCTCCACGCCTCCATTGAAACTGCCATCCTGTCATATCCGGAGTCAGCGTCAGCCGCACGGTCATTACGAGTTGCAACCTGTGATGGGTCATACCAAACACAGATACGCTTTACGTCCTCCTCGCTAAAGCCTGATGCGATAAGCGCTGGTCGTAGGTAGACGACGGTTATGGCGTCGGCAATTAAAAGCATCAACGGCTCGATGTGTGCCTTGTATAGAGCCTCGTCGATCTGAAGTGCGTTTGAGTACTTAACGTTTGCAAGTCCTGTAACTACATCCTTAGGAACGTCTAGTCCCTGAAGGATACGCTCTAGAACTCGATCCGCGCGTTGTGCAAGTGCTGGGTCAAATGATCTCTCAAACTTAAACTGCTTAATTCTGTCCCCAAGCTCCGCAGGTCCGCGGATGATAAGTGGAACTACCGCACTTGCGGAGTCCTCGTCGCGAATCGGAGTTGTCATCGCGTCGATGAGCTGATCCTCAAACTCGTCCTCAGCCTCCTCAACGGTGACGCCTGGATTTAACTCGTTCTCGTCGTCGTAAGGATAGTCTGGATCTCCCTGTGCTGCAACTGAAAGTCCGTCCGGCAGGTATAGTGCTCCTGCGTTTAGACGTGAGCGTGCGGTCGCACGAAAAGTTCTGTTTAGAAGTAGTAGCTCCGCGCAGAGATCAAGTAAACCTCTTAGACTTGAGTCAGCCTCCTCGGAGTAACGTGGGTGAGCTCTCCAGATACGTCCAACGAACGCCTGGTTTGGAAGTCTAATCGCGTTGTCGTTTCCACCGCGACTTGCGGAGGTTACGTCACGACGTGGAACAATCATGTATGAGTTTCTTGAGTCAACCTGTAGCTCGTCTGTCGAGCGAATGTCCCATGACTCTGGAGTTCCTGTTCCTGCCTTTGCGGGGAACTGAACTAGGTAACACTCTCCTGATACAGAAAGATTTAACGCCGCATCACGTAATAAACCAGCCTGTCCTCCGTACGCGGAGTCAAGTCTTGCAAGCGCACGCTCTGCAGCGGCGGCAAGACGAGGATCGATAAAGTTACTTGCGCGAACTGATACCGGAGTCTCCGCTGGGTTATCAACTGCCGCCGCGTAGAGACGAATTCTTGAGACGACGGACGCAACTAGGTTAAATGCGTATTTAATCTCGCCGATCGCGTCGTAGTACTCCCAAGCCTCACCCTGCCAGTCACTTGATGCTCCTGCGCGACGTTGCTTAAAGTGTTCAACCTCACCCTTGTCGTTAAGAGGAATGCGCGCGGCTGCCGCCGTCATCGCTCTCGGCGTAGAGTATGGAAGTGATTGTGCAAAGTTTGATTCGCTTGTGATCAACGTAACTTGAGTAGGAACAGGTTTGGCGTTGTTAGCCTGGCGAGGTTTTAGACGTCCTCGAGCTGGCTTGTCTTTTCTAAATACTGCCACGTGTTACTCCTCGTCGTTGTCTAACGGAACGCTGGTTCATTACTGATCCAGGCGCGCGGTTATAAGGCTTGATACTGCCGACAGGGCAAATATACACCCTACCAGCAAGGTGATACTTGGATTTATTGCATAAAAGATCACGGTTGGAAGCGCAACCCACATTGAGACGCACCACTCGCACGTAAAGAAAAATCCTACGTATGATTGCTCCGGAGGGAACCTGTCCCAGATCTTGTCTCTTACCGCCGCAAATATCTCGTCGGCAACTATTGCTCTAGTTAGTCGAAATATTGCCAGGGCAAGTATGATAAACGTGATTCCTGACATGTGTGTTATGTGATATAGGTTCATGATGTTGGGTCCTTAATCGAGTCCATAGTTCGGTAGGGGCTCCAGCTCCGCAGACGGCTTCCGCAGTTGCAGCCCTTTTGATACTTAAACGCGATGATCTTTCCAGACTGTGTTATCAGCTGGGAGTCATCCGTCTTGTTTCCAGACCAGTTTAGGTCCGCAAGTCTTTCTGAGAAAATTAAACGTGGTCCGGTGTGGTGATCAGCCGCGACCATAACTATGTTGCCCTTGTCGTCCGAGGTAACAACGATGCGCACCCGCTCAAGATAACGAGCGCCGGCTGGAAGGTCTGAACTCTTCACCGCAACTGACTTAAAGTCGTCGACCGTGTTTGGTGGAACTACAGTGATGAACGCCGGAAATAGATCGTGAAGTACCCTCATGCCGCAAGTGCCCTATCTACTCTACGTTTCATCGCACGGTAGGTAACTCCTGACGCACGGGCAAGCTCCGATACCGTAACACCCTTTAGGTAGAGTTGTCCTGCGATCACGGTGAGTTCCTTATTCGCGGTGAAAGAAGAGGACGATGGAGTTGTTCGAGATCTGTAGCGTCTTGCCAGCGGTGAAAGTCTCGCGATTCTCAACTGCTCGTCATGTGGAATCCCAGGAGACTTAGGACGCTGTCTCACGGACCGTGGCTTCTTCACAGGAGGGGTCGGAACGTTCCCAAATGATACGACTGTCTCCGGAAGTTTTTTAACTACCCAGGAACGAACTGTTGACCTGCGGCGCGGTGGATCAAACGCATCGGCGATGGACTGCAACGTCCACCCTGCCTCACTAAGATCCTGCACCCTTCTCCATAAACTCTCCTTTGACAGAGTGGCGATTAGTTCCTGCTCGCTCTTTGGCAGATCCGGAGTATGCATGTAGATACCGTATCATACTCTTTTGTCGATGTGTACATTTTGCGGTGATAAGATGATGTACATTTTGGATTATTTGATACCTTAAGGTTAACTGCCTTGGACGTGAGAGACGGCCTCGTATAGGGAGAGAGACTTTCCAAAACGTCTCCAACTATTTTTTGGAATAAAAATTATTTTGTAATGCAAGAATAAAAAAGACCACGTACCGTTAGATACGTGGCCTTTGTAATGTTTTATACGTTAGATAACAACGTTTACGTTTGAGTCTCCTTCAAAGATCTTCCTAAAGGTGTCAGCGTCTACATTTCCAGTAGCGTCTAAGCCTTTGTCCTTTTGGAACTTCTCAATTGCAATCTTTGTGAGATCTCCAAGCCATCCATCCTTGTCACCGATGACGTCCTTGTATCCTAGTTCCTCTAGGCGACGTTGTAGGTGGTGGATAGTTAGTGACTTGCGCTCATAGATATTTTTGTATACACACTTGGCTAGGTATACGTCGTCTGCGTCACCCTTACCGACAACATGTTTTGCTGCAGGCTTAGCCACAACCTGCACTGGCTTGACCTCAGGAACAGGTTCAGGTTTAGGTTTAGGTTCCTCGACGACAACAGGCTTAGGTTCCTCAACCTCAACAGGTTCAGGAGCTGGTGCCGCAGGGATGTCAATGACAGCCGCAGGGGCTTCATCAACTACCGCAGGGATATTATCTGTGTCTAAGTTTTCTTGGTCCATAGGTTTATTTTACTCTAAACCTTTCCGGACGACTTAGGGAAGTCCTCCATAAGCTCGCTGACCTTTCCCTCGTGAGAGGTACCGTCGTATGCATTTGGTCCTAGACCCCATGCACCCCAGTCCTTGCCACCGCCTGTCATGTGAAACGCGATCTGCGCGTTTGTGACAGGGTCAAAGAGTTGGTCGTTGGTTGCTATGTTGAACTTATCACGTCGTGCCACACCGAGATCTCCGATCATGTTGATCTGAAATAACCCGTATGAGTTATCACCGGTGCTGGCATTTTTGTTGTGAGCTATGGGACGTCCGCCTGACTCCTTCTTGGCGATTGCCCAGGCAACCTTTAGTGACTTGCCCTTAAAGCCCACCGCATCGAGAAGCTCGACGAGCTGGTCGTTCTCAAGGGACTTAACTCCCTTGTACTTAACTAGTGGGTCGGTGACTACCGCAGGGGTAGACATCGGCTCAATAGATGTTAGAGTCTGTAATGCCGAGCTGGCGTTTATGTTGAACACCATAAGTACGCCGATCGTTAGTGCCGTAATATAGGCCGCTGTCGACATTGCTATGCCACGTATTGTGATTTGCAACGCTAGTTCGCCTCCTTAGGTTAGGGATGGGACAACCTGGCAAGTTTCTGCCAAGCTTCTTGCTACCGCTATGCTTCTCAAGCTTACGCCTGTCCTCTACCGCTTGCATAGGGCCGGAGATAAGTAGGGTTGACAATGTCGGTCCTCCGTCTCTCCGTAGCTGGGCTGTTTGCCCATTAGGTATAACTATACCACAGATTGGGTGAAACAGGCACCCGTAGGGCACCCGTTTCTCCAATTTATGGCCTTTTAGCTCCTCAGAGCCAATAACGCCGATGATACCGAGGCTAACCCTAGGGCTAGGACCAAGGTACCTTTCTCAGGGGAACTGAGCGCCACAAGAACGGCAAGTCCAGCCGACCCAGCCGAGATTATGGCTGGCCAGGCTAGCTCGCGTAAAACTAGCAGCAGGTTATTCACTACTTAGCCTTTCGGGTCTTACCCTTAAGTCTATCGGAGGTGTTGCGGATCTCGGTGCCTGATTCCTGTATTAGCTTACGAGCCTTGCCGTACGTAATTCCAAGCTCCTGGGCTACCTCCACCACGGACTTACCCGACGTGTACAGTGACGCAGCCTGCGTAGGTGTAATTGTTGACACTGGTCTTCCTTTCGTAGTTTTTCATTTTCGTGCTAGATAAAGCAAGGCACGCGAACGCACGATTAACTCGCCTGCCTCTTTGAGCAAAGTGGTACTGCTCAAGATTTCTTGGCCTTTTCCGGCTTAGGAGGAGTTTTACCGTGCTTGTTGCAAAGTAGCTTTCCACCCCAGGCTGATCTAGGCTTTATGTTGTTGTCACACTCGGTTCCACGGTTAGCCGCGTAGCACTCAAGCTTTTCGGTCTTTCTCAAGGCCGAGGTTAAGGCTACGAGCGCTCGCTTAGTAACGCTTGTTTGAACTATGAATCCGTTATCCTCGTGACACGCACCGCATAGGTATTCGTTTCGTCTGTGCGCAGGATCTCTAAATGCACTCGGACGGTCACACCTATCACAGTGTTGGACGAAGCTTACGCTTGCAGTTAACTTCTTGTAGTCATTTGCACACATAAGTCTCTCGTCAATCTCGTAGACGAGTACGTTTGTCTCACCGCACAAGGAACAGGTATCATAGACATAGCGTTGTTCACGCTGGTTGGTGCCTAGCATGTTGGTCCTCCGTATTCGTCCTTAGGAAGAATATATTCCTTATTCCTCTTCTTGTAAAACCTTTTTGTCATATTTCTTTACCTGTCCGGCAAGTTGTGGACCCCACATGCGCTCACCAGGTTGAAGTTGTTCCTCCTTGGCCTTGCGCCTGTCGTCCAGTGATATGACGTTTTTCACTTTTTCTTTCTTGGACCTACGACGCCAAGCAAGGGTTCAACCTTTACGGTGTTCTTCCTGTAGCGGTAGATCTTTACGGCGACGCCAACTAGGGCAGCCGCAAGAATTAAAAACATGTTGACATCAATCATTATCAGATCTCTTACGTAGATCGATAAAAATTGATCGTAGGTCTCGATGCTAAACAGTGGATCCATGGTTATCTTCCTATCTCTCGGTTCGCGAACTCTGTGTCCGCGATGTCATCCATCGCCGCGGCAAGAAGCATGGCTGGGAAGAATCCTAGGATTCCCATGATAATTGCACCAACGAACGTTAGTAAGCTTTCACTTGCAAAGAAGAACATCGCTGAGTAGATAACCCAGACGGTGGCAACGAACTTCATTGCAACCGCGTACCTACGGTACCGATAACCTCTAAAGTTATTTATCTTGATTTTCATGGGGAAGTCCTTTCGTCGTTTTGTCCTTGGATTAATTATATCAGGTAGGTAGGGAAGATTAACTCTTTGTTCCCCATGTGATAAGTGATATTACTTTGTCCTCACGTAAGACACTACGGCTATAGGTTTCAGCCCATGACTCAGCCTCGGCTTCTGATCGGCAATACTGGTAGATGGTTTCACCGTCACTGAAGGTGTAGTAGTACTTAGTTTGGTTTCCTGGAGTATTTGTCATTTTAGTACCTTCCGTCGTTTATAGGTTAATTATATCAGGAAGGTCAAGAAAATAGGGCCTTGGTTCTACGGCCAAGCTCGTTTCGCTCACTTTTACTCTTGTCCTTTATTCCTTCAAGTTGACCGATGAACTCGTCGAGAGCTCGGTTCATGGACTCGGCGTCAATCAGTTCATCCCAGTCCTGAGCACGAACATCAAGCAGGAACTCTGCCGGTTTCATAGGTTCACCTGGACGTTGCCATACCTTTGCCAAAACACTTACGCGGTGATGTATAACGTCACGGTTTGTAAATCCCTTGTGATCCTCAAGCAAAAGCTCTAGGATATGAAACCCTGCCTCGTCTAGGTCAAGGCTCCTTATGTCGGGATACTGGTTTAGACCAAGTACCTCCGCAGTCCTAATTAACCCTTTCAGGTTTTGTGTGTTTACTACCCTTATGTTTGTGTTTTTCATAAGGTTAATTATATCAGGATCTACCTGACGGAGAACCCACCTTTGCCCCTGAAACTCGGGATCTTCCTATGGGCTGGAGATTTAGCCTTGATCTTTCCACCCATGAAGCCGGAGGGAGGCTTGATCAGTAGCGCGGTAAGGGCATGGACCAGCGCGTCGACTCTGTCCGGTGATTTACCCTCGCCAGGAATCCAGGCGCACATCTGGGACTCTAGGTCTCCAAGATAGCCCACGTGGTGAACGCGGCTTTGCTCGTAGGCCAAGGTTATCGGCTCGGCGCGTAGAGCCTTGCCGTACTTGGAGTGTACCTCAAGAACCTTGACGGTTGGGTCAATCGTGTTTATGGCGTTGCGAACTAGCGCACCACCTTGGTTAACCTCAGCCACCACAGGGCAGCCCCACTTGCGGGCCATCTGAACTACTCGGTTTGCCCACACGTCAGGTGAGCCGTGAATCGATGCGTCCTCAAGTACCCAACTCTGACGCTTGTAAAGATCTCGTTCACCTGTTGATGCCACGACAACGATGCCGCACTCGTCTCTTGGATTTTCAGCCACGGACGGATCTACACCGATGCAGCGCAGCGGAGTTCCAATCGGATACTGCATGTCACGGCCCTTATCGATAAGTTCCTGTGTCCATAGAGCTCCCTCGACGTCTGAGAGCATCTCGCCGTATAGTTCCTGACTTGCCAGGCGGGTACCCTCGTACACGCCAAGTATTGCGTCCAGGTATGTCTTAGAAAGGTTTCCGGTGTTGTCCATGGTTGATCCACGTGTAATCTTTACTCGCCCTGTCTTCTCAGCCTCAGCCATAAGCTGGTAAAGAAGTGGAACACGCTTAGGAGTTGTTGTAATCATAATTTTTGGGTTGGCTCCAAGACGCGTGCCAACGCGAAGGTTGTCAAATGCTGTCATACCTGCCGCATCGGGAGTTTGCCTCCAGGCTGCAACCTCGTCACCCCAGGCGTGTGTAAATTGAGGTCCACGAAGTGAATCTGGTTCGTCAGCCGTAAAGCAGGTAGCCGTGTTTCCGTTTGGCCAGGTTAGTCTTCTTTTCGATGGTTCGTACAGTGGACGCTCGCTTGGCGGCGTAACATTTATGATTCCTGACTCACCCTCAACGATAACGTCACGTACGTCAGCGGCAGTTCGAGCTACAAGTGCAAAACGCTTCTGTCCTTTGCTTGCGTCACGCGCCTCACTTCTAACCCACTCGGCAGCGGTACGTGTCTTACCAGCTCCGCGTCCAGCCATATAAAGCCAGATTGACCAGTCACCCTCAGGTGGTTGCTGCTCAGGTCGACCCCACACTGACCAGTCCCAAAGAAGTTGTTCGGCATCGAAACCTGCAAGCACAGCTTGCTTCTCCTCCTCTGAGAGGAGAGCTAACTTTTCCATCATGCTCTTTGCCATGTGTACTATAGTACATTAAAAAAGTAAAAGCTAGGCGGATAGGTTACGCCTAGCTTCTACTCACCTGAAAGGATGTCTCGACCTGGAGGGATTGGAGGCTCACCAGGGAGACCCCCGCATAGGCATGAACGTACCTTGCGGTTAGTAATACTTTATCACTTTTTTGCGAAAAGTGAAACCTCGTCATATACCGCATCAACAACTCTTGCCCAGATGGCTGGAGTATGATCGAACGGCTGGTATCCACCGGCTCCTCCGATAAGTACCCTTCCATCGGCGTAGGCAGATGCTATTCTACCTACCGTACGAGCTGCGAACTCATATCCGTAGTAGTCAAACTTAAGAGTAGATAACGGATCTGTGCGATGTGCATCAGCTCCGGTAGCCAATAGAACGACGTCTGGTTTTATCTTGTCTGCCAAGATCTCGATCTCACCCATTACATCCATAAAAACTGAATCACCGCTTGCCATGTCAAGTGCCCAGTTGTATATTCCCTGTTTTGGTGTGTGACCACTTAGTCCAGTACCAGGAAAGATAACTGAGTCATGAATAGAACACGTCACAAGATCAGGATCATCTGCCAAAAGGTTTTCAACGCCGTCTCCGTGATGTGCGTCCCAGTCGATATACATAACCTTCATGCCGTTCTTCTGAAATTCCTTTGCAGCCCAAGCCATGTCGTTAAACACGCAGAACCCAGAGCTGTGGTTGTATTGAGCATGGTGCTTAGCTCCCTGAGGATTAAAGCCAACCTTTAGCTCGTCGGCAAGCATCTTCTCAGTTAACCGAACTGTTCCGGCAAACATGTGAAGGGCAACCTTTCCAAGCTCAACCTGGTCAGGATACCACTCACCACAGTGACCTTCATCTAAAACCTTAGAAACATAGTCCTTGTCATGAATAGATTCAACTCTAGCTCGATCACCTTCTTGAATATCTGGTTTTACGATAACAAGTTCGTGGTCATTAGAAAGAAGTTGCGTCGCGTACTTGGCACGCACAGGATTAGTAGGATGTGAATCGTTTGTCCTACCACCTAGCTTCCAATCAAGATACACGTCGTCATACGCTACATGTATCTTATCTTGCACTAGGTACCTCCTCAGACATAACTAAATAATCAACGAAGTGTTTGTTTAATAAAACAGCCTTGCTTCTTTTTTCCCGCATAAGATTTATCGCACTCTTTGCGGTATACCCATCCTTCATTAAAACATGAGCCATGACAAGACTTGAACGATTGATTCCGGCCTGACAGCGAATTAACACACGCTTACCAGATTTCCAGGCACTGTATGCAAACTCTGCTGCTCTCTCAACCGCGTCAAAATCGATGTGACTAATCTCTGAATCGTAGAAGCCATAACGCACCTCCTCGACCAACCAGTCAACTGGTTGAGCCCATGAGTAAAGTGTGACCACCGTATCAAATTCATTCTTCGTAATTACACGTGGTTTATATATGTTGACACCGGTTTCAATTGTGTCATCATCATCCGTACCGCCAAGCCACAATCCTGGGAGGATTTCACTCCATAGGGGGAAGTCCCAGCCAATATCGTGGACTGGTGCGTATAAGTTTTTATCCTCTATAATTTTCATTACTCTTTGTCCTCTTCATCTTGCGTTAATACCTTCCAACATTCTGGATGGATACCAGTCTTTATCTGTTCTCTTAGTGATTTGTCCAAATCAGGTAATGCATCTTGAATTAGCATTCCAAAGTTCCATTGAAGAAATCCAATTGAAGGAACCTCAACTAAACCATCCTCTTTACAGATGCCGCATACTGGTGTTCTTACTATATGTACACTGTCCTTTAGGTCCATGATTTGTCCTTTCGTCACTTAATAGGTCTATTATATCAGGTTTTCTAACCCTTCTGAGACATGATAGTTACTTCTCCACCTGAATACGCATCCCAACGAATTGAAACCTCAATAGCCTTTCGCAGTAGCTTCTCAGCCTCCTCAACGTTCTTAGCCTTTTCAGCCTGGAGAGCTCCGAGAGCTCCGAGAGCATACTTGCCTCCTGAACCAGCAACGTAAAGTCCACGCTTGCATCTTTCCCATGAGTAATCCTCGGCGATGCTATAAAGATTTCCCTTAACCGCAACTATGAAGTTGTTGTCGTTGTACGCTACGTCTCCGTCGTCCTTCATGTCATAGCCAGCCTTAATAAAAGCCTGCCGCATGCTTGGTATAAAAACCTTTGTCATATATTCGTCGGTAGACCTGCCGGTGAAACGAGGAGCAGCCCAACCAAACTGAAGTATGTTAATTCCACGAACAGCACCCGCACCTGCAATTAACGTAGGTCCGTTCTTAAATGTCTTGCCTGTGACGATCTGCATCATGAAACCAGACTCGTCGCTAGCTTGACTGTCTGCACCAATCGTGCACCAGCCATCGCCTTGAATGGCCGCAAGAGTAGTCATGGTTCCCCCGTAGAGAAGTCCTCGGTGTATAGGACAACTGTATACTACACGCCTAGGTCACGTCTTATATTAGGTCTAAGATTCCTACCGGACAGGTTACGTTCGAGGATTCTACCTGACGGGTGACAGGGTTTATCCTGGCAAACCTTCCTGTTGGATTATCCAAACGAACCACGACCTTCGTACGGTTCTTTGAAACGATGGTGGCGGTTTCACCTACCATGTACCTGGTGCCTGTTTGTTCGTTGAACTTGACCTTATCACCGATGTTATAGTCGTTGATGGTACGTTCCTTACGAACTGCCTTTAGGCGTTGGGCAACTGCCTCGTTGATCTTCCCGAGGGAGGAGTCAT
>Ga0214917_10006490_pt1 | contig 12113 bp, 13 predicted proteins | sample LL_1208_BB_MetaG_FD_177983 | JGI IMG/M metagenome (GOLD analysis project Ga0214917, IMG submission 177983) | Freshwater microbial communities from Lake Lanier, Atlanta, Georgia, United States - LL_1208_BB | ecosystem: Environmental > Aquatic > Freshwater > Lake | place: USA: Georgia | collected...
TTTCAGGGAATCACTTTTTTAGAACCCGTTTGAACAAAAGCAGTATTCTGTCCCTTCATCAAGGTCCAGCGATAGTTGACCAAGAAGTAAAAATCGGTAGCTTGATTCCCTGCTTTGTAAGCACTCAAAAGCGCATTATTGGTTAACTGAGTTGCGTGATCTTGGGTGCTGTTTACAATACGAATCATCACATCCATTATCGATTGATCAGCTAGTGCCGAATTTCCCGCATTCATGAAATTGGAAGTCACTTTATTTTGCCCTGCAACTATTCGATTTGTCCCTTCTGTTCCCTGTACTGAAATTCTAAATGAGTAGAGACCAGCAGCAGTCGGTGCGCTGGGAACTGCTGGATTAGGAGAAGCAAGTGCAGTGAAGGTTCCGATTCCAGGCAAACTATTATTCGTATTGAAAGTTGCTAGGAAGTTGGTAGCACAACTGCTAGTGCAGCCATTGGCATGGGCCTTCACTCTTTGCGCAATTCCCATTGCAAGCGCAGCCTCAATATCTCCTAGACTGCTCTTCACTTCTGCACTTCGCTTTGTTTTGATAATCTGACTATAGCCTTGACCCAGCATCACTGCAGTAGCCGCAAACATGGCGAGTCCCATGGTGACGGCAACCATTGAGAAACCTTTGGAGTTGCTTGTTATCATAAATCCCCCTCTCTATTATCGCTGAGAAAACGAATCCTGCTCAAGAAATCAATTGTGAATGTATTTTCACAATTCGAATACCCCTAACCACTCCACTTGGTCGGTCTGGGCATGCATATCAAAGCCTTGGAGTTCTCTTAAGCAAAGCCCCGCAGATTGAAAATCCACTGCATCCCTGGTGAAACTATCAATATTACAAGAGAGGTACAGCAGTTTTGAATGGGCTTTATGGGACAATGCGTTTTTTATCAATTTTCTCCCGTTATTATGTATGCCTCGACGACTGGGATTCGCTACGATGAGGTCAGGGCTTTCTGCCCAGTCCGGGATTTGAGATTCTGAATCTTCTGTTCTGGAGCTAGCCACAACAACTTTTTCTTCACAACCATTTATTATTGCGTTTTGTATAACGAGATTTGAAGATTCTGTATTCTCCTCAATGCTCAAGACTTTTTTAAAGTTCTGAGAAAGCACCAAAGAAATGGGACCTACTCCCGAAAACAAATCCCAAGCCACTTCTCTTTGTCCCTGTTTACTGCTGAGATGGCTAATCCTTCGATAGATATTCTCCGCTTGCCACGGATTTACTTGAAAGAAACTAGCGGTCCCTAATCGTAATCGAAGTCCCACAATTTCCTCTTCTATCGTGGAATCTTTTGTAAGAACGATTGTCTCCTCTCCCCAAATGACATTATCTCTTTTGGAGTGGATGCTCATTGCTGATACACGAAGAGGAATGCCCACTTTTTGAATCGCTAGAGTCAGTTCCTCAATTTGTATTGGGATACTTTGAGTAGTTACCCAAGTCACCATAAGAGCATTGCCTTCTTGATTCGTTCTTCCAATCAAGTAACGAAGGTCGCCCGTGTGAGATTTTTCATCATAGGGATTCAAAGGGGAAGCTTCCAACAAAGGCCCAAGAACTTTTAAAAAGTTTCGAAGAGGAGCTGAGTGAAGGGGACAACCCGTCAAATCGGGGCCAATTTCATGAGTTCCGGTTTCGAAAAGCCCCAAGCGAAAGCGGTTTTCACTTTTCCTGTCTGGATTTTTTCGAATCGCCAATTTGAAAACAGTCCGATACCCCAACTTTCTGGGAGAGGGAATCGTTCTCATTAATCTTGTCTCTTCTAATAGTCCGGCTTCTTTTAATTTTTTGATGTCTCTTTTTGCTTTTCTATCAAGAGAAGAAAGGTAATCGGAATTAACGTAAGGACAAATTTTACAAATGGATTGGATGTTACAAGGTACTTTTCTCTTACTTGCTCTTTTCATGAAAAATAAGTTCTTTCTCTAGAGCAACTGGAGAATTTCCTTCTCCAAAGAGAGTGGTTTTTCCATTGGACCAAATCGTTTTACCACTTTTCCCTGCCGGTTAATCAAAAACTTAGTAAAGTTCCACTTGATGGACTCACTTCCAAAAAGCCCTTTTGCTTCTTTCTTTAGATAGACGTAGAGCGGATGAGTATTCGTCCCATTGACCTCAATTTTACTAAACAGAGGGAAACTGACTTGATAGTTGGTTTCACAAAATTGCTGGATTTTTTTTTCTGAACCTGGTTCTTGGTGTCCAAATTGATTACAGGGAAAGGCCAAAACTTCAAATCCTTGATTTTTGAACTTCTTGTACAGAGATTCAAGCTCCGCATATTGAGGAGTAAAGCCGCAACGACTTGCTACATTTACTGCCAGGAGCACTTTGTTTTGAAAGTCCTTGAGATCCCCTTCAGTACCATCAATTTTTTTTAATTTAATATCATAAATATTCATGAGCTCAGGCTACTCTCTTCCCAGAATTTTTAAAATCTAAATTCTCAATTTGAGTATTTCATGGGTTCGACAGAAACCATTCTCTTTGTTAATCTTATTCAATGATTCTTACAAAATCCTACGCAACCATGGGCCCCAAAAACAATTTAGGACCCTTTCAATTTGAAAGACGCTCCCCCAGAGAAAATGATGTCGTCATCGATATCGCTTACTGCGGGGTGTGTCACTCCGATATCCATCAAGCCAGAGATGAATGGGGCGGATCTATTTATCCTATGGTCCCCGGTCACGAAATCGTTGGAACTGTCTCTGCTATAGGACCAGGAGTGAGTTATTTCAATGTGGGGGATACCGTAGGGGTAGGATGCTTAGTGGATTCTTGCAGGGAATGTTCAGCTTGCCATGAGGGATTGGAACAATTCTGTGAAGAAGGCATGACCGGGACCTACAACAGCATGGAGAGAGATGGCAGCACTCCTACTATGGGCGGCTACTCCAATAAGATCGTTGTACGTGAGGAGTTTGTATTAAAAATTGATCCTCGGTTAAATCTAGCAGCTGCAGCACCTTTGCTTTGTGCTGGGATTACCACCTATTCTCCCCTGCGCCACTGGAAAATTCAAAGTGGACACAAAGTGGGTATTGTGGGTTTGGGCGGCCTTGGACACATGGGGGTGAAGTTTGCTAAAGCATTAGGAGCTTATACTGTAGTTTTCACTACAAGTGAGTCCAAAAAAGCAGATGCATTAAGGTTAGGGGCTGATCAAGTAGTTTTATCCAAAAACGAAAAGGAAATGTCAGCGCACTTAAACTCATTTGATTTTATTCTTGATACCGTATCCGCACCTCATGATGTGAATTCTTATTTGGCGCTTTTAAAGAGAGATAAATCAATGTGCTTGGTGGGAGTGCCTTCTCAGCCAATGGAAATCAGTGCCATTAATTTAATTCTCTCACGAAAGAGTCTTTCTGGTTCTTTAATAGGCGGACTTAAAGAAACCCAGGAGATGCTGGATTTTTGTGCAAAACATGAAATTGTTTCCGACATAGAAATCATTCCCATTCAAAAGATCAACGAAGCTTATGAAAGGGTCATTCGATCCGATGTCAAATACCGCTTTGTAATTGACATGAAGACTCTCTAAAACATCTTTTAGGCATGTGGTTTGCTTTCCTTATCTGAGAAGAAGGAGGCCCTTATGTCTTTAGAAGATATTCTGCCCGCAAAACTCCATCAAACTCCCTTAGTAACCTGCGCCCCGAGTCACTCTATTCATCAAGTATGTCGACTCATGGAGAAACATAATGTCGGTTGTGTCGTAGTAGTAGAAGAAGGAATTCCAAAAGGAATTGTTACCGACAGAGATATTATTGTTCGAGCTCTGGCTAAAGAACCTAGATTGAGTTCTGCAGATCCGATTAGCTTAGTAATGTCCACTCCTCTCAAGACGGTCCATCTTCATCAAGGAATGCAAGATGCAATAAAAATCATGAAGCAGTCAAAAGTACGCCGTCTCCCCGTAGTAAATCAATCCGGGGTAGCAGTGGGAATTGTTACTTTTGCAGATCTCTACACCCTGCTAACGCATGAAATGAACGACTTGCGGTTTATCATCGCTCCAAAAGCAGGTTTTGAATTTGGGAAGCTTGTCGCTTAATGGTCGTGCCCGTCTTTTCCATGGGCATGGCCATGCTGAAGTTCTTCTTTGGTAGCTTGGCGAACTTCAAGCACTTCGATGTCAAAGTTTAGAGTTTCTCCAGCAAGTGGATGATTGCCATCTACTAGCACTTCATTACCTTTTACTTCAGTAATAGTGAAAACACTTTTATGGCCGGAACCTAAATCTGCTTGAAATTGCATCCCCGCTTCACAAGGAAAGTCTTTAGGAAAGACATCTTTTTTTAAAGTGAGCTTTAGCTGCTCATTTACTTCTCCGTAGCCATCTTCGGGAGTAATCGTAAGCTTCTTCTTGTCCCCTTGCTTTAATCCTTCTAGGCCTTCTTCCATCCCAGGAATCACTTGATGGTGCCCATGGAGATAGGAAAAGGGATCTGCTGAATCTGCTTCATCCAGTACTTCACCCGTATTATTGGTCAGACGATATTTTATCGATACCACCATGTCTTTTTTAATCATGAGCTCCCCAAGTCTTAAGTGAAGATTAATTGTCGTCTTTAGAACATTCAAAGGCAAACCAAAAACAGCTTTATTGAAAATGGCTTTCCAACCAGATAAGCCCCCGAAAATCTCCCTTTTTGAAACCGACAGCCTGGTCCTCGGGGTAGAGTTGCTTAATTTCTGCTTTTACTTCTGGCTTTAAATCCGCCCCATGGCAATTCAAGCACACTGCTTCTACATAAATTGGCTCAACATAGCCATAATGATTGGGGCCCAATTGAACTATTCGATAGGGTTTATGTTCTTCTCGAGGGGTCTTAGAAAAATCATCTAATAAGGGCTTCACCCATTCTCTTGGAGCGTTTTTAGAATTGCGAATTCGAAGACTGGTTCGGCCGACTTCCACTTTTTCACTTTTTTTACCTAAAGTGGGTGCCATAATTTTACACTCCCCCAAAGCTTTTTCAGGAGCCTTGTCCCTTAAAGCAGCTTCGAGTGATTTTCTAAAGTGGGAACGGATAGTGGTGACTGTCTCATGAGCGCTTTCAATCGCCAGTTTTTCTTGCGAAAGATTATTAGCAAAGCAAGGATTGAGTGCTACACCCCATAAAGCCAAGAAAAGAAATGAGTAGATTTTCATAAAAGAATTTTAGGTCTGAAGCTCTTATCAATTCAATTCTTTTTACTTGAAAAGAACCGGGGGCTTCGAGACATTGGGTCTCAATTCATGAAGATTGAAATTATTAAAATTGGAAAAACGAGGTATCCCGGTATTTCGGAAGTGGTGGAAGAGTACCTCAAGCGGCTCAGACCGATGGCAAGTGTCGATTTGACCATTTGGAAAGAAGGACAGAACGAGCAAAAACTCAAAAGTCTTTTGGGAGTTGAAAACAGAGTAGTTGCATTGGATGAACGAGGAGAACAGTGGTCATCAATCGCTTTCTCTAAGAATCTTAAGAAATGGACGGATAACCCTGGCATTAAGAAGATTTCCTTTGTAATTGGAGGACCTTACGGCCTCAGCGAAGACTTTAGAAAACAAGCTAACCACTTGTGGAGTTTATCGGATTGCACTTTCCCCAGTGAGCTTGCTTGGCTGCTGGTCTGTGAACAAATTTATCGCGGATTTACAATTCTAAAGGGCATGTCTTACCACCACGAATAGATATTTTTGTCTAAACTTTTTACAAATTAGGCACGGTTTTTAGCTGTGCTTTTAATTCCATATTTCTTTCATTTATTTCAGAAATTGTTTTGTCATTCTGCTTCCTGTCTTCGACACAAACCGCTGAACGTTCCCTCCTGTGTTCGCCAGACAAAACAATAAAAACCTAGGAGGAAACAATGAAACGGTTCGTAGCTTTCTTAATGGCTCTTTCTTTAACTGTCGGTTGCGGTAAGTCTCCCAGTGGAGGCACTTCCAGCTCACAACAACTTGCTACTGTTTTGGCAGTGGTTGCAATTACCTATCCGATGCTTGTTAATCAGTCTCAGGGAGTAAATGCTGAACAACTAACAGCAATGTTTATGACGTTGGCTGCTAGCGGAGCATTAGGACCCGAAGCACAAGCGATTCTTAGCGACCCCAAAAACCAACAACTCATTGCAGACTTAATTTTAATTCTGCAAGGTGGACCTCAAGCTCAAGCAGCTCTTGATCGGTTCATTAAGTTCGGAACACCAGCTGAAACTGCTCAGTCTCTGAACAACATCCTCTGGGCACTTCAATCAGTGAGTGGCGGACAAATCGATCCTGCAACTCAAGCTCAGATTCAGATGTTGACTCTGATGCTGCCAGTTGTGATCTCGATTGTGAACTCACAACCAGCTCCAGTTCCAGCAAAACGCAGATAGCCTACTTCCTAGGCAAAACTAAAAGCCTCTGGCTCCGCCCCTTCTCTGCAGAAGGGGCGGTTTTTTATTTGTCGAAAGAGCTTTCCGAAAGAAGGTATTGAATTAAACGATTGCGAGCTATTTCAAATTTCTCCTCAGTAATATTTGCACTCATGGGCTTAAATAAAAAACCTAAGGCAAACCAAGGTCGTTCTACTACTACTCTATTTTGAATATTCAAATGATAGTCGTCTTTCCTTGCTTCAACCTGAGTATCAAAAGATACTTGTCTTAAATAAGAAGCGGTTCCTGAAGCATCAATGGCTGTGGATACCGTATGGTACTCAAGCTTTGTGAGTTGATCGGAAAGAAGCTCTACATCTTGTCGAATCTTGATGTCACTTCCATCTTCACTCAACTTATCCGTAAGATCGTACTTCACACCTTTTAAAAAGTTTTTTTGAATTTCAGTGGGGCCACGATGAATTTCGTATTTATCAGCTCGCTGGAATTCTTTCTGGAGACGGGCAGAAAGCCAGGCTATCCCATTCGTTTTTTTTTCACGAATAGTACAAGTAGTTTTAATTGCAGCAGTAAAAATCCCATTTTCTAGCTGAGGTTCTTCTTTCCAGGAAGCCTCTTCACATGACCAGAGGTCTTTTGAAGATCCAAAACAGACCCCGGAAATGAACACTAAAAATAAAAGAAATCGCATAATCACCTTTATGAACTATAGGCCCTCTTTCTGGTACCCAAAAGCGCAAAGTGTTGACCCGAACTGAGGGGCTGGGGTAGTTCAAGCTCCATGCGCTTAGAGCTAGTGGTAAATTTGAATTTAAAGGCCTCCCATAGCCTTGAAGAAAGAGAGAGTCCCCATCCCCATCGATGGGATATTCAATTGGGTCTTCTAGGGGATTTAAATGAGGGGCGAGTAGTAAGCCTGACGAAAGCTCACGAAATTCTAGGAGCAAAACTGCAACCGCTGCAGAACACATTCCTAAATAATAACAAATACTTAAATGACTCCTGCCGGGTCAATCCCACCTGTGAGAATTTGGCTCTCTTTTTGTTAGACCTCTTTCAAAAAGAATTAAAAACACTAGAGAGTCCGAAGCCAGTCTCTGTAAGTTTTATTCAGGTGGGGCTCTGGGAAGAAAATGGTCAATTGGGCTCCGCTAAAATCACTCTCTAAATTTTAGGAACTCAACTCTCCCATCCACTGCTGAATGCGAGATTCATACTTGGACCAGTTCAACTCAGGAATAGTTTGTTTTACTCTGTCTGCGATTTGGGCAACTAAAGAAGGACTAGAGACCAACTCTTTTAATACTTTGGTAATGGGCTCTGGCGAACCAGGTTCTATCACAAATCCATTTTGCTTATTCTGAATCAGTTCAGAAGCTCCTGCAGCGGAAGAAACAATGGGCACGAGCCCAGAAGCCATTGCTTGCGGAACCACCATTCCAAATCCATCTTGCAGACTCGGCAAAACAAAAACATCCTGTTCCTTAAGAATTTGAGGAAGCTCTGACTGCGGGACAGCCCCTCGATGAGTGACTTGGGGATAGTGTTTCAAAAGGGTCTCGATTTCGGGACTCAAATGCCCCACCAAAGTAAGTTTTAATTCCTCAGACCGGAAGGAATCTAGAGAAGCAAGTAAATGGTGAATTCCTTTTTGTAGCGTTAAGGAACCGAAATTTATCACTCTCAATGGGAGCTGAAAGTTTCGGGAGTGAGTAGCTTGAAATAATGAAGTATCAACTCCCAATGGGATCACTTTTATTTTTTTCTCAGGTACTCCTCTAGAAACAAACGAGTCTTTTGCAAAACGAGAGGGAACTAAAATAAAATCGGCCAACTCATACTCTTGCTTTTCTCTTCTTATGACTTCGCTATGGTCTGGGAAGTGATATCCCAACTTCTGATACTCGTTTTGAAGAGTTTCTACTTGAAGTTCCACGTGAGCCGAATCTCGGACAACAATTTTTTTACTGTTTGGGGCCTTCCTAAATCCTTCAAGACCAAAAGAAGACCAAGCAATCACTACATCAAAGGGTTTTTGAGTGCTTATCAAACTTTTAGCAAAGTGCTTGCCAAAAGACCTCATTTTGAACTCTGCTCCCTGAAACTCTCGATGAGCGAACTTCAGGGCTCTGAAAACTATTTCTGGAAATAAGTAGGAATCGATCAACTCTTGGGCAGGTCCATTTACAAAGCGAGACTTAGGGAGAGTAGTAAATAGAGTTAATTCGTGGCCAAAGCGGGAGAGAGCATTCGCTAGTCTATCGGCGTGAAATCGACCTCCCACGCCGATAGCAATTTTAAGTGGGTTCATATTTTACTTAATACCTGGCTCACCCATCTGATCTAAGAGATACATCCAGCCGGCTCTTTGTTTTTCAACTGTACTGTCCCGCCATTTTTTATAAGAGGGTTGAAAACCTTGCCAGCTTCCATTGAGTTCAACCACAAAGGCCATAATTTTTTCTTTACCGTACATCCAATCTATCGAACCTCCATCAACATTATAAAGCAGATCATAGGAGGTTCCGGCCTTGTAATGTCCATCTCCGGAATCCCGGACCAGCCTTTTCGCGAGTTCTTTTCCTGTCTCTAAGTAGATTTTTGCATCAGAGCTAGGAACCGTTTTTGGATCACACCCAAAGGGATAGATCACAATTTCTGAGTAAGAATGATAGGACAAATTAAACTTCGGCTGAATACGAGATGCCAAAGCCATTAGCGCTTGGGTTTCTGGCTCAGATCCGCCACTGGCTCCATGATAAGTGTCAGATGATTTAAGGCTCGAAGAACCATTACAAGAAGCCCACTCGTAAGGATAGTTGCGATTGATATCTACCCCATGCCCGCCTTGAGTATTTTTTCTCCACATGTTTTCTTCAGTCCACACTTTGTTGTTTCCATCAGGATTCAACATGGGAACAACCCAAATTTCATATTTATCCATCCAATTTCTTACTTTGGGATCGGTTTCATAATTTTTGGTGAGGTAATCGATAATGTCTAAAGCCACTTCCGTAGTCATGACTTCTCGAGCGTGGTGCATGGCATCCACTAGGATTGTCTTTTTGGGTTCTTTTTCCTTTGAGTATTTCTGGGTTAAAGCAACTGCCCAGATGTCTCTTCCCTCAACCGATTTTCCAATCGATTCTCTGCGAACTAAGTGTGGGTAGTTTTTCTCAAAATCGATTAAAGCGCTTTCGACTTCGGCAGGGTTTTTATACTCTTCATCTAGTCGATTAATTTCTCTTTTTGAAACAACTCGAAGTCCTCGAAGTTGATTCAATTCGCTTTCTTTCATCACGATACTGATTATTTTTCTTTCAAGGTCGATACCCGCAATATCTAGACCGTTGGCTCTCAGTTTCCCCAGATCAGAAGAAGACTCAAAAGGAACCTCCACGTAAAACTGAGATTGGCGAGCAGAGTGGTTTCCCATTAGTACTAAAGTAGTTGCAAGAACTAACCATTTTTTCATGGAGATTTTCCTCTTAAAAAGGTGGAGCTAATTGTTTTGAGAACAGAATTATTTTAACTCAACCGAAGAAGAAGATTGGGAAAAGTTATTGTCCCGGAGTGTCACGTCTTAAATGCTGGTGGGGGCTTTTTCCATCCAAATTTTAACTAATTTACCATCAATATCTTGCTCACTGAGGCAAGCATCGGTTTTGGATGTCGATTTAAGACTTACAGCTAAGGTTTCATCACAAATATAAGAAGAAAACTCATTGAAAGCCGAAGAAAAATCCTGAGGAGCAGAAAATTCAATCGTGATTCTATCCGTAACTTCAAGGTTCTTATCTTTTCTCAACTTTTGAATACGGTTCACAAATTCCCGAGCCAACCCCTCTTGAATCAATTTTTCAGTGAGTTGTGTATCAAACCAAACGGTTACTCCACCAGCGCTCTGTATCAATCCTTCTTGCTTGGGTTGTCTTTCCACTACTACATCCTCAAGAGCAATCTTCTCTCCTTCCACAAGAAGAGAACCTTCTTTATCTAACTGAGAGACTTGCTCGTGAGGTAATTCTTTAATTTTTTGAAGGACAACTTTCATTTTTTGCCCCAGCTTTGGCCCTAATACTTTTGCATTTGCTTTTGCAGTGAGCTTTACCCATTTTTCTTCATCATTTGTAAAAGACACTTTTTTAACATTGAGCTCTGAAGAAATAAGTTCCGAAAAAGCTTCGATTGTCTTTTGGTCGTTGGGATTTCTAGTGATTACGAGAAACTCCTTAAGAGGCTGACGAGTTTTTAGTTTATTGGTGTTTCTAATAGTTCGACCCATATAAACTACTTTTTGAACAAGAGCCATTTGGGTTTCGAGTTCTTTATGAATCAAAGAAGCATCAGCTTCTGGATAAGAACATAAGTGAATACTGTCTTTAGAATCAGAACCCGCTTTCAAATTCTGATAGATCTCCTCGGTAACAAAAGGAAGAATGGGTGCCAAAACCTTACAAAACTCTGTCAGAACAAAATAGAGAGTATTATAGGCTTTTTCCTTATCTACGGACTTTTCATCACTCCAGAATCGTCTGCGATTCAGTCGAATATACCAATTAGTCAGCTCATCAATGAAGTTAATCACTTCGGGCACTACTTCATAAAGATGGTAGACCTTCATTTTTGCTTCTACACTGGCATGTAAGCTTTGAAGACGAGAAAGAAGCCATCGATCAAGTGGATTTTCAGCATCAATGAGTTGTTTCTTGGAGCTTCCCGGTTTCCACTCGTCTGCACGAGCATAAGTCACAAAGAAACTGTATGCGTTCCAAAGTGGCAAAAGCACGCTTCGAGTAATTTCTTTTACACCCGCCTCAGAAAATCTTAAATCCTCTGCATGAGAAGCTGGAGAGCTCATCAAGTAGGCTCTCAAAGCATCGGCACCATAAGTATCTAAGATGTATTTAGGATCGGGGTAGTTTTTAAGACGCTTCGACATCTTCTTGCCATCTTCGGCAAGGACTAGCCCATTCACTATCACATTTTTGAAAGGGGGCTTATCAAAGAGCGCAGTAGAAAGAACCGAAAGAGTGTAAAACCAACCTCTCGTTTGATCGATTCCTTCAGCTATGAAATCTGCTGGGAAAGCAGCATCAAACTTTTCCTTATTCTCAAAGGGATAGTGTTGTTGGCCATAAGGCATAGAACCACTTTCGAACCAACAATCTAAGACCTCAGGAATTCTCTTCATTGCCTTTTTGCACTTCGGGCAAGGAATTTCCACTTCATCAACAAAGTGTTTGTGAATATCGGCAAGGTGTTTTCCACTCAATTTCTTCAGCTCTTCAATAGACCCTACACAAATTTGATGTCCGCAAGGAGAAGCGCATCGCCAGATAGGAATGGGGGTACCCCAGAAACGATTCCGGCTGATATTCCAATCTCTGGCGTTTTCAAGCCAATTTCCAAATCGGCCATCTCTTAAATGCTCAGGCACCCAATGGGTTTTTTTATTGTTTGCCATGAGCTTTTCTTTAATAGGATCGAGACGGACAAACCAAGTTGAAATCGCTTTTTGCATCAGAGGAGTATCGCTGCGCCAGCAATAAGGATAATTGTGGACATAAGTTTCATGTCGAAAAATAAGTCCTTTCGCTTTCAAGGCTTTAATAATCTCCTTGTCAGCTTCCTTAATATTTACTCCTTCAAGCTCAGGAATTTCATGAGTGAATCGACCTTCATGATCAGTGGGATCCACTAAGGGAATTTTA